>ENA-OPCL01001295-OPCL01001295.1-human-gut-metagenome-genome-assembly--contig:-NODE-1295-length-18805-cov-3.200533_pt1 | contig 18805 bp, 26 predicted proteins | sample MGYA00241251_ERZ501482 | MGnify/ENA primary metagenome ERZ501482 (study PRJEB25962, sample SAMEA2042581) | human gut metagenome | biome: human gut; feature: human-associated habitat; material: faeces... | reverse complement strand
CCGGAAAAACGGAATCGAGTCCGAAAATCCGATATTAAGTACACATTTTGTTCCCATTTGGGAACGTTTTTTATATCTTGGGAACGTTTTCATTTTCCAAGTTATGTCCCGACTATTTTTCCTCGCAAATCCTAAACTGAAGGTCACGAGCATCAATATGATTGTTCGTCACAAAGGCAATCGCTACAAGAAATCGACCGGAGTATCCATCGAGACCAAATATTGGAATGCCGATCGCCAGCTATCGAGTGTTACACAACAATATCGTGAGGGGGTATTGATCAATCATAAATTGACAGAATGGAAAAATGCGGTCGAGGATCTTTTGTTCAATATCGAATCCCGACATATCAAGGTAACCGATTCGGATCATTTTTGGGAACTCGTGGATTGCGAAAAGGAGGGGCGGCCATATGATCAATTATCCCGGAACCCGGTGTATTTTACGGATTACTGGGGAAACGTTTTTATCCCGAAATTCGCTGGTATCATGTCCGAATCGCGGGTCGGACGCTTTAGACGTATATTGGATATTGTGTTGGAGTACGAGCAGGATAGGGACATTCATCTCAAATTCGCAGATGTAGATGTCGAGTTTTATCGCCGCTTCAAACAATGGTGCACAGATGTAAAGAAGTATTCGGTCAACTACTTCGGAACATTGGTGAAGATCGTCCGTCAGGTTATGCGGGAAGCCGATATCGTGGACAATTTGCATGACGATAAGAGTTACGAAAATTTCGTCATTACGAAAAAAGAGGCCGACACCGTCTATCTGAGCATCGAAGAGTTGAAGAAGATTCACCGTACCCCGCTCGACGAGGTTTTCGTCAAGCAGATTTACCCGCTTGCATCGCCCTGCTCGGTGCAAAACATCAAGCTCTCCTACAACGTCGCCAAAAACCGTTTCCTGATCGGGGCCTTCACAGGATTGAGATGCAAGGAGTTCAACAGGCTGTCGAAGGAAAATTTCAAAGACAACCGGATCGTCATGTACCCGACCAAAACGGATGACGAAAAGGTGGTGATCCCGATTCATCCTGTCATCCGAGAGATCATCGATTCCGGTTTCGATCTGTCGCTTGCATTATCCGAGCAGAAGACACGAGACTATATGAAGATTATCTGCCGTTATGTCGGCATCAATGACCTGGTCGAAGTCCGTGACAAAACCTTTCGGAAAGGTCCCTCTGAAATGCGCGAGAAATGGGAGCTGATCGGCACACACACCGCTCGCCGATCGTTCGCCACGAATGCCTACCTGTCGAAGGAAATACCTGTGATTTCCATTATGAAACTAACCGGTCATCGTTCCGAACGGGAGTTTATGAAATATATCCGGATATCCAAAGAGGAGAATGCCGACCTGATCGAGAATACTCGTTTTTTTAGCAAATAATTCCTCAAAGCGATTAGTTCCTCGAAACTTTTACTACATTTGTAATGCTAAACAGTATTACAATTACGGGTGCGATTGTGCCCATAGTTTTTGAGGGCATTTTTTATGCCTCAAAGTTACATATAGGCGGTTGCCTTTCCTGTGTTTATTTTCGGCAATGCCCGTAAATGGATACTGTTTAGCGACAACGGGAAACGGCAGCCGTCTTTTTTTCTGCCGAAAACGCTAAACAGTATCCATCATGGAACCACAAATCAATTTGTTCTGGCTTGTCGCAACGCTATGTGTAGTGTTCGGGGCCAACGGCGTCTACCGGCGGATCCGGAATTTTCCAGCATTCGCTTGGAAATTCACGAAATTTCTACCATCTTTGTCGTACCTGAATCTCACAAATTATGTTTACGGCAAAAGTCAATTTTGTTATACCTTGCTATGGAGCGGGTCTGCGAAAGCACCCGGCGCATCTTGTGAGAGCGCAGGTCTCCTGTGGCAAGGTTTCTTTTTTCCTAAATCTCACAAGTAATGGAACCACAAATCGACATTTTCTGGCTGTTGGTCGCAGGAATCGTGACCGCAGTCGTATGGAGTTTTTATCGCCGCATCCGTTACCGGATCATCCGCCGTCGTCGCAGTAAATCCTCTCGTCCGGCCATCGTGCTGGGTTATCTTTCCGGTCACTTAACGAGCCTTTAGTCATGGGACGCCGCAAAGCACAGCCGGCGGTACTTTCGGACGAACAGTACCGCCTCGCCATGGCCGCATTCGACCGGGCTTCCTACCGGGTGATCTACGGCGATCTTTCGGAAGTCGCCATGCGCAAGGACGCATCCGACGATCCTCGCACTGCTGCCCGGGCAGAGTTGGAACATATCTTTCAGAGCCTTCGGGCCGCAGACGTTTTGCTGCATCGCTGTATCGACCGGCACCCTCGTATTCTGAAAGATTGTCGCGGTCGTGCCGAGGAGTTCAGCTATCACATGAGCTACTGCATCGAGATCTGCGAGGAGATGGGCGATGGAATATGACGAAACTATTTTTCGAATGTTTGTCAGAGTGCAGGAAATAATCACTATCTTTATATTGGTTTGCCAGAACCAGCCGACGACGAATAAGTGATCCCTGCCTTACGCAAAAAGAAAGGCTGCAAATCCCTCATTGCTTATTCGATCGCGAGCAATGGTTCTGGCGAACAAGGGAGATGCAGCCTTTTTTATTTTTTAACCTTGTAGTAATGATCAAGTTGAAAAGTAAGCGACAAGGCCGTAAGGACCGGTTTGTCCCTAAACCTGAGCCCCAACAAGACGTAAAAAATTACTCACCTAAAAACTCACCTGACTATGCAAAAATCATGACAGCTTTTGACAGAGCGATGAACAAGGTCCTATCTTTATTCGACAAGTAAGATCTGTGGAATTCTGACACTACTATATCTCTACCCTCTATATCACCCAATAATAAAATAAGAGGACCCTTCGGGGTCCTCTTGCATATGGTTTTTTGCGATTATTTTTTCTCCAACCAGCGTATTTTTTCCTCCAGCTCACCGATGCGTTTCTGAGCCTCGGCCAAATCGCTTTTCAGGCGATCGACCATTTGCCGGGGATAAATGTTGCCTTGTTGGATCTGCTCAAGCAGTTTTATAGCAAAGCCTTTCTCGAGAGCATTCATCATGGTGTCCGTATTATCGGGATTTTGTATAATAATCCCCAACTCCTCTTTGATACATTCGATTTGATTTTTTGAAAACGAGTCCCTACGCATCCACGAAATGAGAGTTTCTCGGGCAATCCCTAACTTCTGAGCTGCTTCCACCTGAGTCATCCCCATTTTTTTTATTTCCAGACGTAGCTGATAGCCTGCGCTTTGCATATTGTGTAAGTTAAAAATGTGATAAATGTGTTGCAATGTTGATGCACATATATTACATTTGTGTATAGAAATAATATTTCGGTACACAAATATATGAAAAACCAAACCATTTTTACGGTCACCGTGTCGGACGGTCAGAAAATACCCTTCAGAGAGTATTTTTTGGGACTTTCTACAGATGACAAAAGAGCGCTCCGCCAGTATGCGAAACAATATTTGGGCGTGCACGATTCTACGTTTTACGACTGGGTCAATTGCCGGCGCAGTCCGAGTCGTTTCCGACTTCAGAAAATTCAAATGATCGTATCTCACAAAATGAATAAGCGTCATGGAGCTTCGCAACATTGAATTCCATCCGCTGCCGGATGGTGGCAAGATGGTACAGACGAGCGATGGATTCTTTATATATTCGAAAGATTCGTATCTCGAACGAAAAGATTTTACGGAATCATTCATCCGTTTTCTCGACGATCATTATTCCGAAGCCTACGATGCGTTGCGCGAATGGTTCCGGTCCAGTCGGAGCAATGTCACTTATTTTCGGTTCCTGATCGTCGATCAATTTATCGCGTGCAATAGTTGCGGGACTGACAATCGAATGGATGTCGATGAGATGGGCAGTCTCCATACGGAGCATATTTACTGCCCAATCCGTAGCCGTTGTTCGCGAAATAATATAGTGTGTTACCCGCGTCCGAATACTCCTCTGTCGAAAAAGCAGATTGAAGTTCTGGAACTTCTCGACCTCGGTGTTTCAGAAGAAATGATTGCGACAAAACTGCATATTTCCAAAGAAACGGTCTTAAAACATAAAGCTAACATATTCAAGGTTTTGGATATTCATGACAAAGCCTCTCTGATCCGATATGTCCGGGATAATAACTTATTCAAACATTCACTATGAGCGACGTTACGGTTATTACGATGAGTCGCGAGCAAGTCGAACGATTGCTCGACGAAAAAATCTCGGCTGCACTCAAAGAACAAAGCGGAAAAATCGAAGAGAACTGGGCTGTAGATCGGAAATTTTTAAAAGTGAATTTTCAGTGGGATCGCCGAAAAGTGGAACGGTTGGAACGAGATAGGACCTTAAAACCGGTTTTTACTGGCGATGGGAAATCTCGATTTTACCGATTATCCGATTGCATTCAGATATATAGGAATGAGCACACTCTCCCTGTCTTGAAAGACTGATTGATATTCCATGACCCACGCGTCTCTTTTTTCCGGTATCGGCGGCTAACGGCGGTTGTGCCGCAACTTGTACTGCAAATATTCGAGACGATCAACTATTACGAAAAATTGAGACGATTATGAAAACATTACGTGAAGTAGCCGAGGAAATTTGCCCGTATCGTTTGGAAGATTACGATCCGGCAATCAAAGACATGCTGAATGAAATTATCCGCAACGTATGGAAAGACGGGTTCATTGCCGGCGCTCAATGGAGGGAGGATAATCCGGTTGCGGCCGATTCTGTGTCCGATCCCGAGTCCGACTCCATCGAGCTTTGCGGGCTCTTGTGGGACACAGAGAATTTGGCCATAGGCGGTTACGAGAAGGACGGCCATCATTACTACACATGGCAGGAGGCGATGGATGCCGCGAAGTCCGTCGGTAAGCGCTTGCCAACCCGGGAGGAATTGAAGGCATTATGTGATCTTGTCTCGACATGGGACGATGAACTCAAGGGCCGTTGGTTCGGAAGTAATCACGACTCGGACCACAAGGGCTCGCTGTTTCTCCCTGCTGCGGGCCTGCGCAACGGCAATAGCGGCGAGCTGGCCAACACGAGCTCCTGCGGCTACTATTGGTCCTCGTCGCCGTACTACGGAGGCGACACCAGCGCGGGCAACCTCTACTTAGGCCCGGGCAACGTCAGCCCGATACACTTCAGCAATCGCGCCTACGGCTTCAGCGTGCGTTGCGTGCGGGATAAATGACCGCTTCATCCTCCAGTTATTAAGTAATTCTTAACAACTGAAACATTAAAAAACATTAAACACTTTAAAGAAAGAGCTATGAAAACACTTGAGTTGAAAGATATTTGCGGCTATATGCCGTACGGGCTAATGCAAAAGCATTATAAAAATGTTTGTCCTTTTGCCGTTGAGATTAAGTCACATATAGGTGGATATGTGTTTCTCAAAATACCTCCCAAACATGGAAAGCCTCTTCTTCGCCCGATGTCCGACCTAACCAAAGAGATCACCCACGAAGGGGAAAGGTTTGTGCCGACTTTAGCATTAGATAAATTAAATTGTTTCCCTGTATCTGATACAGAGAAGGCGTTAAGGTACTACGACAAGCTCAATGAATGGATGTTCGACTACCGGAACCTGATCTACGCCGGACTGGCAATCGACGTGAATACCTTACCTGAAAATCCTTATGAATGATGAAAACACCAGAAGAAGCTGCCCGAGAGTATGCAAAGAAGATTTGGAAAAATGGCCGTGCTTACAGAAGTAGGATAGGATATTCTGCTGAAGATTTCCTTGCCGGCTATGTCTCTGCGATAGCCAAAGTGGGCGAAGCCCAAAAATGGATCAGCGTAGAGGATAAATTGCCGGTAGTTGGTAAAAATGGGATTAGCGATACGGTTCTTGTGTTTGATGGTAGCTACCACTGTGCATCATATTGCAAAAATAAATATTATCCACAGGGGGCATGGTTTGATCCAGCGATGGATTTACCGATAGATGTCACCCACTGGCGGCCCATAGAACTATTAAAAACTCAAGAATATGAAAAAGAAGATAGTATTTAAAGATACCATTGACGATTCCACAATATCCGTAGGTATCGATTCTGAAAATAGAAATTACATACTCGCCACAAAGTCAACCTCAAATGAGGTGTGGTTATCCCCTCAAGATTTTGAGGAGTTTTTGGATGAGTGCAAACGGCTTTATCAAGACAACGAGACGCGTAAAAATAAACAGTCGGCAGACGAAAAAAAATAGTATATGTATGAAAACACTACTTGCAATTATGGTCTTTGTTGGCCTATTGTGTTATGCCGGCGGTCTCCGTATAACTTTCCATCCGTTCCGCATTACAATGTCCGATTGGGCTAACACTATCGGGTGTTTTTTCCTGACCGTGGGAATAATTGTCCTCTTAGCTAATGCGCACCACAAAGCCTATAAAAAGGGTTTGCAAAGAGGGGCAGATTTGACGATTGAACAGATGCAGGAGCTCGTAAATAAACAGCCGAAAGGCGAAAAATAGGAGAAATGAAAGGGAAAATAACTATTTCAGGGAAGGTTTACGAATGCGAGGTTCGCAATGGGGTAAGGTACGTCGATGGAAAGACTGTACCAGAATTTGCGAAGACTTTATCACTTTCCGAATTAATGGACCTCGCAATCGTCGGAGCAATGGCTGTTGACGCAGAAAAGGAAGGTCGATTTATCCCGGCGCAAGAGATACTCAAGGGGATTCAGAAATCTAAAACCGATAACTAACAAAAATTGTAAATCATGCGATAGATACTTTTCAGAGGCAAGAGCCTCGACAATGGGAAATGGGAGAGCGGATACCTGCTCGAAAATCAAGGTCGGACCTTCATTTACCAAGCAACGAACGATAACGGCCGCATCTCCGTCGCTGCGGTAGAAGTCGATCCGGCCACCGTCGGTCAGTACACGGGTATGAAAGACAGGAACGGGAAGAAGGTATATGAGGCAGATATCCTTACCGACAAATTTGGAAGCATGGGGGTCGTCGAATGGAGAGACAGTGGTTTTGTCGTGAACTTCGGAGATACGGATATTTTCGATCTGTCTAACTGTTTTGGTGATTCGTATCAAATGTGGGTTGTAGGTAACATCCATGATAATGCGGACCTGATAGAGGCCAACACCCGCCTGATCGCTGCCGCACCGGAAATGCTGGAAGCGTTGCAAAACCTTGTTTTCCTCCACAGTTGCGAACAGGAGGGGATTGATTCGGCTATGCCAACAAGGGGGCAATGGATGGAGGCTGTGTCAAAGGCCGAGAAGGCAATCAATAAAGCATTGGGACGATGACGATTCTTGAAAGAGAGATACAGCGTATATCCGCAGCCGTCGAACAGGCGACGGGTTTCGGATTGGAGGATATACGAGCTCGTAGCAGGAGACTCCCGGTAGTTCGGGCGCGGATCATTCTGTGCCATGAGATTCACAAACGCGGCGCGTCGGCCCGAGAGATCGGACAGGCAATTCACCGGGATAGATCGAGTATTTATTATCTGATTGATCACTATTGGGATGAATTCGACACTTCTCCCGTTTTTCGAGAAATAGCACTGAGAATAGAGGAGGAATTGCGATACAATTTGGTCTTGAATCGAGAACGAAATCTCTGACAATTAATTGAAACATCAATGATAGATCAGCAAGTAATCGACCGCATATTATATAGTGTAGATATCGTGACCGAGATTGAAAGCGCCGGTGTCAAACTGAAAAAAGCGGGAGTCAATTTCAAAGGATGTTGTCCATTTCATAATGAGAAGACGCCTTCATTTGTCGTATCGCAGGCCAAAGGCATTTTCAAATGTTTCGGTTGCAACGAAGCGGGAAACGTTATTCATTTCGTGCAGAAATATCGTAACATGAATTTCCCGCAGGCAGTCGAGTATTTGGCTGAAAAGCATAATATCGAATATCAGAAGCGGGAAATGTCACCTGAGGAGCGAGAACGGGTATTCAGGCGCGAACAATTATTCACGATCAATAAGGTCGCTCTTGATTATTTTGTTCAATCTTTTCGAGCAAGTGAGACAGCTCAAAAATATGCTCGTGGCCGGTGGTCGGACGAAACAATTGAAGGGCAGCAGATCGGATATGCTCCTGAATCGTGGACAGGATTGATTGACTATGCGGAAAAGCTCGGATACAAACAAGAAGTCTTGCTCGATGCCGGGTTGATTTCCGTCGGCGACCGAGGAGCCCATGATTTTTTCTATGGTCGCCTGATATTTCCGATACGCAATATGACAGGCAATATCATAGGTTTCTCAGGACGTGTATTTTCTGCGAAAGATGTAAATCGGAAAGTGCCTAAGTACATTAATACGCGCGAAACCGAAATATTTCATAAGGAGGAGAACTTATTTGGTTTTTTTGAAGCACGCCGAGAGATCCGCCGAACGCAACGCATTAATCTGGTCGAGGGAAACCCGGATGTAATTCGGATGTTTGAGCGCAAGATATTGAACACGGCAGCTCCTCTTGGAACAGCCTTGACTTCAAAACAAATCGAATTGGTCAAAGCAGAAGCAAAGTCTGTCGTATTGATCGGTGATACGGACGCAGCAGGTATTATCGCTGTTTTAAAAAACGGAGAGGCATTGTTCCGTGCCGGGCTCAGCGTGTCGGTCATGCAGATACCGGAGGGGAAAGATCCGGACGAGTATTTCAAAGATACAATGAACGATTACCGAGAATGTCTCGAGAACCATACGGTTGACTATATCGATTATTATGCCGCAAATAAATTTAGCGAGGTTGCATCGACTGCCGATAAAGCTGCTGTCATTCGGGATATTTGCGACTTATTGACGTATCATCCAGATGAGTCGGCGATCGATATGTATGTTGATTCGATGGCTAAAACATATGGTGCGCGAAAAACTTGGATCCAAATTATAGGCGAGCTCCGCAACAAACGTCAAATGGGGGAGCGGATCAAGGCGAACAGAACGAACGAGGAGATGTGGGCTCAGTTCGGATTCATCGAAGAAAATAATTGCTATATCAGTTACGGAAAGAACGGAAGCGGAAATCAAGAATGGAGCAATTTCACGATGAAACCTTTGGCTCACATCCGCAGTATGACGAATTCGAAACGACTGTATTTGATCAAGAACAAGTTCGGAATGGAGCAGACTGTCGAATTGAAACAGGAGGAACTTGTCTCGCTGGCGAAGTTCCGTGTCCGTGTCGAGAGCATGGGTAACTATCTATGGCTGGCTACTGAGACAGAGTTATTCAGGCTCAAAAACTATCTGTATCTGAATACGGAAACATGCGACGAAATCACTCAACTTGGATGGCAGAGGCAGTACGGATTCTTTGCATGGGGTAACGGAGGCGTGGTCGACGGAAAGTTCATCAAAGCCGATGAGATTGGCATATTGCGAGTCAGAAACAGAGCCTATTATTTGCCGGCTTTTTCTAAAATTTTCGCAGATGAGATGAATCTGTTCCAGTTCGAGCGCCGTTTCGTCCATGCTCAAAGCAACGGTATTTCACTCGCAGATTATGCGGGTAAAATGATCGGGGTTTTCGGGAATAATGCGGTCATAGCCATGTGTTTTCTTATTGCCACATTATTCAAGGACGTTATAACTCGGGTTACGAAGAACTTTCCTATTCTTAACTTGTTCGGCCCGAAAGGATCGGGAAAATCAGAGATGGGGCATTCGTTGACATCGTTTTTTATAGTCAAGAATAATCCTCCGAATTTGCAAAGTACGACCAAAGCCGCACTTGGAGAGGCCGTCGCACAGGTATCGAATGCTATCGTGCATCTTGACGAATATAAGAATAGCCTCGACATTGATAAGATAGAGTTTCTAAAAGGACTTTGGGACGGAACGGGTCGTGACCGCATGAATATGGATAGGGACAAAAAGCGGGAGATGACGCGTGTCGATTCGGGTATTGTTCTAAGCGGTCAAGAAATGCCAACAGCGGATATCGCCTTGTTCAGTCGAATGATTTTCTTGACATTTTCCGTTACGACGCATACAAAAGAGGAAGGAAATCGTTTCAAAGAATTGAAACGAATCGAGGCAAACGGACTGACCCATTTGACCAATCAAATGCTGTCCTATCGCCATAAGGTCGAACTTGATTTTGGAAATTGCCGTGATCGTGCAACAGCTGATTTGATGCAGCAGCTCGGAGGTCGCCCAGTCGAGGACCGGACACTGTTGAATTGGGTCACACCGATTGCTGCGTTTCTATGTGTCGAAAACGAGTTGCAGTTGCCATTCACGTATCAGGATGTGTTGCGAATCGCTGCGGACGGCATCGTCGATCAGGAAGCAAAAACGCGACAAAACAATGAGCTATCTGGTTTTTGGGTTACGGTCGAAAACCTTGTACGCTCATCGAAGATGTGGATCGGAGTTGACTATCATGTGAGACGTTTGGGAGGGAAAACGGTGATTACTGCCTCCAAATCGAAAGGGATGCTCCAGCCTGATAAGACATATCTCCAAATCAGTTTCAGCCGGATCGCGCAGCTGTATTTGGAAAACGGACGTCAAACGGGCGAGAAACGAATACCGAAAGATTCGCTGAAATATTATTTAGAGCATTCGGCCGAGTATCGAGGAACGATGCGATCGGTCAGATTTAAGTCGATCGATACGGCATCTGGCTTCGTGGCTGAGAAGCAAGATGCGCTAACGGGAGAGGTGGAGACAAAGATGATCGTTACGACCGCTATGGTGTTCGATTACGATCTCATTCGGGAGAATTATGACATTAATATCGACATATCGATCGGGGCGATTGGCGAAGATGATGAGTCTGGAGTGACGAGTGCTTCAGGCGAATCTATCTCTAAACTTTTCTAAAAAAATCTCCTTAGGGAGAAAAATGCTAACTACATTGACTACACTGACTACAATTGTATAAATCAATAAATTAAGTTGAAATGGGTGGATAAATACAGGCTACAAAAAAACTACAAAAAACTACAAAACCATTTAACAACTACCTAAAACTACATTTTGGACTTAAAAACTACATTTCTGCAAAGTTAATATTTTGACAATGAGCATTGTAGTCAATGTAGTCAGTGTAGTTGCCGAAAAGTATATGAGCAATTTCAAAATTGAAATAGACGGATTTGATCCGGGGTATCTCAGCAAAATAGCTAAGATGCTCATTCCTATGTTGAAATCCCAAAAGAAATGGGTGGTTGTTTCGGAGATTGCCGAAGATCCGATTTTGTTTGTCGAGGCAGTAGCTGCATTGGGAAGCAGGGGATATTTTGACGATGAGTCGGGCCATATCCGCGTCGAATTTGGAAAAGACAATGCGGCAATCCGTTATGTGACCGATCGGGAAATCAATTTCATGTATCCTAAATTGAAAACATGTAAAAAATAATGAAACGAAGTAAGAAATTGATCGATCAAAAGAAATGCCGACTCCGGGGGTACACGGTTCTCACGGTCGGCGAAGCCGAGAAAGCATGCAGAATCGAATCCGAAGATACCGCTGCGGCTGCGCGCGACGCCTACTGCATTGTATGCGCCGAGTGTCCGGGGCAGGATGTCCACTGCAAGAAATTAGAACGCTATAATACCGTTTTGTATGGAAAAATCTACGAAACCGAGTGAACCCGGGCGGAAGCCGGTTCCTCCAATTGTTGATCACTTTACCCGATTGTTTAACCAGATCAAGCGTGACGAGCTACTCGCCAAAGGGTTGTGCCCCGAGTGCGGACAGGATACGCTTGAGCCGAACGGCTGTTCATCGTGTAAGATATGTCGTAATTGCGGATGGAGCAGTTGCGATTTGTAGTCCTTATCTTTTTAGAATCTTTCTAATACTTTCACACATGGAACTTACGATTGACATTCGGAAACCCCTTTTCGAAGATTATCTGAATTATTATTTTGACCGGGATGATGTCGGTCGTTTTAAGGTATCCCATCGACAGTCAGTGGGCAAACTGCTTTGTTCGATGGTAGAGTATTCCTATCGGCCTGTCGAACAGAAAGGGCGGACTCGGTTGTTGTTTCCTGCGTGTTCTTCCTTATCAACGGCACAAGGACGCTTCATGTTCATCTCGCGAGAGAATCAAGCTAAATTCAGCGATTACCTTGAGGCCGTTTTTGCCGTCGACTTCGATCGGTTTTATCTGACCGCCCAGAAGTATGGTATTCCGCAGAAAGATATCATCCTCGCTTTTATCAGTTCGCGACGGTTGGTCTCAATGGAGCAAGATACGGAAATGCTCAAGAAACGCGCATACCGACAGTCTCTTCGCGAAATAGCCGAGCGTCACAAACAGTTGACGAATCGAATTCAGTATGTGACTTCAAAAGTCGAGGCCGAAGTAAAAAATCTGTTCTAAAAACATAAGCTGTTTTCAGATTGTCGTACTGAAAACCGCTTGATGCAAATTCAATCTCAAAAAATAATGAATCGGATCAAGAACATCTGTAGCGTAGCGGTTCGGCCAACCGCTTCTGAAAACGCCGCATTCGAGCTGCTTGACATGGTAAAAGGTAGTGCGACAATGACAATTTCGTCCAAAAAAACTACGCAGGGTCGAATGTTCGAAACCGCTCTTAAGCTAAAAGTGGTTTCGAAAGCGACATCTGTTTTTATGCCGCTCATTGTCCGAGTAATCCTGATGGACCGGACTTATGAGTTCGGAACGGCTTTTCTTCCGGTATTTTTCGAGACTTCGGAGGACGATTTGCTTTCTCTGACAGCAAAATACGAATCTTATCGAAGTCCTTCGGTCCTTTAATATGGTTGTCATAGGGCGTAATATTGTAAAAAAATATCATGAGAACCTTGCGTCCAAACTGGCCTGTCTATCTGATTTCGCGCATCAAGCGAGGTCAATGGCTCGTATCCGAACGTTATGCCGAGGATATGGCACCTTTCGTTGCAGACCTTTTGCTTGGGAAAACGCCCGGATCTCCCTCCCTTGACGACATACGAATCCTTGCATCGGAAGATGGAGAGCATTTTTCTCCTGAGTCGGACAATAGTGCCCGGGATTATGTAGCTATTGTTCCGATCTGCGGCACAATGCTCAAATACGGAACACTTTGCACAGCCGGAACAATCGATGTAGCCGAGTCTTTGCAGCGCCTTGCTGTGAAAACGGACTGTTCGTCCGTCGTTCTCGATATAGATTCCGGCGGAGGATGTACTGATTCGATCCCGTGTTTGGTTGATGCGATTGACTCGTGTCATCGTAATGGTAAACCTGTCGTTGCCAGTGTCGATTTTTGTGCTTCGGCTGCTTATTGGGTCGCATCATACTGCGATCATATTATGGCGCAAAACACGCTCAGTTCAGAAATAGGCTCGATTGGAGCCTATGCAACTTTTGTGGATGATCGCGGGGCCAATGAAAAAGCCGGTTTGAAGTTTCATTATATCTATCCTCCGGAGTCGGCAGACAAAAACCTCATGTATCGCAATGCTCTTGACGGCGATTTCGAGATGCTCGCATCCAGAGTATCGGATCTCGCTGTGCGTTTTCAGAATACGGTCAAGAGGAACAGGAAAAAGTTGCGAATGGATGTCGATGGATTGCTGACAGGCAAAATGTTTTGTGCAGAGGATGCGCTTTCGGCTGGTTTGATCGACTCGATAGGTAATTTGTCGGAGGCTGTGCGCATGGCAATGGATCTGGCAGAGATTAGGAAGTTCAACCAATAAACCAAGTTGTCGATGATCAATTTAATGAAAATCAAAGGTATTGTGTTGCGCCATTTGGGTGTGACCGATCTTTCGAAGGGCGAGGACGGCAGGGAAATGCTGACCGATGAGCAGGCTACTCGACTGACCGAACTGTTCGGGGCGGAATTCGTGGCGAAGTTTCGGGAAAGGCTCTCAGCTGCCGACGCAGAAAATGATGCCGAAGATATTCTGAGTGCCGTCAGGGATCATTTCGCCGGCGAGAATGCCGATTTGAAAAAGCAGTTGGCTGACGCGCTGAAAAACGTGAAAACGTTACAGCAGACTGTCGAGCAACTGGCCGCAGATCCGGAACCTCCGATCGTGCCGAAGAAAGCTGACGGGGGTATCTCTGGCAGTGCAAAAGGATTTCGTGTAGACATGAATACTTCTTACAACAAGGCTGCGGTCGAGATGCTTCAGACCGGACGATTCTCGGCCGGCGAGACGACACTCGACGTTGAACCGCTGCGACGCGAATTCGGAACATATATTTCGCAGGGCAACAATCTGGAAATCTTCAAAAAGATCTATTCCGGATTTCCGACGGCGAAATATATGACACCGAAGACGGCGATCACGGAGTATAGGGCTGTTAGCGGACTGATCACGTCGATCGTGCAGCAGTTCACGCCGAAGTGGACCCCCGCCGGTTCTGGAAAGTTCACGCCGATCGTTATCAAGAATCGTCGGCACAAAATCAATGTGTCGATCGTTCCGGCCGAAGTGGTCGACTCATGGCTGCTGCATCTGTACGACGAATCGCTGACTGTCGATCAGATGCCCATCACGCGTTACATCATCAACGAGCACATCCTTCCGGCCGTTCTCAACGACATTGAGCTGCGCATGATCGCCAAAGGTAAGTTCACCGAAAAGGCGTGGAGCACGGTCAATTCGGGCGACAAAGGCGGAGCGCCTGAGGATGCGATGGACGGTTTCGAGACGGTGCTCACAGAGGCCAAGAAATCGGCCGACAAGGGTATCAACTTCTATGGTGCAAAGGTCAATCCGTTGACATGTTCCGAGTCGGAACTGTTGCAGTTTTTCGATGGTTTCGTGGACTGGATCAGCCCGATGTATCAGACGGCGAACATGAGCGTCTTTGTCGGAGGTGAAGTCTTTCGTCGTTACAAACGTGCCTACAAGAATAAGTGGGGGGCTGGTTCCGGAACTGAAAAGGTGGATTTCGGCGAGGATCGGATCGACTTTACGAATTTCGCACTCGTCAAGCTCGACTCGATGTATCGTTCGCCTATCGTTTTCTCAACTCCGAAGCAGAATTTCATTATGCTTCAAAACCGCAATTCGCCGACCAATGTCATCAATGACATTCAGAAGGCGGACTACGAAGTGCGCATTTTTGGGGAATTCTGGCTCGGAACAGGGTTTGCCATAGGTGAGGCCGTATTCGCTTATGTGCCTGATGACTACACGCCCTACGATACGATCGCTGGTTCTTGGGGGCCGTCTGACGAGCCTTCAGTGTGGGTTCCGGGAGAGGTAGCCGCGATTGAGAAGCCTGTAATCACGACCCAGCCGGAGGCTGTCTCGTTTGATGATGGCGGGAAGGTTGAATTGTCGGTTGTAGCCACCGGAACGAGCTTGAGCTATCAGTGGTACAAGGACGGGCAGGCGATTGACTCGGCCACGTCGTCCAAATTGACGATCGCCGCTGCTCATGAGTCCGACGCGGGGAACTACCAGTGCATTGTTTCAAACAGCACAGGTTATGCTCTGTCGCAAATCGCAAAAGTTTCATTGAACAGTCTTTAAAAAAGCAAATCTATGGCATACGTGAAAGTATCTGTACCCAAATCGGGCAGTGGGGCCGGTTCGCCGGTCCCCAAAAGCCCGAATGTCTTGTTCATTCCGGTAGGGGATATCAAGACGTTCAAGTCGCCGGAGATCGGAAACGTGGAAATGACGGCAGAGGATATCGTTCTGAATGAGGGCGCGAAAGCGTTAGCCGTATATATGACACCTTCGACGATCAAGCGCAAAGACACTTCCGACGGCGACGAGGATGCCGTCGGCTTTACCTCGGAGTTCGAAGGCGAACATCCGGGTGATTCGGTAGCGATCAATAATTTCATTGAGGCTCACATCAATGACGGATTCGTCATTCTGTCGACCGAGTGTGCGACGGAGACCGGCACGCGTGTGCAGGGCTTGCCCTGCAACCCGATGCGAATGACTTCCGAATCGCAGGACGACAAGGACGCGAAAAAAGTGACGCTGAAGTTTACGCAGTCCATGAAAGATCCGTTCAAGATGCGCCATTATTCGGGGGCCCTGCCTGAGGTGGCGGACACTACTCCGCCTTCGCAGGGATCGGAAGAATCTTTGTAGCGATATGGCTGGAAAAATGAAAGGGAGCGCTATGGGCGCTCCCGCTCTCGAAAAACAAGCCGACCGGGTCCCGAACGATGATTCGGCTCCGTCTTTCGATCAGTCGGAAGTTTCCGGACCGTGTGTTGCAGAGATTGTCGTGCGAAAAACGCTGGTGGTCGTTTGCCCTGAAAGATCGCGTACACTGTTCAAGCGTATGTGGCAGAAAGCGATCGATGCAGATATCGTCCTGATCGATTATGCCGGTCAGAATGAGGCTGATTTGGCTGCGGAGGCTGTGGCACGGGAAGACGTACCCGAGTGTTTTGTGCTTGTTCCTCCGTTCGTCTGCCCGACATCTCCGCTGGTGGCTGCCGATTTGGAAATCGTCAAGGCGAAGGTTACGAGCGAGGGGCTGTCGTATCGGACCATGCTCCCCGTCGCGCTCGACAAAACGAAGATCGTCGAAACTTTCGAGGCGATGAAAACGTCAGGCGAGACCGATTTTCTCGCTGAATATCATCGATTAACGACGCCGGGTGTAATTCCGCTCGAGGTGTCGAATGCCGGACGTTTTGTCGGCTACGTGATGCGTGCCGCTCCGGATCTCGGACAAGTGGATAAGGCGCTCGCCGAGCGCAAGTTCATCTCTTGTAGTGAAGCTGGATTCGCCGCAGTGGAGAAGTTGCTTGTGAAGCGATATGCCGAGTAGGAATGACATCGAAAATTGGCTGAAAGCCGGAGCCGAGATAAGTAGCGGTCTCCGGCTTTTTTCTCTGTCCGGTGGCGATCCACGTTTCGGTCGGATCGTTACGGCATTTCCTCGCTACAAATATTTGCTCGTGGCTTTTTTGTGCGATAAGGCCGGATTGCCTGTGCCCCAGCCGCAGTCATTCCAATCGGATACTCCTGTATCTGTTCCGTTGCGCGAGGACTGGCCGTTTCTTTCGGAAGCTGACTGCCCGCCGGAATTGAAAATTCTTATTGCAGACAAAATCAGTTGTTATCATCGTTATTGCACGGCCCACGCGCGGCTGTTCGATTGCCTAACGCTCGGTGAGTGTTTCGAGACAGCTCGGGAAGTAGTTGACAATTATCTGGAGAACCGATTGATTTTTGAAGAACTGCATTACTATAAAGAACATCACACGGTTCTTGGGCGGCATCCTGTATTTGAACGGATGAAAAATCTGGACCGGTTACGGCGGATGTCGATCGTTGATCTGATCCACAGCAAGGAGCGGCTCGAACATAACATTTGGCGAATCCGTAGCGAAATGAGCAAAGGCGATAAACCGCATTTGCAAGGCGTGCGTGAGTCGCGTCTGCGTGAAAAGTATGTGCAGTTGGCAGAGATCCACCGGCTGATCGAAACTTATCAATCATGAATGATATAACGAACGATACCAATCGATTGGGCGGAACAATGAGTCCCGAACAACTCGACGAGCTCGAAAAGCTCGCGGCGCTTGATTATACGCCCGAGCAGATGGCAATGTACTTCGGATTCGATCCCGTACAGTTCGCCATCGAATACAACGATACGACCAGCATAGTCAATTATCGCGTCCGGCGCGGTAAACTGATCGTAACAGCGCAAGAGCAACTCAAGATGCTCGACGAGGCGATGAAAGGCTCGGTCGATGCGTCTAAGCAATTGGCATCGATTCGCCGTAAAAAGGGCTTCACGATGTCGAAGCTCGACGTCTTCGGCGGTTTCAAGTCGGAGGCGGCTTACGAGCGTGTAATGGATTACATCGAGTCCGGATCGTCGGAAAGGCTGTCGAATGACGAAACGATCTATATAGACATGCTGATGATGATTCATTCGATTGACAGGCAATACGGCCGACGGAACACGATTCGTTTTCTGACTCGTGAGCCGTTCAACCTCAAGCATGCGCGGGCCAGCGATATGTACGACGAGGCGGTAAACCTGTTCTACTCGGAACGGCGATTTGAAAAGAAAGCGCTACGCAACAAGAAAGCCGAACTACTCGACGAGGCGGCCCGCATGGTGCTCGAGAATGCCGAATCGGCGAGGGACTATGATATTTATGCGAATATCATCATGCAGTCGGCCCGACTACAGGAGCTCGACAAGCCTGATCCGGAGGTGCTTCCCAAAGGAGTTTATCAGAAGCCGATTCGGCTGTTTGTTCTCGATCCAGCCAAAGTCGGCCTGCCGGCAATAAACCGTCATGAGGTAGCTGCTCAAATCGATGCGCTCGACATACCCGAGCGCGATAAACTACGCATGCGACGCGATAGTATGACAACGGACATTCATTTCGAAGAAATACTCGATGAGCTGGAGGAAGAAAGTAAATCCGAAGAGTGACAAGGCGTATCTGTCGCTTGCTTTCGCTAACTGGCTTGCCCAGTTGGCATCGATGACGATGACCCGGTTTTTCTATTTGGTAGCCGGTCGCGGATCGTCGAAGACGACCGAATTTCAGGTGGAGCGGCTGCTCGAGATGGTCTACGACATGCCCGGCGCTCCGGTGGCATGGGTATCGGACACGTATGCCAACTTACAGAAGAACGTACTGCCGATGGTTTTGGAAGGGCTCGAGAGAAAGGGATACAAGGAGGGCGTGCACTTCGTGATCGAGAAAGCACCGCCGGTCTACACGGCCGCCGAAACGGCCAACCTGCCCGAGAACTTGCGCGAGAATTTTTGGCGTCCGTACAATAAACTGGCCACCTACAAGCACACGATGATATTTTTTACCGGGCTGAACGTGACCTTTGGCTCGCTCGATCGTCC
>ENA-OPCL01001269-OPCL01001269.1-human-gut-metagenome-genome-assembly--contig:-NODE-1269-length-19118-cov-4.210775_pt1 | contig 19118 bp, 9 predicted proteins | sample MGYA00241251_ERZ501482 | MGnify/ENA primary metagenome ERZ501482 (study PRJEB25962, sample SAMEA2042581) | human gut metagenome | biome: human gut; feature: human-associated habitat; material: faeces... | reverse complement strand
AAAGCTTCTGATAGAGAAAGGTTTCCGTCCGGAGCCGGACCCGCAGGGAAATATAGCGATGGGATATGGTTGCGTCTCTGTCCAACGTCGTAGTAACTGGTCGGCTGTGGCACGCGGACATTCCCGTTATTTATGGGCGGCAGAGCATTATCTGGGAGCAAATCTATACGGTCGTTACCTGGCGCACGGCAGTTTGCAAATATTGACTGCTGCACCGGGACAGACAGTAACTCCCGCCACTAGCGGCTGGCAGCAGGAAGGTTTTGACTGGAACCGTATTCCGGGAGTGACATCTATTCATTTGCCATTGGAGCAATTGCAGGCTAAGGTGCTCAATGTAGATAGTTACTCTGGAATGGAAGAGATGCTTTATTCCGACGAGGCTTTTGCCGGTGGTTTGTCTCAACAGAAGATGAATGGTAATTTTGGAATGAAGTTACATGAGCATGATAAGTACAACGGATCACATCGGGCACGTAAATCTTACCATTTCATCGATGGAATGATTGTCTGTCTTGGTTCGGATATTGAAAATACAAATACGGAGTTCCCGACAGAAACGACTATCTTCCAATTGGCAGTTACTGATAAAGCAGGGCATGATTATTGGAAAAATTATCAAGGAGATAAGAAAGTATACGTAGATCATTTGGGAACGGGTTATTATGTTCCAACTCCCATTCGGTTTGAGAAGAACTTTCCTCAATACTCGCGAATGCAAAACACAGGAAAGGAAACAAAGGGTGATTGGGTTTCTTTGGTTGTAGATCATGGAAAGGCACCGAAAAACGGAAGTTATGAATACGCTGTTCTGCCTCAGACGAATGAAGCTCTGATGAAGAAATTTGCAAAGAAGCCCACTTATAGGGTATTACAGCAAGACCGGAATGCACATATTGTAGAGTCCGTCTCCGAACAGATCATTTCTTATGTGTTGTTTGAAACTCCTGAAACGACATTGCCGGGTGGTTTATTACAACGTGTGGATACTTCCTGTCTGGTTATGACTCATAAAGAATCTGTTGATAAGATTAAGTTGACGGTGGCACAACCGGATTTGGCTTTGTATCGCGGTCCAAGCGATGAAGCGTTTGATAAAGATGGGAAACGTATCGAACGTAGTATCTATTCACGACCATGGATTGAAAATGCCAGTGGTGAAATACCTGTGACTGTAACGATAAAAGGGCAATGGAATGTAGAAAGAACTCCGTTTTGCAAGGTGATTTCTTCTGATAAGAAGCAAACAATTTTGCAGTTCAGTTGCAAAGATGGCGCTAGCTTTGAAGTGGAGTTAAGGAGATAAAAGTCAGACAACAGGCGATCATTTGCTTTCCCTGACAGAGAACAGTAGTTTTACCGTATGAAACTTTTAGTTTCAAGGCTTGAAACCAAAGGTTTCGCACCGGGAAACTAAAGTTTCAGCACCGAGAAACAATAGTTCCAACGGCATGGAAACTATTGTTTCATGCGGTGAAACAAAGGTAATGCATTTATGAAATAAATAGGATTGCCTGGAGCTTCCGGAGTGAATACCTCCGCGTTGTGAAATGTAGTTTATCTGTTTCTGGTGACGGTATTATTGTTGTCACACTACTGTCACCTATTGCTGTCACGGTGTTAATTGTTAATAATCAAATCGTTAAGCAGCAATCGGTGACAGGTGACAGATATATAATTAAAATAATTGTATAGTAGAGAGGTTAGAACATAAACATGGCAACGGCAACAATACGGTTGTTACATACGGCATGGGTATCTTGAATTTTCCCATTGGACGTATTGAGCGAACCATACCATGCAGAGCTTAATGTATATTCCAACCCGAATTTCCAGTGGGGGACATTGTAGGTCAGTTCTGCTCCTGCCGTAACTAATTGGTTAAGGTCTGTTCCTGTTCCATAAAGTTTTGCATCATTTCCTTTGGGAGCATATAGCGCATCACTTGTTCCCAGATTCTTGGCATAGCCTACGAAGATTCCCGGCTTCCATTTCTGTCCGTAGACAACGTTGAACCAAGAGCTGGAGAAACGTATCGGAGTATATTCTTGTTCTCCCGTTTGTTCGTTGACAGACTTGATTCCGAATCCACCCAAGCCGGAAGCTTGTGTCAGATTGGATCCTAATACACTCTTCGCAGCAATGAACCAGTCTTTGTTGGTGTATTTCACATGAGCTTCGTATGAAAGAGTTGTGATGCGTTCGTCTACCTTATATGTATCTTTATTTACGGTGGACTCCGTACGGGGTTTCAATGATAACAACTCAATGCCTACGCCGGCCAGCAAACCGCCATTCTTATAATCAGCTCCGACATAAAATTCGGGAATACAGCTTTGCTTCAGATACTTATGTGTTTTCCCTTCCGGTCCTTGTGAAGTATATTGTGATTGCCACACTGCGGCTCCGGTAAGTTGGAAATTCTTGTTTGTATAGCGATAACGAATTTGTGGTGCACGGCTGAATGGTTGGAACGGTGCTCCTACGGAGAGATTAAGAATCTGCGGAGACACATCTCCGAATAACGGATGCCAGTTCTGCCCGAGCAATAAAGCCGATTTACCCCAATCCAGATTCAAATAAGCATGACGAAGGCGAATGACTGAATAAGAAGTGCCTGTGCCACGGAAGTCGACTTCTACTTTGGCAGATGTCTTGGCTGTTCCCAGTTTTGGACCGGCAACGTCTACTCCAAGACGTGAATATAAAGTATAGAAGTTACTGTTGGGTGTTGAGTTCAAATCGTTCCCCTCCGGATCACGCACTTTGTCTTTTGGATACATATAAAACAATCCGTCTACGGTTTCTTCGTTAGCACGACTATTATAATAGAAGTCAGTACGAATCTGTCCATAGAATTTGAACTTGAAATCCTGCATTTGTGCGAAACTGCCTGATACGGTTATCAGACAAAGAAAGATTAGAATGTATTTTTTCATAATGTGCATGTTTGTAAACGGGCGCAAAATTACGTAAAATTACTGGTTATCAGTTCATCGTTGATTAAAAAAGGCAAGGATTGCCTGATTATATTTGTTGAGACTTGTGCTTTTATGAATTGCTTTCAGTAATTTTCTGTCTGCTTGCGGCATTAAATATTCCCAGAAAGTTTTCATTTTGTTCAGAAGTTGTTCGTCTCCTCCTTCCAACTGTTCTGCATATTGATTGTATACGCATTTGTGCATAGATTGCAATTTTTCTCTCATTTCATCGAACTCGAGTGCACGGTTTTGTCTATACTCCAAAGCTAATGCCGGGTTGGCAAGTAATCCCCGTCCTATCATAATTCCGGCTAGTCCGGGAAACTGTTCCTGAATGCGGTGAATATCTTCTACACTATTGATATCTCCATTATAGATGAGCGGATGCTTGCAGGCATTCTGAAAAGCCTCAAACGCTTTAAGGTCAACTTCTCCTTTGTATTGCTGTTTTCCCAAGCGGGGGTGCATAACCACTTGTCGCAAGGGTAGCTCATTGATAATCGGAGCCAGTTTCAGACATTCTTCCGGATCTTCCCAGCCCAACCTCATTTTGATGGAGAAACTTATTTGCGGATATTCTGTAATCAGGCTAAGTAACGTCTGAACTTCTTCGGGATAAGGAAGAATGCCGGAACCATTGTGGCGTTTAGCTAGCATGGGAAAAGGACATCCCATATTGATGTCGACTTCCTTATATCCCTTTTCAATGAATAGGGATAAGATTTTTTCTGCTTTTTCAAAAGAAGGGGCTATCAGTTGGGGAATCAGATGGGCTACCTGATTATTCCCGGGGTCGATTCCGCGGACATCTCTATGGCGGAATCCGCCTTTTTCGAGTCGTACAAATGGGGTATAATAAGTATCTATACCTCCGAAGCAGGCAGCATGAGCATTACGGTAAAACACTTCGGTGTAACCTTGTAATGGGGCAAAATGAATAGGAAGAGTCTTTGGCATTATTTTTATTTTTGTGCAAAGATACAGAAAAAGTAAAAGAGAGGAACCTCGCGGTCCCTCTCTTTCTGATGTTAAATTGATTAAAGTCTGATTTTTATAAACGTTTTCTATGATTGAAGGTTAGAAAAATTGGGGGATATATTTTTATTCTACAACGTTTATAGTCAGTTCACGTACTACTTGACCACCTTGATGGACGTAGTTTGCATTGTTGGCTACGAAAGTAGCGGTATATGTACCGGCCTCTTCATAGGTATGTGAGTATATCTCCAACGATTGCGAGATATTCTTGATAGCTACACCAGCGTCAGGATCGCAGGAACCGTTAAGGAGGATGGAATTGGAGATAAGCCAAGTATCTCCTTTTGTATACCCTGCTGCTCCGCCACTGGTTACGAAATCGCTTGGCTGGCTAATTCTCCAGAAATAAGGAATATTACCGTCTACAGTAGCATATGCTATTTTATCTGCATATTCTGCGCTTTTCATCTCTTCAAGTGTGAGGTTTTTATTTCCTAATGCTTCCTTCAATTTGGTAAGATGAGTGTTGTTTTTTGAAAGATCATCTAAATTGTAGGTTACATTTAAAGCCGAGAATTCGAAGTTCTTTGCATTAATTGTGGTTGATTTTCCATTGTTGAACTCCAGATTAAGCTGTAAGCCTTTAATATGTATTACAGGCATTGTGCTGCTATTATCAAGAGGGTTGAGGCGGAAAGCAATGCTGATTTCTTTACCCAAGTAAGATATTAAAGGACAAGAATAGTCTTTAGTATCTTTGGTTGCTTTAGGAAGCTCATCTTGGCTGACAAGTTCTGTCCATTCGCAATTAGTAACTGCTTCTTTGTCTTTTTCCACATTGTTGCCACTAATTCCTTCGAATTGATCGGATATTAATATGTGAGTAGAACCTTCGATGGTTTTCGCACTACCATAGTCATATACTACGGAGAAGTTGATTTCACATTTTTCTACGTCTTCCGGTTGCATTTCAATTCTGTTCCGGTGTTTGTATTCGTGCCCTATCTCACCGCTGAAGAAACTGATAAAATCAGGGTCACCATCGAAGCTGAACGTTACAGGGTTTCCTTTCTTTACAGTCACAGTTTTGCCATCGAAGCTGACATTGCTGTCTGTCACCACACCCACTTCCATTGCTGTTTCTTCTTTTAATTCCTTGTCGCATGAAGCCAGGGATAGTCCGGCAAAAGCGATAGTCATCAAACTTTTATATATTATTTTCATGTCCTTTTCTTTTTAAAGTTATTAAGAGAATTACCAACCCGGATTATTCGTCTTGATAGCACCGTTTGATCCTATTTCATTGGCAGGAATCGGGAAATAATTGTAAGACTTCGGAATATTGAAGTAAGTATATACATTGATTCCGAATTTCCAGGATTCGTCAGCCTGTGCCTTGTCCACTTGTTCCTGCATCAGTTTGTGATAGTCTCCCCAGCGGATCAGGTCGAAACGGCGTGTATATTCGAAGCAGAGTTCCATAGCACGTTCGTCTTTGATAGCCTTACGGAAGCCGGTTTCATCCAGATTTGCTGCAAGCTTGTTGATTCCTGCACGTTCTCTTACCGCATTGATACATTCATAAGCCAGATCATTAGGACCATGGTTGACTTCATTTTCAGCTTCTGCAATCATCAGCAGAATGTCAGAGTAGCGGAGAAGAGGGAAGTTGATGGAAGTATCGTTCTTGCTCTTCTTGTCTGCCTCATATTCTCTACGATATTTGGCAGCAGCTCTATTGCGGTTCTTATTGGCATCATTCTTCGATTCGCGATCACCGTAAGTAGAACCGGGCTCTGTTTTGCCATAGCTGAAGGATTGATTCCAATATTGTTGTTCCACTTCATCTCTTTTTCCTTTCACAAATTCACGACCGTCTACCGGAGTGCCTTCTCCTGCTGACTGGGTGTAAGTGAATGGAGCGATATTCCAGTTGCAACGGTCAATATCACCGTTTGCTTCATACAATTCCAGCAGTTTAGGAGTATTCCAGATAAAAGCGTATGCATAGCCCGGATCACCTTTACCAGTGATGGATGCTTTGGAAGAAAGGTCCTTACCCTGAATGCCGATAATATTACCGATTCTACCTTCTGCACGTACATCCGTCGAACGGTTACCTGCAAATTCTACTTCCCAAATACTTTCATTAGCCTTGGCACCATCCTTATTGAGAGCAGTGTTATACTTATCAGAACAAATGTCGATAAAGAAGTCCCAATATTTGGCAGTTAGTGAATGACCCTCATTCTTGACTAACTGTGCATAGTAACTTGCTTTTTTGAAATATTCTGTAATCTCGGCACTAGTCGTGTTGTTAGCCAAACCCACTTCCTTGTCACGTTTAGGTTCACCGGCCCGGAACATATATACACGCGCCAACATTCCCCAAGCAGCCGATTTGGAAACACGTCCCGGTAAATAGTTCAAATCTTGAGCAGATTTGAGATCCTCGGCAGAACCATACATCTCTTTGATGATAAAATCATAAATCGTCTGTTTGTCCGTACGTGGAATGGAGAGGTTATAGGCATCTTCTGTAGAAGTAGTCTTGAAAGGTACATCTCCCCAACATTCTACCAAAGTAAAATAATAGAATGCGCGTAAGAAACGGGCTTCGGCTTTGTACTGCTTGCGGGTATCGTCGTTCATATCGGGCACTGCATCAATATTTTCCAGGAAAATATTAGCTCTGTTGATGCCGGAGTATAATGTGTACCACAATGCTGCAACGGCCGGATCACTTGTATTGGCATTGTTACAGATCAGCCCACTTTTGTTAGGTCCGCGGTTGGCACCACCATAGTGTCCCAGATCGTCACCTCCTACAAGGTATAAGAACTCATTTCCGTAGAAGGAACTTTGTCCCAGAATGGCATAGGTTCCTGTCAGCCAAGAGGTAGCGTCCGCTTCATTTTTGAAGAAGTTTTCAGGAGTGGTGTATGTCGGGTCTTTTTCCAAGAAATCGCAGGAAGTCAGGTTAAGTCCGACAAGAAGTGATATGATGATTATTTTTATTGTTTTCATATACGTAATTGTTTGAAGGATGATTGATTAGAAACCTAAGTTTATACCAAAACTGATAGAGTAGGCTCTCGGATAAGCGGAGAAGTCCAGTCCCGGAGTCAGTGCGCCTTCACGGATAGATACTTCCGGGTCGTAACCGGAATACCCTGTACATGTCCATAGATTCTGACCGGCAACGAATACGCGTGCATTGTCTATCTTCCATTTCTTGGTCAGTTGTTTCGGCAGTGTATATCCTAAAGACACGGTCTTCAGACGAAGGAACGAACCATCTTCGATAATACGTGTAGAGAACACTTTGTTAGAACCGGAGTCGGTAGCTCTCGGAATATTACTTTCCGGATTTTCCGGTGTCCAGCGGTCTGCGTAACTTGCGTATTGGTTCAAGTCACGTGTTTTATTGCTGTTCTCGAAGAACAGGCGGTTGGCATTCAATACATCGTTTCCATACGACCATTGGAAGAAGATGCTCAAGTCAAATCCTTTGTATTCGAAATTGTTGGTAAATCCGCCCGTATGTTTCGGCATACCGTTACCGATCATAGTGCGGTCGTTATCGTCGATGATACCGTCACCATTCAGGTCTGCGTATTTCGGCATACCCGGTTGTGTATTACTTTCGGAAGAGAAATACGGAACATTGCGTTTCAGTGTATATGTATCACCTACTTTGTCGAAATCTTCGTATTTGTATGTACCTTCGTAGATGAATCCGTACATCATTCCCATCGGATAACCCACTTTGGCAATGTAGCTGTATTGAGAGTTATAGTTCTGGTCAAATTTGGCTGCACTCAACAGAGAAGATTGGTTTTCGGCCAATTCTAATACTTTGTTCTTGTTGAATGCGATATTAAAGTTAGTAGTCCATGAGAAATGACGGTTCTTGATATTGGTTGTGTTCAATGTGAGCTCGATACCTTGGTTGCGTACCTTTCCTACATTCTTCATGGCACTGAAATAACCGGAAGAGGTGGGAAGTGCAGTATTCAGCAACAAATCACGAGTCGTTTTACGATACCAGTCTACGGTTAATCCGATGCGTTCGTCCAGGAAGCCTAAGTCCAGGCCTAGGTTCCACTGTTCGGTAGTCTCCCATTTCAGTTTTCTGTTTCTTAAGGAAGTGGGCACTGTACCTACACTTGTCAGGCTGTTTTCGAACGGATATACACCACTCGGTAGGCTACCGATCGAAATAAAATCTCCAACTTTATCTTTTAATATCTGATATAAAGCATACGTATCATACTCGCCTACACGGTTGTTACCGGTCAATCCCCAGCTTGCTCTTAATTTACCGGAAGAAACAACAGACTTCAATGGTTTCATAAAATCTTCCTCCATGAATCCCCATGCCAATGAACCGGAAGGGAAATAGCCGAAACGGTTATCACCACGGAATTTGGAAGAACCGTCGGAACGGAAAGAAACCGTTGCATAATACAATGATTTGTAGTTATAGTTCAAACGTCCCAGGAAAGAGAGCATAGACCAGGAACTCTTTAATGATTTGGTCGTACTGGGAGTTCCTTCACTCATTCCTGCCATCCCGAGTGCTTCGTTTGGAATTTGCACTGTCTTGTATGAATAGTATTCATAGTCAGAATTTTGCAGAGTTACACCTACCATACTATTAAAGAAATGCTTCCGTTTGATATTGGTCTGATAGGTTAGAATATTTTCGTTCAACCACGTTGCACGTTGAGAATGGTAGATTTCTGCATTCACCTTATCGGATGATTTCGGATTACCATAACGAGTTTTCGAGTTGTTGAATGTTTCCCCTTTGCGGGTATCGAATGTGTAACCGCCGGAAACTTTCAACTTCAATCCTTTGATAAATTCATATTCTGCAAATCCGTTGAACTGGATATAGTTCGCGTACGTCTTGCGATATTCATTTTTCAAAGACATGATAGGGTTGAAACGATAGTCGTTGGTATTGTTTATCGCGTCGTCCATGATGTTATCCATCAACGAGTTTAATGGTCTGTCCGGTTCGGTCACAGGGCGATATCCCCATACACTATAGAACAGGTTATTCATACCACTGTATGAGTTCTGGGAAGGAGAACCACCAGTGGTTGTAGTGCTTGAATAGTTGGTTGTCAGATAGATTTTCAGTTTCTTCTTTTGGATGGTAGTACCCATACGGCCTTGTACACGTTTGTAGTTTGATTCCAACAAGATACCGTCCTGGTCATAATAAGATAAAGAAGCATTGTAGCGAACTCCTTCCGAACCACCGGTCAGGCTGACATTGTGGCTTTGCATCCATGCGCTGCGGAAGATTTCATCCTGCCAGTTATATTGCGGGATATTCCTATAATCTTCCAGTCCCCATTTCTTACCGTCATAATTCATGAAGTAGGTAGTTTCCATATCTTTGGGACTACGTTCTGCCTGTAGTTTGACGAACTCGTATGCATCCATCATCGGAATCGTTTTGGTGATATGCTGAATACCGAAACTTCCGTCGTATTTAATTTTAGGTTGGCCGATTGTTCCTTTCTTGGTTGTAATCATCACGACACCGTTGGCACCACGGGCACCGTAGATAGCGGTAGCAGAGGCATCCTTCAGGAAGTCGAGTGACTCGATATCGTTCTGATTAATGGCTGCGGCTATGGAGGGGTCTTCCACCGGGAAACCGTCAATGACATAAAGAGGAGAGTTGTCCTGTGTCAAAGAGTTGTTACCACGGATGACGATGTTCATCTGTCCGCCCGGCATACCTTCGCCCGAACTTACGTTGACACCGGCAATACGTCCGCCCAATGTCTCGCCGAAAGAAGCAGTCGGAGTGCTAAGCAGTTCCGCCATACTGGCTTTGGCAACAGAGCCAGTCAGATCCTTCTTGCGTATCTCCTGATAGCCGACTACTACCACTTCGTCCAATGTCTTTGTGTCTTCCTTTAATGTGATAACCATTGGCTTTTGAGTGTCCACCTTCATTTCTACTGTGACATAACCAATGAAAGAAATAACCAATATCGAATTTTTATTGGGCACGTTAAAAGCAAATTTACCGTCAAGGTCAGTGATTGTTCCTTGCGAAGTACCTTTTACCTGGACACTGGCTCCCGGCACTCCTTCTCCTAAGTTATCCTTCACTGTACCTTTAACAAGTACCTGTGCAAGTACAAAAGAAACAGAAAACAGGATCAGTCCGATGGAGGAGAGCATCCTTTTTCTAGTTTGAGTGGATAAATGTTTTTTCATATATTAAAAATTAAGTGATTTTATTGAATCTACGCTTGCAAAGATAGATGGATTGAATATTCTAATATGGATAGAATTATTCAAGATTGGTGCAAAATCATACAATTTTCCTGTTCTCATAAACTATTTTTCTTTTACGGATTCTAGTAATTCAGATAATTCTTTCACTATGTCGGGGTATTGTTTTGATACATTCGTTTTCTCCGATGGATCGGAGGATAAATCGTAAAGTTGAGGCTGTTTGTCGTTGCCTAACTCCATTTTCGTCCAATACTCGATAGCGGGGCCGTCGCTCGGTTCGATGTATTTCCATTGACCTTTTATGATGGCAAGTGTGTTATTGAGATTCTGTTGAACGACATACTCACGGTTTGTATTATTTTTGCCGAGGAGTACGTTCAGATGTTCTTGACTATCGGGAGCAGCTCCTTTACGTAAAGGTTGGTCCAAAAGGGAGGCGAGCGATGCATACACATCTATTTGAGAGAAAAGAGCTTGTTGCTTGTTCGGCTTTACTCGGGCAGGCCAGCGGACGATAAATGGAACGCGTGTCCCCGCTTCGTAAGCACTGTATTTCCCACCACGGTAGATCCCCATCGGAGTATGCCCGTTGAGAAGTTCGTAAGCTTGGTCTTGATAGCCGTCGTCGATAACAGGACCGTTATCGCTGGTAAAGATCAGGATGGTGTTGTCTGCGATGTGGAGGCTGTCCAGTGTGTGCATGATTTCACCGATGGTCCAGTCCAGTTGCAGGATGACGTCGCCACGAGTGCCGAGTCCGCTTTTGCCTGCGAAACGTGGGTGGGGGATGCGCGGTACATGTACGTCTTGCGTACCCATATATAAAAAGAAGGGTTCTTCCTGATGGGATGCAATGAAATTCTTAGCCTTATGGGTGATGATATCGGCTATGTCTTCATCTTTCCAAAGGGCGGATTTTCCTCCGGTCATCCAGCCGATACGGGGAATGCCGTTGATAATTGTATTGTTGTGTCCCTGACTGGGCTTTAAAGTGACGAGCTCCGGATTCTCTTCTCCCGTAGGCCAGTCGCCTACTTTGTGGTCGTAGCTTACGGTGATAGGATCATTGGGGTCAAGTCCTACGACATGTCCGTTTTCTACAAATACACAAGGTACACGGTCTACGGTAGCCGGAATAATAAATTCGTAGTCGAAACCGATGCTTTGCGCGTTAGGGGTAATTGGGTTGTTAAAGTCGGTTCCACCTTTCGGACCGAGTCCCAGATGCCATTTGCCTACTGCACCGGTTGCGTATCCTGCATCTTTCAGCATATCTGCCATGGTGACGCAGGTAGTGTCGATAATGAGTTCAGAGTTGCCGGGAGCGATTCCTGTGTTTTCCTGTCTCCAAGGATACATACCTGTCAGGAGTCCGAAACGGGAAGGGGTGCTGGTGGCAGAAGTTGCATAAGCATTGGTGAATTGTACTCCTTGTCCTGCCAACCGGTCGATGTTGGGAGTGCTCACTTTTGTTGCTCCATAACAACTTAAATCACCAATGCCGAGATCATCTGCAAATATATAAATAATGTTAGGCTTTTGGCTATTCTGCCCATTGTTCTTTTGGGGTGCATGATTGCATCCTGACAGCGTGACGATGCCGGACAATAGGGGAATTAGACGCGAAACGTTTTTCATAATGCTGAATGTTTTAGGAAATAATGTAATGAACACAAAGATAAGCGAATGGAAGAAAAAGAATGAGTAGGAATGTACAAGTGAAGTACAAAATAGTACACTTAAGAAGTTACCTTCTTTATTCGGGCGAAGATGTCCGGACTAAAAAACCGTTTATATCATAAATTTAGGCACGGATTACACGGATTAACGCTGTTGTTTTCATACTCATCGTTTTTTAATCCGTGAAATCCGTGTGATCCGTGCCTAATAATATAAGATTATTTTGCAAGAGTGCTTGTATAGTTGCCTGCTAATCTGTTTCTTCTCCGTCCCCTTCTTCTTCGCTCTCTTCTCCTTTACGATAAGCCAGCGGACTGACGTGATAAATCTCCTTGAAACATTTACTGAAATAGCGGGAGGAGGAGAACCCAATCCGGTCAGAGATCTCCGTGATATTCAGCTCCGGGTTATTCCTTAACATGACAGCGCCTTTTTTGAGACGTATGCTTAGGATGAAATCATTCGGGGTCTGGCCTGTAACTGCTTTCAGTTTAGTGAATAGGTTCGTACGTGCCATACCCATTTCGCGGGCGAAGATATTAACGTTGAAATCCGTATTGTCCAGATGACGTTCGATAATGGCCATCGCGCGGTCGAGCATCTCCTTATCCATCGGGTTGGTAGCCAACATTTGGGCAAAAGCCTGTGGTTGTTTGCTGAACTTCTCTTGCAATAGCCGGCGGGAATTAACCAGGTTATTGCAGCGGGAAATCAGAAGATTGGTATTAAACGGTTTCGTGATATAATCATCCGCACCAATCTTCAAACCTTCGATATTGTGCTCTATAGCAGTACGTGCGGTTAATAATACCACCGGAATATGGCAAGTGTTAAAGTCCGTCTTGATCTGTTTGCAAAGTTCCGTACCCGACATGCGTGGCATTACGACATCACTTAAAATGATGCTCGGCATATCCTTCTGTATCATCTCTAATGCTTCTACTCCGTCGGAAGCCGTACTGACTTGATAGAATGTTTCGAAAATACCGACTAACATCTGTTTGATAGATTCATTGTCTTCCACTATCAGCATTTTGGCGTCTTCGATGCGCTTGTTATCTTCTTCTTTCCATTCCGAATCAGGGATTATTTCTACTGAAGGAACAATAGTCTCTGTTTGCTGGATGGTTTCCGTATCATCTTTCGCTATTTGCTCTTCTGTGAAGTGTTCCTTGCCTAGTTTGAGGGTGATAATGAAACTGCTTCCTTTGCCCGGTTCGCTTTCTACCCGGATTGTGCCGTGATGAAGTTCCACAATACCTTTTGTCAGTGCCAGTCCGATGCCTGTACCGGCTCCGGTATTCAGCGAGTTGAGATGTTCGGTCTGATAGAAACGGTCGAATATCTTATCAATTTCGGCAGCGGCGATACCTGTCCCGGTATCTTTTATTTCAATGATGACATGGTCTTTCTCCTGCGATACATTAATCGAAATTGTATCTTCGGCCTTGGTATGCTTCACTGCATTAGACAGCAGGTTGTTTATCACTTTCTGCATCTGCTTTTGGTCATACCATACTTCAATGTCATCCTTCTGTTTGTTGAACTTGAAGTTGATTTGTTTACTGCTCGCATATTCGAGGAAGAGCAGATAATTCTCATACAGGAAGTTAACCAGGTTGTGCTGGCTTACTTTGATCTTCATGTGTCCCTGTTCCTGTTTACGGAAATCAAGTAGTTCCGTAATCAGTTCCCGTAATTGGAGACTGTTCTTGTAGATTCCCAATACCTTATTATATATGTTAGGCGTAAATGTCTGCACCTGCAACAAAGTTTCCACTTGTCCCACGATCAGCGTTAACGGTGTGCGGAATTCGTGCGAGATGTTAGTGAAGAAACGGAGTTTCGACTGGTTCAATGCTTCGAGGTCTTCAATATGCTTCTTTTCGTACTTCAAAGACTCACGGAGTTTGATGCGCGAATTATAGTTCTGAATAAGATACCATAACAGGCTGATAGTGACAATGGTATAAATCAGGTAAGCCCACCATGTCTCATACCATGAAGGGAGTACGATAATCAGCAGTCTGGCCTCTTTTATTCCTTCCCTCTGTGATTTGATGACAAGGGTATATTTACCCGGATTCAGGTTTGTATAAGTAATCAGCGTTTGCTTCCGGTAAGTATGGTTCCATTCGTCTGAGAAACCCTCCAGGCGATAGAGAATTTCATCTCTGTTGGCAGGGATGAAGTTGGAAGTGGCATATTCGATGCTAAACATCGATTGATTCGCTTTCAGACTGATTTCCGGAGTATGACAGATCGACTGTTCCAGGATGCCGCTTTCATCTCCCGGAACTACTTCTTTTCCGTTGACAAACAGGCGGGAAAGAATGATATTATATGATTTGGGAGTGAAATGTAATTTTTTCTCCCAGAAAGAAATCATTCCCTGAATACCGCCAAGGAATACTTCTCCGTCATGTGTCACAAATAGTGCGTTTTCATTGACGGCAGTCAACGGGAATCCATTCTCCGTACCGTAATTATAGAATTTCTTGCTTGGATAGTTGAACTGTGAGAATCCCTGATTGGTAATCAGCAATAAGTCTCCTTTCTGTATGGACGATTCGCATACTTCGTAGATACAGTCGCTGGATAAACCATCTGTCTGTACATCGAAGTTTTCAAAGTCATCACTTGCCTTACGGTAACGGTCGAGACCGCTTCCGGAGGTGCAGAACCACAGATTACCGTTACTGTCCTGCATGATACTGTTGATATTATTGTTGCTAAGACTGTTCGGATTAGCGGGATTGTGTGGATAATTAGTAAGTTTACCGCTGTCGAACCGGTAAGAATAAACACCCTCCCCGGTAGCCGCAATCCACAATGTACCGTCTTTATCAATGCAAAGACTGGCTACCATGCCAATACCTCTTCCTTCTTTAGTCTCTTTGAAGAGCTGTTGGCAAGCGCCTGTTGCCGGATTGAAAAGACAAACACCGTTTTGTGTGGCGACAACCAGCTTGTCCTTATAAGGTACAATGTCTCGGACGATATCCGAAGGTAGTGAGGTTGGGTCTCCGGCTTTCATTCGGTAGACTGTGAAACGGTTAGTACGCAGGTCGAGTTTGTTCAATCCTCCCAAGTGTGTACCTATCCACATGATTTCATTAGTCCGGTCGTAGTAGATTGCTTTGACATTGTTATGGGAAATGCTATTTTTGCCCTCTTCGTGGCGATACCACCGATAGGTGTTATCCTTCCGGTTATACACATTCACGCCGCCGCCTTCGGTACAAATCCACAGGTTTCCGTCCTTATCTTCAGTCATTCTACCGACGATCGGACTACTTAGACCTTCTTTCTCTGTATCTCCGGTTTTGTAACGGGTATAGATTTCATATTCTGGATTGAAATAGTTGACACCTCCGAAATAAGTACCCAGCCAAATTGTTCCTTGTTCATCTTTGACGATGCACCAGATGGAGGAGTGGGTAAGTCCGTCGGGTTTGTTCGCGTTGGCAGTGTAAAGTTGGAATTTACCTGTGCTCTTTTCATAGCGATTTAACCCGTGAAAGGTTCCTATCCACAGATTTCCTGCATTATCTTCACAGCAACTCCTTACGAAGTCGGCACAAATACTGTTTGGATTTTTAGGATCATGACGGAAGTTCTCAATGGTACTATCTGTTTTTATCCGGTAGAGTCCTTCTTCCCAGGTACAGATCCATAATTCTTTAGACGAATCTTCGTAAATACTCGCGATATTACCTCTTGTGACAGGTTGGGAAATCTTTTTGTCTCCCGATAAACAGTAAAGTCCGTTACTGGTAGTTCCCATCCACAGATTTTTCTTTTCGTCCAGGTGGAGGCAGGAGAGGGTGATATCTTTTCCGGCAAGATGATAGTAGAGATCGAAGTTTCCGGTACTTTCATTATATACAAACACTTCTTCTCTTTTCCCGATATATAATTTCTCGTTGAAATAAATAGCATCCACATTGCCTTGCAGCAACGTTTTGAATCTTTGTGTGGTCAGATCGAACTCTGCTACCCCGTCCGTACAGAGCAGGTATACCTTCCCGTTTTTGTTTCCGGTGATACGCAGCACTGTATTGCTGAACAAACTGTTCGGATCGTTTTTATTAAGTTTGAAACTTTTGATATCGTTACCGTTATACCGGTTCAGTCCTTCACGCGTGCCAATCCATATAATCCCCCGTTCATCAATATAAAGGCTATTGACAGAAAATTGGGAGAGTCCGTCGTCCGTGGTCAAGTGGCTAAAAGTGATGTTTTGACCTTGTGTGCGGACTCCAGCTACGCTTAAAAATAGCAGAAATAAAAGAATTACTTTTCTCACTAATTTATTTTTTAAGGTGTTTACATCTATGCAAATATATTGTTTTTATTCGATTTCAGTGAACCTTATTAGAAGAAAGTAACTATATTTGTATCATTCAAACGAAAGATATATGAAAGTAAAGAAAATTAGTGCGGCTAACGTGGAGGCTTGTTCGCTTCCTAAACTATTCGATGAAGAAAAAATAGATTTTCAGCCGATCCAGTGTGTCAATTGGGCTGAATATCCTTACAAACCTAAAGTGAGTTTTCGAATTGCTCACACGCAGAACTCAATCTTGCTACATTTTAAAGTGAAAGAGGAGAGTGTACGTGCCAAGTATGGAGAAGATAACGGTTCTGTATGGACTGACTCTTGTGTGGAATTCTTTTCTATACCTGCAGGCGACGGGATCTATTATAATATAGAATGTAATTGCATCGGAACTATCCTGATAGGTGCCGGCCCAGTTCGTAACAACCGGGAACATGCACCGAAAGAAGTGACTGCTCTCGTACAACGTTGGTCTAGTCTGGGTAATCAGCCTTTTGCAGAACGTGTCGAGGAGACAGACTGGGAAGTTGCTCTCATCATTCCGTATGCTGTATTCTTTAAGCATCAGATTGAATCACTCGATGGAAAGGAGATAAAAGCTAATTTCTATAAGTGTGGTGATGAGTTGCAGACTCCTCATTTTCTTTCATGGAATCCGATAGAGATTGACCAACCGGATTTCCATCGCCCCGATTTTTTCGGTACTTTGGAATTTGAATGATGAATTGAATTTCTGGATTTGAAGATGAATCACTAGTGTTGCTGAATCACTGAAGTATCCTCCATTTGTAAAAATATTATCTATTGCGTCATCCATCTATAAAAAAGAAGGGTGACGCTTTTTTTGAGCATCACCCTTTCTTTTTATAGATGTTATATTGTTTATTTCACAATCCCTCTTTCCGAGTTCTTCACGAAATTTACAATATTCTCGATTTCTTCACTCATAGGAACCTGGTCGATAATCTTCTGTACGGCATCCTGAACGCTGAAATTACCCTGATAAATCAAACGGTATGCGTTAGCGATGTGACGAAGGATTCTTTCCGATGTATTGTGATGTTGAGAAAGAACTACAGCGTTTACACCATGATATGTTACCGGATTTCCTGACATGATAACGTATGGAGGTACATCTTTAGATATACGGCAGCCGCTTTGTACCAGTGTCCAGCTTCCGATGTGACAATATTGATGTAAAGTGACATTTCCACTTAGGATAGCGCAATCATCCAACGTACATTCTCCTGCAATAGTGGTGCCGATACCTACCACACAGTTATTGTTGATTTGTACGTCATGGCAAAGATGTACTTTATCCATCAGGTAGTTTCCGTTTCCGATTTTGGTAGCATTGCCGGCAAATGTAGCGCGGCTGATTACTACATTCTCACGAATATCGTTATTATCTCCGATAATCAGGCTGCTTTCTTCTCCAGTATAGTGGAAATCTTGTGGTTCCGCTCCGAGGACAGCATTCTGATGTACCTTGTTTCCTTTTCCCATTTTAGTACCTTGCAGGATACTAGCGTAAGACATGATGACGCAGTCATCCCCGATCTCTACATTCTTTTCAATGTAGGCAAAAGGCAGAACGGTTACATTCTTGCCCAGCTTTGCTTCGGGATCTACGTAAGCTAACGGACTAATCATAATAGTATATGTTTAAAGTTATTCTTCTCTTCCACCACCCAGTGCCTGGTAAAGGCTTACTACAGCCTGCATCCGATCAAAGCAATCGGAAACCTGTGAGATTTGTGCGCTCAAGTAAGCCTGCTGTGCAGACAATACTTCCAGGTAGGTTGAAGTCCCTAAGTTAAACAATTCTTTTGTATCTTCCGAAGCTTTTTTGGCAGATTCTACTTGCATTTGACGAGATTCTACCTTTTCACTCGTCTTTTGGTATAAACTTAGCGCATTGCTGACTTCACTACCGGCATTCAACAGCGTTTGCTGGAAGGAGAGTTTCGCCTGTTCTTCCTGCGCTTTGGCCATTTTCAGTTTAGCGATATTTGCTCCGTGATAAAAGAGAGGCTGTGTCAGTGAGCCGATGGCAGTAGCCAGGAATTTTCCCGGATTAATGATAGCAGAGCCTGCGCTGTTTGTCCATCCGGCAGATCCACTAAGTGTAATTTGTGGATAGAAAGCGGAACGTGCGGAGTTCGTGTTATAATAAGCAGAAGCTAGTGACATTTCAGCCGCTTTTACATCCGGACGGTTGGATAATAATTGGATAGGTATGCCTACTGAAAATTCGGATGGTAGAATTTGCTTTTCGATGGTACCGCGTTGGATATGGCGGGGAGCTTCTCCAAGAAGAGTTGATAGAGAATTTTCCACTTCGCGGATGCTCTGTTCTATATCCGGAATAGAGGCCATCACTTGTGCATAAGCCGCTTTACTCTGTTCGACACCTGCCGAATTGATATTATACATAGCAGCATTTTTCATTGCTTCCATTGTTTCGGCATTACGCTTTAATATTTCTGCTGTCTCTCTGGTGATTTCCAGTTGGCGGTCAAGCATTAATAAAGTGTAATACAGATTAGCAACATTGGCAATAATCTGCGTTTGTACAGCTTGTTTGTAAGCTTTGGCCTGCTTAACGGCAACATCTGCACCTCGTTTGGCATTTAGCAAGCCTCCAAAGAGACTAATCTCCCAACTGGCGGTTACCGGAAGTGAATAAGTCTTACTTGCTTTACTATTATCAAAACTGCTGATAGTACCTTGTGGGGACAAGGCCAGAGCTGGAACATAGGCTAGTTTGGCTGCCAACAACGGAGCCTGGGCTGCTTTGATTGATAGTATTGCACTCTGCAGGTCAGTATTTTGTTTCAGTCCCGTTTCGATGAGTGACTGGAGTT
>ENA-OPCL01001266-OPCL01001266.1-human-gut-metagenome-genome-assembly--contig:-NODE-1266-length-19161-cov-3.165236_pt1 | contig 19161 bp, 17 predicted proteins | sample MGYA00241251_ERZ501482 | MGnify/ENA primary metagenome ERZ501482 (study PRJEB25962, sample SAMEA2042581) | human gut metagenome | biome: human gut; feature: human-associated habitat; material: faeces... | reverse complement strand
GGCCACGCCGCTCTGCTCCTGCGGTATCGCCTTCGCCTTCCGTTATATCCGGGCAGCGATGGAGGGCGGGGTAGAGCTGGGCCTTTACCCGCAAAAGGCTCAAGAAGGCGTTCTGCAAACCCTGCGCGGGGCGATCGCCTTGCTCGAATCCAACGGCTCGCACCCCGAACAGGAGGTGGATAGGGTAACCACAGCCGGAGGAATCACGATCAAAGGGCTGAACGAAATGGAACACGCCGGATTCACTTCGGCGGTGATCCGAGGGCTCAAGGCAAGCAACAACGGGTAACGGTTTCCGGGCGGAATACCGAACTTTCCCGACATTACAATTCGATGAAACCTGCGCCGGGAGTGGTCGGAAGATGCCGCTGCATATTATCTTTGCAGAAAATAGGAAGCGGTTCGGCAATTCTTGCGTACAAACCCGCACGATTGCTCCCTCCTTTTCGTATCTTTGACTTCGTCTTAAATACTTCGCCTCGGCAAAATGCAAATAAATTTGCTTTTGTACTCGGCTTATTCGCATCTTGGGGCCGTAAATCGAGTATAAAACAACCGAAAGCCGAAACGCGGCTTTCAAAAAAACGGATGAAAGAAATGAACAGACAGAAAATGATGGCGCTCGTCGCGCACGACAACATGAAACACGACCTGGCGGAATGGGTGGACTGGAACTGTGAAAAATTGAGCAAACACCGGATCGTCTGTACGGGTACGACAGGCAAGATCGTCGAAGAAACCCTGCTCAATCACTCGGCATCCCACCACTACGAGCAACCGGCACTCGACATCACGCGGCTGAAATCGGGTCCTCTGGGCGGCGACCAGCAACTGGGCGCCCTGATCGCGGACGAACGGATCAGTGCCCTGATTTTCTTCTGGGACCCCATGTCGGCGCAACCGCACGACGTGGATGTGAAAGCGCTGTTGCGCCTGGCAACGCTTTACAACGTACCCACGGCTGTAAACCGCTCAACGGCCGACTTCCTGATCTCCTCCCCGCTGTTCGAAGAGGAAGATTACACGCCCGTAGTCAAGGATTACACCGACTATATCCAACGCAGCCTGAAATAACCCCGGACGTTGATAATAAAAAGTGCCGCGACTTCTCTCGCGGCGCTTCGTTTTTACAGAGTTATCGAATAAACAAATGACGGGGAATCGAATAACGAATAAAAAGGAGATCCTTACGCACGAAGCGACAATTTTCCGGCACCACGAAATTCGGCACCGGTACGCTGCCGGGACTTTTCGGGCGGGCAGAAAGATTTGGTCGCCCTTGTTGAAAATATACGCTTAGGAATCGACAGGCAAGCGATTCTCGTGCAGAACAAAGCTACACATCATGCGAAAGCGGAGCAGGGATGACCCCGCTCACGTCGAAATCGCCCCAACGATCGGCGATCGAATCGAGCGTGGCATACAGTTCGTTCGGATCGAACAGAGTCACCAGCTTCAGGCGGGTTTCCTTGAAATTGGGAAGTCCCTTGAAATAGTTCGACAGGTGGCGGCGCATCTCCAGGATTCCAACCCGGCCACCTTTGATCTCCAGGGATTTGGCCAGATGTTCTTTGGCGATTTCGACCCGCTCCGCCACCGACGGCTGCGGCATCACCTCGCCGGTTTCAAGAAAGTGTTTCACTTCGCGGAAGATCCAGGGCCGCCCGTAGGTCGCCCGCCCGATCATCACCCCGTCCACTCCGTAGCGGTCGAACATTTCGCGGGCTTTAGGACCGGAGTCGATATCTCCGTTACCGATGATCGGAATCCGGATCGCCGGATTGTTCTTCACCTTGCCGATGAGCGTCCAGTCCGCTTCGCCGCGATACATTTGGGCCCGCGTGCGGCCGTGGATCGTCAGTGCGGCGATACCCACGTCCTGCAGGCGCAGAGCGATCTCTTCGATGTTCTTCGACTCTTCATCCCATCCCAGACGGGTTTTGACCGTCACGGGTTTCTTCACGGCTTCGACGATGCGGCGGGTCATCTCGACCATCAGGGGGACATCGCGCATCATACCCGATCCGGCGCCCCGACCGGCGATCTTCTTCACCGGACAACCGAAGTTGATATCGATGATATCGGGATCGGCCGCCTCGGCGATCCGAGCCGCCTCGACCATCGGTTCCACCAGATGACCGTAAAGCTGGATACCCACGGGCCGTTCGGATTCGGCGATGCGCAATTTGGCAAGCGACTTGCCCGCATCGCGGATCAATCCGTCCGAAGAGATAAACTCGGTATATACCACGTCGGCACCGAACTGCTTGCACATATAGCGGAACGAAGGATCGGTCACATCCTCCATCGGAGCCAGGAACAGCGGGCGGTCACCCAATTCTATGTCGGCAATCTTCATGGCATCAAAAACAAATTCCGCACGGAAAGGCCCTATTTATTTTTATTATCGGACGTGTCGATCATCGTCGCCAGCACCTTGTCTATGCGTGCTCCGTCCATATCCACGACTTCGAGCCGGAAACACTCCCATTGAAGGTATTCCCCGCTGTGCGGAATATGTTCCAACTCATCCAGAATCAAACCGCTGATCGTATTGTATTCGGCCGAAGAATAAACATCCTCCAATCCGAAATGGGCCAGAAAATCGTAAAACGAACACTGTCCGTCCACCAGCACGCTGCCGTCCTCGCGCACGACGATATCCGGCTCTTCACGATCTTCGAGCAGCTCGCCTACAAGGGCTTCGAAAATATCTTTCAGAGTCACGATACCCTGCGTAACGCCGAACTCGTCGCAAACGATGCCATAACCCAGTTGCTCGGTCCGCAACTGTTCCAGCGCCATATACACCTCCGCTCCCTCGTGGAACAGCTTGACAGGAGAGAGAATCTGCTGCAGCGAGAATCCAGGGTCCCCGATATGCGAGAAAAGATCCTTCAGATAGACGACGCCGACCAGCCGGTCGAGCGATCCTTCACCGACGGGATAGCGTCCGTGAGGCTCCCGACGAACGAGGTCGCGGATCTCATCCACAGACATATTCACATCGAGCCATGCGATGTCGCTGCGGTGGGTCATGATCGACTCCACGCTGCGGTCACCCAACGAGAAGACACGGCCGACGATCTTCTGCTCGACAGCCTGCACAGCTCCGTCCTCGGCGCCTTCCTGCACGATCGACTTGATCTCGGCCTCCGTTACGGGACTGTCGGTATCGCGCAGCCCGAACAGACGGGAAATGCCCTCGATGCTCTTCGAAAGGAGCCATACGAAAGGGGAGGCGACGACCGACAGCACCTTCATAGGGCCGGCCACGAGTTTGGCGACCGGCTCGGCGGCCGTCATACCGATACGCTTGGGAATCAACTCTCCGAACACGATAGTCAGATAGGTCACCACGATCACGATGAGCGTCTGCGCTACGGGAGCCGCATAGGGAACTCCCCAGCGGACGAAGACTTCCCGCAGGTCGTCGGCGATGGCCGCCCCCGAATAAATACCGGTCAAAATACCGATCAGAGTAATACCGATCTGGACGGTCGAAAGAAATTTGTTGGGATCTTCCGCCAGCTTGAGGGCCTGGCGAGCCCGTTTGTTGCCCTGCTTGGCCTGCGCCGTGAGGTTCGATTTGCGAGCCGAGATCAGGGCGATCTCCGACATGGCGAACAGACCGTTGAGCAGGATCAGCAGGAGGATTATGAATATTTCCATGCTATGAAAAAATAAAAAAACGAAAGGCGGTCCATACCGAAAGCCGGGCCGGATGGCTCCGGCCTTCGACCCCGGCGGACGAATCCGGCCCGGATTGTTTTCGGACAGGGAATCGCACGACGCAACAACGCCGAACCATTCGGACGCTGCGGGGACAGCCTATACGGTTTGCAAATATAACAATAGTTTGCAATTTTCCGAAAATCGACGGATGCAATTCGCTATCCGACGCATTATTGAGAGGCGACGACGCGGATTATTCGGATAAAAAGCGTAAATTCGCACCCAAATTCGACATACGATGAATATTGAACAGTTTCTTACGGATAAAGTCGCAGCGGCGGTAAGCACCCTCTACGGGAATGCCGGAGCTCCGTTGCAGATTCAGAAAACCCGCAAAGAGTTCGAGGGCGACTATACGCTCGTGGTGTTCCCCCTGCTCAAAGCCAGCCGCAAGTCGCCCGAAGCCACGGCGACGGAGATCGGCGAATACCTGGTGGCCAATACGCCGGAAATCAAGGCGTTCAACGTAATCAAGGGATTCCTGAATCTCTCGCTCGACAGTGCATTCTGGGCCGCACGCTTCCGGGAGGTCGCGGCAAACGACACCTTCGGGCAGGCCGCACCGACGGGCCGTACCGTAATGATCGAATACTCCTCGCCCAACACCAACAAGCCCCTTCACCTGGGACACATCCGCAACAACCTGCTGGGATACTCCGTCGCGCAGATCCTGAAAGCCAACGGCAACAAGGTCATCAAGGTAAACCTCGTGAACGACCGCGGTATTCACATCTGCAAGTCGATGCTGGCCTGGAAACTCTACGGCGGCGGCGAAACGCCCGCCTCGTCGGGGATGAAAGGCGACCACCTGGTCGGTAAATATTACGTCGAATTCGACAAGCACTACAAAGCCCAGATCAAGGAGCTCGTCGCCGCCGGGCAAAGCGAGGAGGAGGCCAAGAAAAACGCTCCGATCATGCGACAGGCGCAGGAGTGGCTGCGCCGCTGGGAGGCCAAAGATCCGGAAATATATTCGCTGTGGGAAACCATGAACGGGTGGGTCTATGAAGGCTTCGACGTGACGTACAAGGCATTGGGCGTCGATTTCGACAAGGTCTATTACGAATCGCAAACCTACCTGCTGGGCAAGAGCCTGGTGGAAGAGGGACTCGCCCGGGGTATCTTCTTCCGCAAGGAGGACGGTTCTGTCTGGATCGACCTCACGGCCGACGGACTCGACCAGAAGTTATTGCTGCGCGGCGACGGCACATCGGTCTATATGACGCAGGATCTCGGCACGGCGTTCCGCCGGTTCGAGGAGAACCGGCTGGACGAAATGATCTACGTAGTGGGCAACGAACAGAACTACCATTTCCAGGTGCTCAAGCTGATCCTCAAGAAGTTGGGATACGACGAATGGAGCGACCACATCTACCACCTTTCCTACGGCATGGTCGAGCTGCCCGAAGGCAAGATGAAATCCCGCGAGGGAACGGTCGTCGATGCAGACGATCTGATCGCCGACATGGTATCGACCGCCCGCGAGATGTCGGACGAATTGGGCAAACTGGACGGCTGCACCGCGCAGGAAGCCGACGCCATCGCATCGATGGTCGGGTTAGGAGCCCTCAAGTATTTCATCCTGAAGGTCGATCCCAAGAAGACGATGCTGTTCGACCCCCGCGAATCGATCGACTTCAACGGCAATACAGGTCCTTTCATCCAGTACACGCATGCACGCATCCGCTCGATCCTGCGCAAAGCAGAGGAGGCAGGGATCGATTTCCGCACCCAGGACGAAGCTGCGGCGCTCCTGCCCGAAGAGATCGAACTGATCAAGGCGCTGACCGAATATCCGGCGACCGTACAGGCCGCCGCCGCGAATTTCGCTCCGTCGATCGTCGGCGCTTACGCCTACGAACTGGCCAAATCGTTCAACGGCTACTACCACGACCATTCGATCCTCAAAGAGGAGTGTACGACGACCCGCGACATGCGCCTGGCCGAACAGGTGGCCCGCACGATCCGTCTGGCCATGGCGCTGCTCGGAATCGACGTACCGGAGCGGATGTAATTGAATTTTGTGATCTGACTGCACTCGATTTCCGGAAGATTTTTTTATCTTTGCAAGAAGATAGGATATGCCTCGGAAAACTGTGAACGAGCTCCCGTTTTCTTCTCGGCTTTCACTATCTTTGCAGAGGATAGGATGCAGTTCTTCTTTGCGGCAGGTAAGCCGGCTCGGATTGATTTGGACAGCCGACGACTGAAAAACGAATAGGAGGTATTCGGGTGCGGATCTGTCCGGCAAAGGGAAACAAAAATCACAGGGTTGGCGACTGCTCGCACTCTTTTAATTTTTGCATCGGACAGAGTGCGGCGAACGCTTCCGACAAGTCGGGGAGAGGTACGTGGATCCGTGTATGATTTTTTACAGGAATAATTATATTAAAACCGAATAGAGATATGGCAAATTTAAGAATGCTGAAAAAAGAGATCGACTACCGTCTGGAGGAACTCGTGTTCGACTGCGACATGGCGATCTGCTTCCAGCCGACCAAAGAGAAAGAGATTTTCGAAGTGATGCAGGAGGGTGTGGCTCTTCGCAACGCGCTTTTCGTCAAGGCCAACAATCCGGCCGATGCACATAATCCTTCGCTGGTGCGCAAGCACTTTGCAGCGCTGCGCCGCGAAATCGAGGCTTCGTTCGGCAAATTGTTCGAAAAGTTGAGCGAGATCAACAAATAGAGAATTATCCCGAATCATACTCGAATACTTACGGGGGCAACTCCGTAAGTATTTTTTATGTCCACAAACGATCGGGATCCTGCGGCCGGCATCGCCGCCCAATGTGCAGGCAACAGGTACGACAACAAACAATGGCGGCAAGCCAACGGACGCATATATGCCGGAATACATTTTGTTGATCCGGCGCAACACTTTTTCCGGAACGAGGTACTCTGTCTGCCGGACAGCGAGAGGGGAGGAAGCGAATAGAGCCGCAATAACTATTGCGGCTCTATTCGTTCAGAGAATCCGGGAGTTACTTTTCACCGCTTCCGTAGTTGGCCATGCGTTCGTCGTACATGGCTTTGGCCCGGTCGTAATCTTCATCGGTGAAGATAGATACCGGAAAAGCCGGGCTATTCCTCCGTACGGGTATGTGGACAACAGTCGTGCGGGTGCAATGCAAGCACCGTATGCGGCACCTTGCCGTGGGAAATAAGCTGAATAGGGCAGTCGTAATTACGAAGCTGCTCCTCGGTAATGATGTTCGAATCGTGCCGGTGAACATAACGATTCACACAAACGATATTCCGCACGACACTCGTAATCGTCCCCAGATCGTGCGAAATCATTACGATCGCCATTCGTCCGTGCAGCTCGGCGAGCATCCGATAGAGCTCGTTTTCGAAACGATTGTCCACAAAATTGGCCGGCTCGTCCAGAATCAACAATTTAGGATCCGAAATCACCGCCCGACACAATAACGCCCGCTGCATCTGACCGCCGGAAATCTCGCCGATAGGTTTGCGGGCGATCCCGTCGATACCGGCCGTCCGCAGCAGCTCCTGTGCCTTCGCTCGATCCCCGGACGCATAGCGGGCATGGAAACCCCTTTGCCCCTGAAGCCCCGACATCACCACTTCGAGCACCGAAATCGGAAAACTCCGGTCGAAGATCGATTGCTGGGGCATATAGCCGATCAACCGCTCCTTTCCCCGAAACAACTGCGGCGAATAGGAGATCGTACCGCGATAGGGGATCGTTCCCACGATGGCCTTGACAAGCGTAGTTTTACCTCCGCCGTTAGGGCCTATGATACCGAGAAAATCATCGGGATAAATATCCAAATCGACCTCTTTGAGCGCGTCGTGACCATCGTACGACACGCTGACGCGGCGAAGCGAAACGAGCGGAGTTTTCATAGACGTTCGGCAGTTATGAGATCCGTAATATAGGAAATATTGCCGACGACATCTTCGGCCAGCGGATCGATCCGGACGCTCTGCGCCCCGATATCTTCGGCGATCACTTCGACGGTGGAAGCCGGGAACTGGCTCTGGTAGAATACGACACGAATACTGTCCCGGCGAGCCTGCTCGATAAGCCGGGCCAGCCGTTTGGCCGAAGGCTCCTTGCCATCCTGCTCGATGGCAACCTGCTCGATTCCATAGGCACGGGCATAGTAGGTCAGGGCCGGATGGTAAATCATGAAATAGGGTACTCCGCTCTGCTTCAGCCGTTCGGCAACAGAATCATCGAGAGCCTGCAATTTATCGGCAAGACACTGATAATTAACCGCATATACGGTAGAATCAGGATACAACTCGTGAATCGCCCGATAAGCATTATCGGCCATAGTGCGCAATTCGCGCGGAGAGGTCCAAATGTGGGGATCGACGCCGTGTCGGTGCTCTTTCTCCGCGTCCGCATGGGAGCAACTGCCCGCAATCGGCTCTATACCACGATGCAGGTCGATTACTTTTCGACGGTCCTCGATCTTGGACAGCATATTCTGCTCGAAATCGATCCAACCGATATTGAATATCAACTGCGAACGATTCAGATCGATCATCTGCCGGGGTGTCGGCTCGAAACTTTCCGGGTTCATACCGGGCGGAACGAGCACTTCGACCCGAAAGTCATCGCCGACGATTTCGGAAACGATCCCGCGCAAAGGAAGAATCGATACGAAGATCGTCGGCCGCTCGTCGGCGGGTCGGGACGCACAGCCGCTGAAAAGCAACCACGGTATTATCAGCGAAAATATGGCGATTTTTCGAAACATAGACAAATATATTTACCTGCAAATTTACTAAAATTAACGACATCCGCACGAATTGTCCACATCCATATCAAAGATCGATCGGTCTGCAACATTACAAAACTTTCCTGCATCGAGCATATTTGTCTCCGGCAAAACACAAAGAAATCACGGATAATACCTGTTTTATAAATCATTATATAATCATCGGCGTAAATACCGACATATTGGCCGATGCAATAAAATTCTCATATAATTTAACATAATACCGATATTGATTCATTTTGTGATTAAGGATCGGTTCGGATACCGATCCCCCGAAATTATCTTTCCTAATTTTTTTTCGCAACCGGTCCATTCTATCCCGTTCGACGGCGGCGGACAATTGATCGGAAAATCCAAAGGCTCGGAACGGACTTTCTCAAATCGCACGACATCACGGTCGTTTTCGCTGTGTATATTCAGTACGTTATACGCTTTCCATTCGGATAATCGAAAAATCGCCGGTGTCCTGCGTATCCCGCAAGGCTCCGTTCTCCGAGCTTCTGCCTTTGTTGCACCTCGCCGGAAGGCGGGCGCAGCACAAATACCCGTACAAACCTGTCGAACAATAGGTTTTCATTGTCATAAAATCCAGAATATCCGCCCTTCGACAATAAAAAAGATCGGGAATATCATCCCGAATTATCCGTGTAAACCATCTTCCTACGATCCGCATAATCAAAAAATCAAGTCATTCATTATCAAATGAATGACTTGATCGACCAAACGATATGATTCAGGAATCAATATTCCACGCAGAAACTTACTCGACTTTTTTCAGGATATCGGCCAACAGATCCCAGAACTTGGGAACCGTTGCGATTTCGAGCCGCTCATCGGGCGAATGGACACCGCGCAGCGTCGGACCGAACGAAACCATCTCCAGATGCGGATATTTCTCGAGGAACAAGCCGCACTCCAATCCGGCATGGATCGCACGCACCTTGGGCTTCACACCGAAAAGTTTCTCATAGCTGGCAACCGTGATTTCCAACAGTTTGGACTGGGGATTGGGCGCCCAGCCGGGATACCCCTCCGAATGCGACACCTCGGCACCCGCCAAAGCGAACACCGATTCGATCATCTGCGACGCATAGACCTTGGCACTCTCCACCGAGGAGCGCTGCGAAGTGGTCACGACGATCCGATCGTCCCCTTCGAATTTCACCGAAGCGAGGTTGGTCGATGTCTCGACAAGTCCCGGCATGGCCAGCGACATCTCGATCACTCCGTTGGAGAGTCCTACGAGCGCGTAAAGCAGGTTGCGCTGGGTCGCCGCATCGATCACCGATGCGGCCGGCGCCTCTTCGATTCCGATCTTGAAATTCGGTTCCCGGAACTTGGCTTCGGCTGCAAGTTCCCCGGCAAACTCCTTGTAGAAAGCCTCGAAGCCGGCTTTCGAACCGCTCGGCACGGCGAAAACCGCATACGCCTCGCGCGGAATGGCATTGCGCAGGTTGCCGCCGTCGAAACGGCTCAGGCGCAATCCGAAACGCTGGGCGCCGTTCCACAACAACCGTGCGACCAGTTTGTTGGAATTCATACGACCCTTATCGATGTCGTCGCCGGAGTGTCCGCCCGAAAGGTCGGATACCCGAACCCGGAAAAAGGCGTGGGCTTCAGGTGCGGCCTCCGTCTTATAACGGAACGTAGCCAGCGTATCAACGCCGCCGGCGCAGCCGATGAAAATTTCGCCTTCGTCCTCGGAATCGAGGTTCACCAGGTAACGGCCCGTAAGCATTCCTTTACCCAATCCGAAAGCACCGGTAAGACCGGTTTCTTCGTCCACCGTGAACAGCGCCTCCAGAGGACCGTGTTCCAATGCAGGATCGAGCAGCGCGGCAAGGGCTGCCGCCATACCGATACCGTCGTCGGCACCGAGCGTCGTACCTTCGGCCTTCACCCAGCCATCGACGATCTTCGTGCGGATGGGATCCTTGTCGAAGTCGAACGCCGTGTCCGAATTTTTCTCGCACACCATATCCATATGGGACTGAAGAATGACGCAGGGACGGTTCTCATACCCTTTCGTACCGGGTACGCGCATCACGACATTACCCGTTTCGTCGGTCTGGTAGTCGATGTTGTGTTTTTTTGCGAAATCCACGAGGAACTCCCGGATCTTTTCCTCTTTCTTGGAGGGACGCGGCACCCGCGTAATGGCATCGAACAGCTCCCAGACGAGCTTCGGTTCTAATTTTGTAATCTCTGACATTTCTTATAAGGTTTTATATCGGTCTTGTTCTTCCTGCCAGCAAAAGTCGAGAACGAACGCGATTCGGGTTCGAGCCGATACCGGCAGCTTCGAATATCCGGCGAAAAGACATCCGGCCGCCAACAAAACATCGTTTTACGGCATGTAACCTGTCCGCACGCAAATTCGCCTTTTGCAAATATACGAATAAGTCGAGTGCCGAGCAAAATTTATTTTAACTCGACCGAGCGCGAGTATATTGGATGAAGTCAAATATACGAAAAAACAGCGAGCCGAAGCCGCTTTCGGAGGGTTTTTCCGAAGAAAATGATCGAAAGAATCAAGCGCCCATGCCGAACGAGGGCGATATGAGCGAATGCCCTACCCTCTCTCCCTTTTACAGAATCAGGCGGGCGATCCAGGCACAGGCTTCGGCATCGGCCAGCGCATGATGGTGATCCCGAAGATCGAAACCGCAGCGGGCGGCGACGGTTTGAAGCTGATGATTCGGTAATTCCCGGCCGAAAACTCGACGAGACGCCCGGCACGTGCAGAAAAAACGATAATCGGGATAAGCCATGCCGTATTGCCGGAAGGCTGCTTTCAGACAACCTTCATCGAAAGGACTGTTATGGGCTACCAACGGCAAACCCGCCAACTCCGGAGAGATGTCGGCCCAAACCTCCGGAAAGGGAGCCGCGTGCGCCGTATCCCGATACGTCAGACCGTGTATGCGGGTATTCCAGGAGCTGTAATAGTCGGGATAAGGCCGGATCAGGCGATAGATCTTCTCCCTGATGTCCCCGTTCTCCACCCGGACCAGCCCCACGCTGCAAATACTGGTGCGTTCTCTGTTGGCCGTTTCAAAATCGATCGCGACGAAATCCTTCATAAGACGGTGAAAATATCATCACAGGTCCGCTGTGCGACATCTGCAAAAGTACGAAAACAATCCGGAACCGTCAAGCGGGGTCACCCCTTTCGGAAACGGCACGCGGCCCCATATCGGATCGAATTGCATTCGGCTTGGGAGAAATCCGGTTTTATGACTATTTTTGCAACATATCCGGGCAACTCGGCGGTCTGTAAAAAAGATCCGCGCGTTCCGTTAATGCAATACGGAACGTACGGATGAATAAAACAGGAAGGCCCTCGTGCGATCCGGGATGTTCCACCACAAAATGAGTTCGGGAATGATGAAATTCAGAATCGGCTACGGCTACGACGTACACGCCCTCGGCGAAGGGCTGCCCCTGATCCTCGGCGGGGTAGAAATCGAGCATACGAAAGGCTGCATCGCCCATTCGGACGGGGATGTGGTACTGCACGCGATCAGCGACGCCCTGTTGGGTGCTGCGGCCCTGGGTGACATCGGCCTGCACTTTCCCGACACCTCGGACGAATTCAAAGGAGCCGACTCCAAGCTCCTGCTGGCACGCTGTGTGGAACTGCTCCGGGAGAAAGGTTACGCTGTGGGCAACGTGGATTGCACGATCTCGATGCAACGGCCCAAACTGTGCCCCCATATCGACCGGATGCGCGAAACGATCGCCCGCACGATCGGAATCGACACCGACGCGGTTTCCGTCAAAGCGACCACGACTGAGCGGCTCGGTTTCGAAGGGCGCGAAGAGGGTGTTTCCGTCGCGGCGGTCGCCCTGATTTACAGGGAATAGATGCAGCCCCCGACTACCCCGCTTCCGACATGGACGCTTTCCCGGACTGCTTTTGCAAATCCGTCGTCGGGAAAATGATTTCTACGGGAGGCGGGCCGAACTACCCGACCTGCGTCGTTCCTCGATACCGAAGCACCGGCCGGCGGCAGAGTTTCTACTTCCGACCGATCCGAAATAATCGCCGCAGCCCAGGTGGGGCTGCGGCGATTATCGTTACTACCTTCTGAACCTCCGGTGCGCCCCCACAACACCTTCGCCGAATTCGGTCCGTCGATGCGAATACCGACTTTTCAGCAGGCTCTTGCAATGGAGTGACCGGAACAGAGCGGGTCGGGACAAACGGCCTCGGGGCGGTTCGCAAATCTACTCCTCGACGATCCGAATCGAGAGAATCAGATCGCCGGGACGGATGTCGTCGATCACGTCCACCCCTTCGATCACACGACCGAAACAAGTATGTACGCCGTCCAAATGCTGCGTATTTTCACGGTTCATGCAGATAAAGAACTGCGAGCCGCCCGTATCCTTGCCCCGATGGGCCATCGAGAGCACACCCCGGTCGTGGTATTGTCGTCCGGCGGATGTTTCGCAGGGAATGGTATATCCCGGTCCACCCGTACCGTCACCCCGAGGGCAGCCGCCCTGAATGACGAAATCGGGAATGACGCGATGGAACGTCAGTCCGTCATAAAACCGCTTCCCGGCCAAAATCACAAAATTCTCCACCGTGACAGGCGTTTCTTTCTCATAGAGCTCCGCCTTCATGTCGCCTTTTTCAGTCGAAATAATTGCGTATTTCATCGTAAATTCAATAAGTTAATAACCTCTCTTCCGCTCGCTCCGTCAGATTCGCAACTTCTGCGAAATATCCCGGTTCCGGAATTTCCAGCGCACGACACGGAAGGCGGAACAGAAGTCGTTCATTTTCAAATTATACCGTTATTTACCTTTTCGGCAAATGCAATCGGCCAGATGATCGTCAATAAACCCCGCAGCCTGCAAGTGGGCATAGCAAATCGTGGTTCCGAAAAACTTGAATCCCCGCTTTTTCATATCCCGGCTCATGGCATCGGACTGAGGCGACGAAGCCGGAATTTCGCTCAACGACCGGAAAGAGTTGGTAATCGGCTTACCGTCGGGAAAGAACGACAGGGTGTAGTCGTAAAAACTGCCGAACTCCTCCCGGACAGCCAGGAACAGCCTTGCATTAGTGATCGTCGCTTCGATCTTCAGCCGGTTTTTCACGATACCGTCGAACCGCATCAGCCGCTCCACGTCTTCTCCGGTCATGCGAGCCACCCGCTCGGGGTCGAAATCGCAAAAGGCCTTGCGGTACCCCTCCCGTTTTCGGAGGATCGTGATCCAGCTCAAGCCGGCCTGTGCACTCTCCAGGACGAGAAACTCGAAAAGTTTTCTCTCATCGGTCACCAACCGGCCCCACTCCTCGTCGTGGTATTTCACATACAGCTCGTCGGTTCCGCACCAGCCGCAGCGTCCGTTTATAATATCCTGCATAACATGCACGCGTTAAGATTCACAAAGATACGAATAAGCCGAACGCAAAAGCAAATCCATTTGCATTTTGCCGAGGCGGAGTATCTAAGACGAAGTCAAAGATAGCGAAAGCCGAGAAGAAAACGGGAGCTTGCTCACAGTTTTCCGAGGCGTATCCGATCTTCTGCAAAGATACTATTTTTCGCCTATTTCGAAAGAAAGACACCTTCGACGAACGGAAAAAGGCCGTGGATCGAAATCCACAGCCTTCCTTTCGAATATTTCGGAAAACTCATCCGAAAACCGCCGTTACAGCGAAGTGATCGTACCCGAATACTGCACCGTAATGTTCCAGGAATTGGTGATGGTCAGCGTCGCACCGCCGGTCTTGGCATAAATATCCAGCGTAAAGACATACCTGGTCGCAGAGAAGAGCGAAGTGACGAAAGTGACCTCCCAACCGTTGGGGCTCTGCTCCTTGAGGGTCTCCTCGGGATTGGAAATCGTGTAGTTGAGTACCGTCAGATAATACGGCATCACCGCACCCTTGACGTAAGGCAGGAAAATATCGAATTCTCCGTCCCAATACTGCAATCCGAAATTCGGATTGGTAATCAGGTGCTCCGATCCGGCCGGCATAACACGCATACTGTTGGGTATGAACTGAAAATTGCCCGATGTAACCAGAGAATCGATATAGCGTTCGTATTCAGCCTGACGCTGCGCACGCCGCTGCTCGCGCGCCTCCCGCTTCTCCTGCTTGGGACTCAATTTCTGGTTCTTACTCTGTGTCTGTGCGCTTACCCCGTAACCTGCGAGGCAAAAAACGGCAACGAGTGCCAATGCGAAAATCTTTTTCATAATGCAAAGAGGTTTTGCATCATGAAATTGCAAAATCCTTGCCTAAAGTCCCAATTTCTGTAAAAACCTGCCCGTATAACTCTCCGGACAGCGTGCCACTTCGGCCGGTGTACCGGTAGCGACGATCCGGCCGCCCTCCTCGCCCCCTTCGGGTCCGATGTCGATCAGATGGTCGGCGACCTTGATGACGTCGAGATTGTGCTCGATGACGATCACCGTATTGCCCCGATCGACAAGTTTGGCCAATACGTCGAGCAACTGGCGGATATCCTCGAAATGGAGTCCCGTCGTGGGTTCGTCCAAAATATAAAGCGTGCGACCCGTATCGCGCTTGGAGAGTTCGCTCGAAAGTTTGATCCGCTGGCTCTCGCCGCCCGACAGAGTCGTACAGGGCTGGCCGAGCGTCAGATAACCCAGTCCCACGTCCTGAATAGCCTTGAGTTTCTGATGGATCGAGGGAATGTTGGCAAAAAACTCGACCGCCATATTGACCGTCATGTTCAGCACGTCGTCGATGTTCTTCCCTTTGTATTTGACTTCGAGCGTCTCCCGATTATAACGGTGGCCTCCGCAGGCCTTGCAGGTGACATAGACATCGGGCAGGAAATTCATCTCGATAGTCTGCACTCCGGCACCCCGGCACTCCTCGCAGCGGCCGCCGCTCACGTTGAAGGAGAAGCGCCCCGCCTTGAACCCTCGGATCTGGGCGTCGGGCGTCGATTCGAACAGCTTGCGGATGTCGGAAAAGACGTTCGAATAGGTCGCCGGATTGCTCCGCGGCGAGCGACCGATAGGAGCCTGATCGACCACCACGAGCTTGTCGATGTGTTCCGTACCCTCCACCGAATCGTAATCGAGAGGCTGGTCGTAGGAGCGGTACAGCAGTTTGCTCAGGATCGGACGCAGGGTTTCATTGACCAGCGTGGATTTGCCCGAACCGCTGACGCCCGTCACGCAGATCAGCTTGCCGAGCGGGAACTCGACATCGACATTCTTCAGGTTATTGCCCCGTGCTCCTCTTATAATAAGACTCTTGCCGTTGCCGGGACGCAGTTTTTCGGGAATTTCGATCCGGCGACGACCGGTGAGGTAATCCGCCGTAATGGAATTCGCATGCAGGATATCGTCGAACGAACCGGCCGCGACGATCCGGCCGCCCTTGCGTCCGGCCAGCGGTCCCACATCGACGATATAGTCCGCCGCCCGCATCATATCCTCGTCGTGCTCGACCACGATGACCGAATTGCCCGCATCGCGCAGCTCCTTGAGGCTGCGGATCAACCGCTCGTTGTCGCGCTGGTGCAGACCGATGGAAGGCTCGTCGAGAATATAAAGCACGTGCACCAACTTCGAGCCGATCTGGGTCGCCAGGCGGATGCGCTGGCTCTCGCCGCCCGACAGCGAACGCGAGGAACGGGCCAGGGAGAGATAGCCCAGTCCGACTTCGACGAGGAAGCGGAGCCGCTCGCGGATCTCCTTGACGATCTCCTGGGCGATCTTCCGCTCCTTGGGCGAGAAATATTTTTCGATGTCGGCGATCCACTCCGAAAAACGGGCGATCGACATCGCGGACACTTCGGCGATGTTCAGCCCCCCGATGCGGAAATGAAGCGCCTCGTCCCGCAAGCGCGTACCGCCGCAGACGCTGCATTTCTTATAAACCAGGAACTGCTCGCGCCACTTGCGGCTCCGGGCGGAGTCCTCGTCCTCGGTGCGGCCGATGTATTCGGCCACGCCTTCCCAGGAGACCAGGTTGTTGCCGCCCGTCGAGCAGAACTCGGCGAGATTGATCGTCAGCGGCTCGGAATCCCCGTACAGAATGGCATTCATACCCTCCTCGGAAATCGTCCCCACCGGATCGTCGAGCGTGAAATCGTAACGCCGCCCCAGCATTTCGAGAATGGCGAAAAGCATGTTGTTGCGATACTTGCCGAGCGGCTCCACGCCGCCATCACGCAGGGACAACGCCGGATCGGGCAGAATCTTCTCCCGGTCGAAGACCGCCTCTTCCCCCAGACCGTTGCAATGAGGGCAGGCTCCCTTCGGAGAGTTGAAGGAGAAAGTGTGCGGCGCCGGATCTTCGAACGCCACACCCGTCGTAGGACACATCAGATGGCGCGAATAGTAACGCATCTTCCCCGTTTCGTAGTCATAGACGGCCATCGTTCCTTTGCCCTGCCGCATCGCTTCGCACAGCGAGGTGAGCAGACGCTCGCGCAGGGAATCCCCGACGGCCATACGGTCGATCACCAGGTCGATCGTATGGATCTTGTACCGGTCGAGCTTCATACCGGGGGTGAACTCCCGGATCTCGCCGTCGATACGGGCATAGAGATAACCCTTCTTGATCAGGCTTTCGAACAACTCCCGGTAGTGACCCTTGCGCCCCTTGACGATCGGGGCCGTCACAGCGATCTTGCGTCCGTCGAACTCTTTGAGAATCAGCTCGACGATCTGTTCGTCCGTATAGTGGACCATCTCCTCGCCCGTGACCGGAGAGTAAGCCCGCGAAGCCCGCGCATAGAGCAGGCGCAGGAAATCGCTGATCTCGGTTACGGTACCGACCGTCGAACGGGGATTCTTGTTGGTGGTCTTCTGCTCGATGGCCACCACAGGGCTGAGGCCCGTGATCTTATCGACGTCGGGCCGTTCCATCGTTCCGACGAACTGCCGGGCATAGGTCGAAAGCGTCTCCATATAGCGGCGCTGCCCTTCGGCATAGATCGTATCGAAAGCCAGGGACGACTTGCCGGAACCCGAAAGTCCTGTGATGACGACCAGTTTCCCGCGAGGAATTTCCAGATCGACGTTTTGCAGGTTATGCACCCGCGCACCGAGTATTTTGATGTTGTTTTCTTCCACGACGAATAAAAGCGCGGCTCTCTGCCGCAGCGATGAATTATAAAACGCGTAAAGTTACGGATTATTTTCCACGCAGACAAGAAAGAGAATCCCGGCGCTTCGGAAAACAAAAATCTCGAACGACTATCCGCCTCAAAGGACAGGACAAGACGGGACAAGACAGGACGGGACAGGATAGGACGGGACAGGATAGAACGGCACAGGATAGAACGGCACGGGACACACGTTCCACAGATCCAGCGAATACCGTCGAAACAAGGTCTCTCCGAAGTCGCAGTCTTTCATCGATTTCGGCAGATCCCGGGATCGCTCCCGACCGCCGGATAGAGAGAACAACCCGTTCGGAGCATTGGAAAGCGAATCCGTTCAGAAAAGCGTCGGGTTCATCTTATCCTCGTAGAGATTCAGGACTTCGATCCCCTGATGCCGGGCCCGACGCACGGTATAACCCGTGCCGCTGTTTCTGCGAATGTACCACGCGACCACGCGCACGGCATGATCCACCAGATAATCGTTACGCCGGTAATAACATCCCCGGCTGTAACTGTCGGCCAGCACCACCGTCCGATCGGCCGCTGTCAGGACGTCCGCATAACGCCGTTTATCGGCGTCGGAGAAACTCTCCGGCTGCCCGGCGAACGGAACGACGGCGACGAGCTCCATTCCCGCACACTCCCCGCGCAGAGCGAGGACCGCTTCGGCGGCCGCCAGGTCGAAACCGCAGGCCATCCCGCTCAAAAAGAAGCGGAAGCCCTCCGACCACAGCCGATACACCACAGCACGCAGGATTCCGTCGGCCCTGCCGTCATAATCCTGATGGCCGGTAAAGGCCACGGAACGATTTTTTTCTGCTTCCACGCCCAAAAGTAACCAATCTGCCGTCATTTTCCAACCTAACGGCCAACAATAGCGCTTCACAGCCCACAAGAACGGTCCGAAATTTGCAACTCTTTCGATCGAACTAAAACTTCACGATTATGAAAAATACAACTTGTATCGCAACATTCATCGGCGGTCTGGTACTGGGTGCCGCTATCACTGCCTTGGTAACGCCCCGCACGGGTCAGGAAGTCCGCGAATCGCTCCGCGATCTCGCCAACAAAGGAATCGACAAGGCACGCAACAAATACCAGGAAGTAACCGGCAAATGCAGCGAGTGCGACGAATAGTCCGCCCGGGTCGGCCCAACTTTCTACGACAATGAACGAGAACCAACCCCGCAGACATCTGATCACTCCGATCGTCGTATTCGGAATCACCGCCCTGATCGCCGTGGTGATGCTGTTATGGGCCCTCGTCATCTGGCTCGCACAACTGACCGGCTCGATGATCTGGGCTACGTTGATTCTGGGCGGTGTTTTCGCCCTGATCGCCCTGATCGTCTATCTGGTTTCGGTACGTCCTGCCGTTCAATACATCAGCGACCAGCTCGACAACATCGCCGAAATGGCACAGATCGTACGCTCGGGTTACAACTGGATCACCGACAAGTTGAACAGCATCTTGTGCTCCGTTCTCGAAAGTCTTCTGCGGAAACTCTGACAAAAAGTACCGCAAGAATAAAATCCGAAGGAGAAGGGGTCGCTCGA
>ENA-OPCL01001256-OPCL01001256.1-human-gut-metagenome-genome-assembly--contig:-NODE-1256-length-19311-cov-1.787443_pt1 | contig 19311 bp, 20 predicted proteins | sample MGYA00241251_ERZ501482 | MGnify/ENA primary metagenome ERZ501482 (study PRJEB25962, sample SAMEA2042581) | human gut metagenome | biome: human gut; feature: human-associated habitat; material: faeces... | reverse complement strand
GTTCGGGTCATACTTGACAGTTCTGGTAATGGTTGTTGTCTTACCGGCACTGTCTTTCGCAACGATATTAATTGTATTTGTTCCTGCGGACAATGTAACCGTAGTGCTGAATGCTCCGTTGCTACCAACCGTTACAGATGCACCGTTGACCGTTACCGTAACAGGAGATGAGGTTGCATCATTGGTTGTACCAGATACAGTGATCGTGCTCTTGTTGGTAACGTATCCATCAGACGGAGAGGTTACGCTCAGTGTCGGTGGAACGGTGTCAATCTTGAACGTTACAGATTTCTGAGAAGCAGCATTTCCATCGTAGTCGGATGCGTCAAACCTAATGGTATGAGAACCGTCGGTAAGCGCTGTTGCCGGTGTGTACGAACAATTGTAACCACCGGTTACAGCAGTCTTTGTAATGCCGTCAGTAATCTTACTTCCGGAATCGATTGTGATACCGATAGTAGACGGATTAACACCAGAATCATCATCTGTGACGCTCCATGTGATAGTCGGTTTGTTATTGGTAAGTGTTGCGGATGCAGTTGGATTGGTGACCGTGATTACCGGTGCAACCTTTTCTTTAACGGTTAATCTCAGCGAACTACCGATTGCGGAATCTGTCGCATCTTTGGTGGTCACGTTTCCAGCGTCGTCCGTTGCCTTGATTGTTATTCCGTAATAATGTCCACTCTGGCTGTAACTGGACCTACTTGGTGCTGTTACTGTGGTTTCATATTTACCCGTATTACTGTTATAAGTAAGGGTATAAGTCTGACCATTTACAATGGCTTGTACTTGCTTTACTGACATTTATGTACCTCCATTTCATAATTCATTCTATATTTAACTTTTCGCAAAGTTTATTAATAAGTTTCTCCTGTTGGTCAATTTTCTTTTTCTGAGCTTTTATCATTGCAAACATAGCCGGAATCATGATACGTTCATTCCAGTCTTCAACAAGTCCATTGGCGTGTCTGGTGGCTTCTGGAAAATATTCTTCTACGTCTTCTGCAATGAACATTGGGATATATCTTCCTTCATTCTCATCCCCTTCAACTAGATATCCCTCTTTATATTTCGCCCAAAGTGGTTCAATATTGTACCATTCTTCAATTTCTTGCTCTGAAATATCGCTTCCGATATCTTTATAGCGCTTTGAAGATGAAGATTTTAGCATCAGCTGTTTGTATCCTGTACGTCCATCCCAACAAACAGTATTTGATGATGTCGTATACTCCATGTCTTCTATCCTTGGTGATTTTGCGAAAGATGCAGGATTAGCAACAGTTAAATCTTCAAATGTACCAGTGTCAGCCGATACCTCTGTGGCATATATGTTTAGACTGTTATCATCCCAACTGATTCTCCAATTTTCGTCACCTCCGATTTCAATATCCGCTTCATTGCCGAAAAACTTCTTGATATCAACAGGGAATATTCCATCGTTTGAAAACTGTACGCCTGTATATTCCATGTACTTTGAATTTTCTTCGTAGTTTGTGAGTACAGTATATCCAGAGCGATCAATTAATCCTTTAACAGCATTGCTGGCATCTTTAATTTTCAGATAACCGTTCCCATTCTTTTTGCCGCCCAAGGTAACTGTTCCACCAAGAAGAGCATCAAGGCTGACGTAGAGACGCCCATTGCTATAATATAATCCCTTCCAAGCCCCGTCATTAGTCAGAATGCTAACTATTTGCTCCTGCGTCAAATTGTCTACATCAATAACGACCGCCACGCTCTGCATATCCATCAATGTCGTAGTACCACCGGATGCATATAATTTACATCTAACATTCGTCACATCTCTAGGAATACCAATGGTTGAGCCATTGGAGCTTGCTACTGCTTGACCTGAACTATTTGTTAAAATAGAATACAGGTAGTGTGTTACTGTATCCTCATCGGTTGAACTAATATAAATGGTTTTCCAAGCACTTCCATCAACAGTTTCTTCAACGATAAATCTGCCTTTATAAGGTACTCTAGCAGCTGAATCACCATCACGATAATACGCTTTAAAGGTTATAAAGTTTGGACTAATCACTTTATCTGAACCACGTTTCAGCACGTTACAAGACGGCTCAATGATGTAGGTTCTTCCCGGTTTTCCATCAGCTCCCGTCTCGCCCTTAATCTTACTCCATGTATACTTTGTCGGGTCAGTGGAATCTGTCTTGGTGGTATCCGTATACTGGCCAATATACAGTTTATTAGTTCCATCAGAAACCGAAAAGCCTGTCTTTCCATCAGCACTGTTCGCGTAGGCAATATGTAGATAATACGTCTTTCCGTCTGTGCCGTTCGTTCCAGCAATACCATCTTTACCATCAGACCCCTCGAATTTTGACCACGTATATTTCTTCGGGTCTGTGCTGTCATTCGGTTCATAGTCTACATAAGTGCCGATATATGTGGACGGAGTTTTGGTCATCTGGCTGGATGATGTCGGATTTGCCACGGAACTATATTTGATGTGGAAATATGATGTCTTGCCGTCTACTCCATTTGTTCCATCTTTGCCATCTTTTCCGGGAACTCCTTGTTCGCCTTTTTCGCCTTGCAAACCATCCAGCCCATTGACTCCGTTCTTTCCAGCTTTAAGCTTGGCAATCGTGAATCTTCTTGTGATGGACAAGGTTTGCAGGTAAGTGGCTTTAATATCCACCCATCCGTTATCAGCTATCAGTCCTGTGACTGTATAGGTGTGCGTATTGACATCCCAAGAGCCGGTCACGCTGTCGGATTTCGTAATCGTGTAACTGCAATCATTGGTTACATCCTGTGAGCCATACATAACTGACGCTGTGGTTGCCACTGTTGGAAATGTTGGAATATTGCCATCTGCATCGGATGTAATGCCCTGATACTCATTTGAAAGTGTTAGGGTCATGTTCTTGGCAGATGCAATATTCTCATCCATAGATGCTAGCTTTTTAGATAGTGGCATTCCTCCGATAGTCAGTGTATCAGGATCCATATATACAGACTTTTTGTCCATGTCAACTTCGAATATAGTTTTTCCGTCAGAATCTTTTACTGTCAATGCCCCGGCATTAATCCATTTCGCATTGACACCAATTACGTTTAGTATTGCAGCGATCATAGTGCCATCAACCAGCCAGCCAGAATTCCAGGTCTTTCCGCCATCTGTTGACATTCCCCAGCCTGCTGCACTAAATTTCACTACGATCGTAGCTTCGGACAATTCGGGTTTATCGCAAAAATAAAGAATGGTACTTCCATCTTCCATTGTTTCATGGATTGGAAAAAGACCATTCTTTGTTTTCATCGCTTCCTGCAGATTGTCAAATGCAGTATCCCACTCTGTTTTCTGTCTTTTGAGATTTGCTCGCAGTTCCTTATAGACTTGTGTAGCCTGGCTGTATCGTGTGCTTGAAAGTCGTGTAGGTGCTTCAGCTCCAGATATCAGATTTTGTGATGTGTGAGCCGTATACTCTACATTTGTGAAGATTGTTTTGTGGTACCGTTTTTTTGCATCGATCACAAGGCCAAGGTCACCCGCTTCCCGTGCGGGATCTGCAGGTGTGCTAACTGACATCGGGCGAAACTGTATTCCATTTAAACGTTCACCCAGATATGCCGCTACTGTCGCGCCACTGCCACTCTGGATCAGCTTGTTTCCGGAAATCTCCAAAATATAACCTTCTGCGCCAGATTGGTAAGTTATTTCCTCTGTGCTATCTCCATCTTCCTCATTCACTCGAATCCCAGTGATCACTACATCGTCTGTCTGTATCGTTGATCCCGTTAAAAGATCACTGATCTTTAGAATCTCATCAGAATTATCAGCATCTATTATATTTGAATTACCGTTTTTTAACGGTATTTCTATGGCCGTACCGATTTCCTGGCCTTCCGAATCTAATATCGCATTTCCAGCAATATCAGCCCAGATTGTATCTTCCTTTCGGACCCAGGTCGCTTCCAAGAGATCTGTGTTGTACCACCGCGCGGACAATTTTCCGAATCGATCAATCCTGAAGAACTTACATGCAATCTGGCCTACCCACTGCAATACCTGTCGGAAAGTCAATGCAGAGTCATCTGGTCGGTTCTGTACAATAAAATTATTGTTGTCAAAAGCTGCTGTATCTGATGCCAGGGTAACTCCGCAGCAACTGCAGGCATCCCTTACTATGGTTCCAAGAGTAGCCGGATATACAAGTTTACTAAGCGAATACGGCTGATCAAACTTGGTCATATCATCAAAAGCCTTTACAGATATCGAATTGCCAGACTCTTCCCCTGGTTCTGCCGTGAATTTACCTTTATCTAGCCACTCAACAGCCCCATTCAATAATTCCAACCCTACTTGCACAGTTATTACGGCACCGTTGAAGTCATGCTCATCAAATCTTCCATCAATATTGTTTATCTTCAGTGTTAACTGCTGTGCTATCGCCGCGCCAAGGTCGAAGCTGCTTGTGTTTGAAGTACCATCAGATATCTGAAATGTATAGATATCCAGATCTTCCACAGTGTCGTTGCTTCCGTCTGGGAAATCAATGATCGCTTTGTGGTGAAATATTCCTTTTTCTTTTAAAGCTTCTTTGTAAGCTGCAGTTGTCTTTATCATCCTGTCACCTCTGAATAATATCTACAGATACAGATCTGTACCAATACAAGCCATCTCCAATATCTCCTAAATGTTCTTTGCTCAGCGTACCTCGGTAGCTTTGTATCGTGATATCAATTCCATCATCACGAAATGAGAACGGAAAGAATCCTGGAACCAAAGTATTTTTAATCGTTTTCACCTGTGCTTCTGTCAGAAATTCCCATTTTATACTTAAATTTTTCTTCTGTGCAACTACTGCTCCAACCATTAATCCTGCCAATGTACGACCGGTATCAGATGTCCATATGATCTCATCATTTACGCTCAATGATGTTGGTGCCGGAAGCGTAGTGCTCCCGGACCATAATATTTTCTTTGCCATATCACTTCATCTCCACTGAGTTGTATCTGATGTCCATGGCTGCTTTTGCTTCCTGTGTTGCTTTTGCAATCTGTGTGGAGTCCAAGTAGAATCCCATATCAGTCAATGCTGCAACAATCCGTATCACAGCACGATTTATAATTGATTCCAGTTCTGCTTTGCTTACGCCAGTTCCGCCTGCTGCCAGAGCTGCTTCAATTGCCATCTTTTTCAGTTTGTCTTCCGGTGCCACGACCTCTCCCTGATGCAGGTTGTCGCCAATCATGGCCAGCTGCGGAGTATTCGGCTTCACATAACCGCCATTCGCCAGATGCGGAATAGTCGGAACTCTAGGAAGAGACATTCCATAATGGCCATAATGTCTTGTTCCAGTGATAGGGTTGGTAAAATCATAGCTGAAAGAAAATGCGTTTTCTATCGCAGACAGTCCGGAATTAAGTTTGTGCATTAAATTATTAATTATGTCAATCACGGCATTCAGCGGAGTCTTTGCCAATGTCACAAGGGAATCGAAAATTCCCTTAAAGATATCTTTAATTCCGGACCACGCCTGCTTCCAATTTCCATGAAATGTACCTTTTATGAAAGTTATGATTCCATTAAAAATCGTCTTGGCGTCTCCCCAAATACGCTTCACGGATTCCAAAAATGTATTCAGGACTGTTCCCAACAGACCAAAGCTCTGCGACCAGTCTGTCCGAAAGATCCCCTTCACATAATCAATGAATGGCTGGAAGATGTATTTCTTCGCAAAGTCAAAGATTGATGTTGCAATTATCTTGAATCCCTGTAAGATTTCTTCAATTCCCTGCCAGCATTTCGAGAAATCATTTGTAAATACACCGGTACAGAAATCAATGAAACCACCCAGAATATCTGTAATCCCCTTAATCACATCACCTGCAACTGCCAGAAGATCTAAAATAAGCTCTCCAAGGCCTCCAATGATCGGTCCAAGAACCGGCATTACATTGTTAACTATCCATTCGATACATGGAACCAGTGCTGTTTCCCATAATGCTTTTAGATTCTCAAATACTTTACCAAGCAATTCAAGAATTCCATCCAGTGCCGGCTGAACATGTTCCTTCCATACAGAGCTGAATTTATCTGATATATAGTCCAGATATGGTGAAAGATATGTATTATAAGCATCAAGGAATGTTCCAAGGATATCCGATATGCCTTGTGTGATGGAGTCAACAAAGGGTTTGAAATACTGATCATAAACTGAATTGATTTTGTCGAATGTATCAGTAAAACTCTGTGAAAGAGCATCAAACGTAACTCTCCAACGTCCAAGCATGTTCTCCAGTGTTTCGGAGATCTTGTCTGTATTCTGGATGACCGGAACAGTAAAAAGTGATACAAAATCTCTTTTGAATTTAACTGCCAAATCTGCAGCTCCAAGAAATCCATCTGCAAATACCTGGATGATATCTGCAGTGATTGCCTTGGCATCATCTCCTGAAAAAACATCAAAGATATCTGCCAGCGCAACGCTGAAATCTCCTGAGAGTTTCGCAATCTCACCTGTCGCATCAAATAATGAAACAATGCGCTTTTTGATATAACCTTTGCTCTTTGCAAGGTATTTATCAACGCCTCCAACAAGATTGTCTGCCAGCGTAAGCCCGATTCTGGCCGTAGAACCAGTAATCTTGCCAAAAGCAAGAGCGATATTATTTGCGCATCGATTTGCCGCATTTACAACTGCTGTATCCGTGAAGATCTCTTTCAGATTTTTACCAATATTCTTTACAGATTTATTGATGGAATCTATCTTTTTCTGAGAATCGCCAAATCCAATTTCAAAACCCTTCTTGAACAGTTTTGCAAGTTCCTGGCAACGTTTCTGCAGAGCAGATAACTTTTCATCTGTCTTATCGATGACTGTATCGCCATCAGCAAGCTTTCCATAATCAACTCCATTCCCTGCCGTTCCTGTACTGCCTGTCGATGGTGAAGTTCCTGAAGATGATGTACTGGACTGTGAATCAAGTTTGTTGATCTGGTCGAATCCCATAAGGGATTTCATTTTCTTTGCTGCATTCTGTGCTGCCTTGCCAGCTTTATTGGTATTGTTAGTCAGATTAGAAGCTGCATCAGAAGCACCGTTAAGGCTGTCACCTGCATCTGCTGCAGAAGCAGCTATCTCTGATACACCATTACTGCCGCCATTGCTAGCTTTATTCCCTGTAATCAGTTCCGTAAATGCTTTAAATGCATTCGCCAGCGTAGCAAGTTTACCGATTGCAATGTTGATCACCTTGATTACCGGGGTAAACAGATTGATCAGTCCCTGTCCAATCGTAGCTATGAGTGATTGCGTCTGCAGGCTCAGAATCCTGCACTGGTTGGCCCACGAATCAGACGTACGGGCAAAATCGCCCTGTGCTGCAGACAGCTGGTCCTGAACGAACTGATATCGTAGAGCTACTTTTTCCGCCTCAGTCATTGCCGAGGTTGTTTTACCAAAGCCATTTGCCATGGCATAGGAATCAAGAGCCGTTTGTGTCATTACGACACCGAGATCTTTCAGCGATTCCGTCTCACCAGTAAAGACCGATTTCAGCTTTGTATAAGCCTCATCCTGCGATAAATTGTAAAAAGATGCTACATCACCAGCCAGACCAGTCAATGTTGTTCCCATGTCATAGGCTTGTTTTTCGGAAAATCCGAAAGCTTTCGCCATGGCACCGAATGTACCGGTGTACTGTTTCGCCATGGTCTCTGACAGACCAAAGCTTTGTGCAGCGCTCTTTGCAAATTTATCGACCTCTGAGGTCATGTGCGGGAAAGTAACATCTACAACGTTCTGAACCTCTGCAAGATCAGATCCAAGCTCTAGGCACTGTTTTCCAAAATCAACCAGCTTTTTTATGCCGAAAGCAGCCGTAAGTGCGGCACCTGTTTTTTTTGCCAGACCGGTTATTCCGGCCATCTGACTCTCGAATTGATTTTTATTTACAGCCAAATCAAGACTGATCTGTCCAACGCTTGTTGCTGACATATATACCACCTGCCTCTGTCACGAGGACATCGGCACAGTGGCACTACTTGTCCTGGTTTATCTTTATTTCAAATTCTTTCTTGCAGTGTCTTGCCTGACACTTAAAAAAGACACCCCGGCATCTCGCATCCGGGGCATACTGTACTTTCTGCTCATGTCCGCAAAAAGGGCATTTTACTTTTAATCTTTCAATTTTTAATCACCTCCAAGACCTGCCATGCGTAAAAATGCTATCTTCATAGCATCAAGCTGAGCTTCCATCTGTTCTTTTGATGTATGATTTTTAATAAATTCTGCATGTCTTGATTTCCATTCATTGCGGATCCGATGCTGTTCTGGTGTAAAATTCTCCAGATATTCTTTCCGGTCTTCCGCACGAACAGAAACAATCCTTCCGAGAGCTGTATCCGGAGCAATACCTATAAGCATCTGTTTGAACTCCTCCCAAGACATCTCATGAATTTCCTTTGACAATCGCAGGCCATACTGTGACTGAAAAGAAGATACAATCAGATCATAATCCTCTATCAGATCATAGTATGGATCTGTTACTCCCCCTCTGTTTCATCCTCTTCGCCCGTGATAAGCTTCTGGGCCTCTTCCACAAGTACTGTCAGATCTTTAAAGCTGAGTTTAAGCTTCTCAATCTTCTTCTGGCTTTCTTTGGGAAACATCAGATCATACAGATCAAGAATATCTTTTGGAGTTCCTTCAGCTTCCTGCATCTCTCCATATTTTCCCATAAGCTTCAGCATTGTAGCTGCATCCGCATTTACTTCCAGACTTTCATCTTTGATAACCAGAAACGGATTTCCATCCATTTCCAGTTTATCAGTAATATTTACAATCTTTGCCATTTTTAATCTCCTTTTCGTCCATGAGTACGGCTTACGCTGCCGGTGTTACAGTAGGTTTGCCATTGCTGATTACATCAAATTCAAGACCTGCAACGTTTGTGGAGTCACCGCCACCGTTGTTCTTGATATCAATAACAGCATTTTCCCATGAAACAGTAGTGCCGTCTGGGAACTCCCATTCAAAATATGCCTCTGCATCATGTCCGTTTTTGTATGCTTTACCGGCAACAAAATCATTGCCAGTGTCACCGATATTTCTTTTGCCACTCAGTGTGATAGTTACTGCTTTGGCTGTCATTAACGCTCTCTGCCATCCCTCAGTGTCCATTGGAGTCCAAGTCTCTACACCATTTGAAAATGAAACTGAAAATGTTTCCAGATCTGCAACTGTTGTAGCAGATTCTTTGGCAGCTCCAAGCTTGAATTTATTATCTAAAACTGGAAATACATTGGTTTTCCCGGCAAACTTCTGAAGATTCATCTTCATGCTTTATTACCTTCTTTCTTCTCATAAATAAAATTTCCTTCAATCACCATTTCATAGATGCCGGCATCATCTGTACCAACATCCTGGACTGGATAAAGGGGTTGAAAAAACTTAATCGTTTCATTGTTTACAATTGCATCTCTCATAGTTCTTAACTTCTCAAGCAGCTCCACAGCAGCTTTTTCGGTCTCCCGTGGGGATTTGTTCCAATGGACAAGCAAAGTTACGTATTTCTCGCCGTAGCCTTCCAGAGAAGGACCTCCGAGAGCTGTGTGGTATACGTTCTGATGCTTGCTGTTGTATACCCCAACAGACTTATCTTCCTTGTCTGGGAATTTCCCCATATACACATGCTCTGCCACATCAAGAGACGCAATGTAGTCTCTTATGTCTTCTAACATCATCATATTCCTGTCAGCCTCCTGTAGATTTCTTTGAATGCCTTAGCCGCGAAATCAGCTTCTTTGCCGCCCGGAAGCCAGTCTGTATACCATTTGCCGCGTGCGTTCGGGTTCTCTCCCGTCTGGAAATGATATTCCGGATGAAAATACAGTCGGCGGGCATATGGTGTACTGGATACGATTGATACTTTTCCATGCTTGCTTTCTGACTTGTCTAGGAATGTGCTCTCATTCTGCAGATTGCCGGTATCAAACGGAAATACTTGTGCCTGCTCTACGTCTGTACGAAGTGCTTCTGCGGTATGCTCTAAAGCAGTTATCTGTGCATCTGTCAGCTGTCGGATCTTTGGCAGATTCAGTTTTATCACTGAATTCACATTGATCAGATTGCTCATACCAGCATCACCTCAGTATAATTCACAGTTCCATCCGGATTCCTTGCCTTTGTTCCCTGTTCGATCCGTCTCTTCGCTCCGAAGATCAGAGCAGATCCACCAGAGATAACCGGCAGATCTGGACAGATGTCACCCGGAAACAGCGCCGTGCCGGTAATCTGTATCAATTTCTTCTCTGCTGTCAGAACTGTTCTTGCTTTATCCTGGTAGTTGCATTTTCCAGAATACTCAATTGTCATAAGTGGCTCACCATATTCATTAAGGCCTTCTCTTTCGAAACTACAGGTAATATCCGTCTTGCAGAGCCTCTTCGGAACTAAACATGGATATCTCATGTGATCACCTCGCTAATCTGCAACATAAACCAGTCTGAGACAGTAATGTGTAGACATCTCTTTTCATGGCAACACCTTTATCAGTGAATACATTCCAGCTGCTGCCGAACTGAGCAGACACGCCATTGATACTGTACGAAGAAAGTACGCTATTAATCTCATCTGCATTCTCATATTCGAAATCAGCCTGCATGCATACGACTTCCCTGATTATTTCCTGCTGAAATTCTGTAAGAGAAGAAATTCCCCGTCCTACAATACGGTTGTAGGTCAGGGAATCAATGTGTCTGGATGCCTGTTCGAGAGCTTTGGAAAGTTCTTCTTCAGGAACGATGCTTCCTTCATACTGGTCCAGATAATAATCCGGTGTTGCGTATGCTTTATAAGTCATTCGATCACCTCTTATCAGGCACCAACCTCTGCAGTGTCTACATCTACATAGATACTGTCAATCTTGCCATCACGGCCATTCGGGAACACAAATACATCAGAGAAGGATCTGTTCTGATACAGATATCCATCACCTTTTGTATGGGCACCAGGTGCAAAGTAATAGATACTGGAGATCTTCGGTACAGTCTTGCAGGTCTGTCCACAAGCAACGAGAACATTAATCTTGTGTGCACCTGTCACCGCTTCAACACCGCTTGATGCCGCTACCTTCTTCAGTGGTTCAAATCCACCGCCTTCTGGTTCCCAATTGAATGCATCATAGAAACGTTCATCATCGATAACTTCCATGATCGGCACTCCGTCAATGTCTGTCACTCTGGTTTCGATTCCCATACCGCCCTCTGCGATCTGAGTCATCTCGATCTTACGTGTAAACTCTGTGGACTGTTCCAGAGCATCCATGATCTGACTGGTTACATACATGATCAGAGAGCCAGTTGCTTTGTATCTTCTGAGTTTTCCTTTTGCAAGGATATCTTTCAGCATTCCAAATACTTTTGCCTTTGTGTATGTGGATGCTGCTGTGGATCCATGATAGCCTTCTGTTTTCTGAGCTGTCTGAGCAACTTTAGAGAAGAACAGGGCATCTGTTTCCGGAACTACCCATGTCTGTTCGAACACTCTGGAAATATTCTGGATGGAAGCCGTAGCATTTGTCTCATCAACATCTGCTTTATCTACCATAAATTCAACATCACGGTCATGTGTCAATGTGTACGGTACATCTGTCTGGTTATATTTACCTTTGTTCCATCCACCTTCGCGGCTGTGGTTCTTGTATCCAGATGTGGACATCTGCGTAAAGTGGAATGTTTTGGCATCAAGCCATCTTACATTACTGGTTACGAATGGAGATGTCAGAGTTCCCTGCATCAGGATTTCGAGGAGATCCGGACTCCACTGTTCTGCATAATTTAATGCCATATCTTATACCTTCTTTCTTTTAATTCCAGCGATTCCAACGCTTTGTCGGTACTGCTGTCTGGTTTGTAGTTGTTGTCTGCTGCGGATGCTGTGCCGGATTCCCACCTGTTCCCACCTGTGTGAAACCGGTTTTACCATCCGTCTGCGGTTTCAGTGCCGGAACGTCTTCCAGTACTTTGTTTACTGCTGTTTTCAATGATTCCTCATTGATGTTTCCATCTTCTCCCATGACCTGGCTTAAATCTGCCATTTTGAGGATATATGGAATTGTCTTTGCTTCGATTCCCAATGATACAGCCATCATTATAGCTGCACTTTCTACTCGTGCTGCCTGCACAGCTTTCTGAGATGCTGCAAGCTGTGTCTGTGCCTCTGTGATTTGATTCTGCATTCCGGCAACATCCGGCTGATTTGCTGCCTGCTGCTGTTTGAAGGATGCAATAGCCTGGTCCATCTGTTCTTTTGAAAGTCCCTGCTGTTTAAAGTAACCTTTCAGAACAGATTCTTCTGTTACAGTCTGTTTTCCTGCGATCAGACTGGCCAGCTTGTCATAATCAAACTGTGGTGTCTGCTGGGATGTCTGCTGTGTTCCTGCCGGTGATGTTCCACCATTTGCTGTTGAGCCACCTGCTCCCCCACCATCGCCAGATCCTCCTTCTGCAAATTTCTGCAGGTTCATTGGTACTTTGCATCGAAATCTTTTAAACATTTCTACATACTCCTTTACAGTTTTTTATGTGCTGTCTGCACTTACAGTTTTACGTGTGTCTCACAAAAGCAGTTGATAACCCGGTGTCTCCGTGTAGTTTAATGCCTTCGGGCATAAAAATAAGACGCTTAACCCTGCGCCTCAATGGGAGATTCCGGATCACCGCCTTTCGAATCGATAACCTCTGCGATCTTCATTCTTACCAGGTACTCTGCTCTGTCCTTGGATACTGTTAAAGTATCACCAACAGATCTGAGCTTCAGATCATTTTCCTTGTCATAAAAATCATGGATCACTCTGATCTTCACTGTTTTCACCTCCCTCCATTGCGCCGGCGCAAAATCAGTCATCACGAGTTACTTTAAATCCAAATTCCGGAAGGAAATTGATTTCATAGTGGTACTTATCCACAGATGCTCCAGAAATGTCTTCAACTACATACATTGTATAATCGTTCAAGTACACATAATCTTTCTGATATTTGTTCTCTGCTGTTTCAATGATTACTTCCAATTCATTTGCATTATTGTTTTTCAGCGCGAATGTTCCTGTCAGCTCCAGAAGAATGGTATCTGTCCTTGCATTCAGAACTGTGAGCTTTCGAGTTACATTGAAGTTATCTGCTTCTTTGGAGATGTTATAGCTTACCTGATTTGCTTCTGTACATCCGGTAGCTGTGATACAGATCAGAAGTACCAGTGCAATTACTGCTGCAATTTTCTTCTTCATGCTCTTATTCCTCCGCAAATTTCCAATCTTCCGCAAGCATATCTGCCTGGGAAGCAAGCCAACCCATCTGTACACCAGATGTTCCAACGAAAGCAATCGCCATATTGCCGATAGCATCATGTTCGCAATTCACAACTTCACCATTCGCTGTCTTGTAAGAAATACTGGTCGCAAGCTGAATATACTGTTTCTTGCCATTCCATCCTTTACGGCATACTTTCATTCCTCTTTTTAAATATTTAATTGCTTCTCCGAAGGAAAATGTTGCTTCTCCTCCAAGCTGAGGGCAATTGGTTTCATCTGCAATAATCCATTCATCAGAAAGGATATTCTGAAGTGTATATACAACGCTCTGTGTTTCTCGAATATCCATTTCCTGTCCGCCTTTTGTGTGTATGATGATTGTTTCTTTCTCTGGACTCCAATACCAATATCCTCCCCAGGATGGTAATTTTGCTTTACTTCCAGATCTCATTGCTTTTAACGCTTCTTCAAATTTCATGTTTCATACCCTCTCTTTCTTAAAATTATTGCATTTCTATGAATATTGTTGTAATATATCCATAAGATATCTTAACAGGGAGGAATGATACCTGACCCCCACATTTTGGGTTGGGCCATCATTTCTCCCTGTTTCTTTTATATATCTTTCTTATTTTTTCATCTTTGATTACAATGATTTTTTGTACAAACATAGTGTGTCTCGACCAATATATTTCTTCTATCTGCCTGGCAATCTCATTTTCATCCAGTGGACTTTTTGAAATATCAAGTATAAAATTTGGTGCTTGTCTCTTCTTTTTTGCGATTGCGTTATACACCAGATTTTTACTCGTTCCAGATAATTCTTTCAAATCAAACGCTTCGTCTCTAAATATGTAATCTGGAGTGGATATTCCCTGTGGATTCAATACCCTTGGAACCAAAGATATTTTCCCTCCAAGTTCCTCCTTCAGCAACTCAGCAATTCGTCGTTCCTTATCTGAATAATCCAACAAAACATTTTTTCCATCCACGGTAAATACAGAATCTTTGATTTTGTATTTATATATTTCTTCAACGTTATGAGAATTAGGTGTTGCTTTTTTCTTCCATTCATCCGTGACGTCTTCAAACCCTTGCATCCTTTCCAAATCTTTGAAGTCCGTATACTCTCGACTGTCCATACCACCAGTTCGCATCCGCACATGTTTCCACCGATTTTGCATCTTCTCATACTGTTTCTGGTTCTCTGGATCCAGTGAGAAATCCGCAAGTCTTCCAAATTTCTTTTCCTGACGTTCAGCATATTGCTGTTTAGCTTCCTGTTTCGCTGTATCTTCAATATCAGCAATCTCTTGCTTGTTATATTTCGGATCTACTTTCGTGATGCCCGGAAAATATGTAGTATGAGAATCTTTGCATCGGGGATGATAAAGCCCAGCTGCCACTGCTGAGGACATCAATGGATATTTACCATCTTTACTGCTGCCACCACTCCACACATCGTCAATCAGAATTTTTCCCACAAACGGAAGACACTTCGGGCACGGGGATCCTCGTTTGTTCATAATTACAAGATGTAACCCCCACTGTTGCCGCATTTCGCCTTCTCCTTGCAGGTAAGCTCTTTTACTTGCGGTCCGAATTGCCATGTCTGCATAATCAGAAAGCGTGTGTCGCGCTCCGTTAGCGTATTCAACACAATTCAGTCCCGCTGAAAGAAAATCCTTTGTTGCCATGTCCACGGCTTTCTCATACGTTCCTGCGCCGGTATTCGCATATACCTGAGCATTGTATATGATCTTACGGTACTGGTCATTTGCCATACGCAGAACTGCCGCTTCTGCTTTCTGCATATCTGCTGTGGTTGCCTGGATTAATGCGTCCAGCTTACGATCATTGACTTTGAAGAATTCAGCAGTACCGCCTTTAGTTATCTTCTTGGCAGGAAATCCATTCTTGATCTCCTCCAGGATCCTTTTCTCCTGGTTCATACCACCTTCAGATCTTGCAAGGCTGATCAGCGCTTCAATCTTTTTGTTGATGTCTTTAAACTGTTTGCCATATTTCTTCTGGTTGTCATGCTTGTACTTTTCCAGAGATTTCAGCATTTCTGCCTGCCACATGGACCAGTGTTTCTTTTCATCTGTCTCTTCCTGCTTGTGATTCTCGAAGTTCCTGATCATAGACGCGATTAGTTCATTTTCAATCGCTTCAAAAGCAGTACCGATGTCATATTGATCATTTATCTTTGCCATTTGACCATACCTTGAATCCCTGTGACTTAAACTGTCTCGTCAGTTCCTTCAGTTTTGTGATACTTTCACATTTGTCCCTCCGGAACTCTGCGTAATCAGCTTTCTCTACCGCGTAAATACCCATCGGCACCTGCTCCTTTGCTATTTGAAGCATTCCCTGGTATTCCTTTCGGCTCATTCGGTACATTCTTGGTCCTACCTTTACCCGCATCACCTTCACCACCTTCCAGATCTACGCGGAAATTACCTGCATCCAGGTTAACTGCTGGTTCTTCCATGTCCTGTATTCCCTGCTCTGCCTTTAAACGGGCAACTTCCTCTTCCTTGCAATGATCATCCAGTGTATCACCGTACAGTTCTTCTACGCACCGCTCAATACTCATAATGCCGCCCTGTTTAGCCTTGGCAACTGTTTCTACCTGGCTTTCAAATGACGGATTCGCATACTCTCCAAACGGAATATTGACCTTTACTTCTTCAATGCCCTTATTGTGCAAAATATTATCTGCATTGATACACATTGAAACAACTCCCGGAAGGGTTTCCTGCAGTGCCTTTACGATTGCATTTCTGGTATACAATGTAGTCTTTTCTTTTTCTCTCTGTGCTTCTGCATTATCCAGTTTCTTTACATCGATTCCCAATGTCGATGGGCTGATTACGCCCTGCAGGCACAGATCCAGAGCTGTTATATACGATGCCATGTAGCTGTCATGTGGAATAGTCGGCTGATCAGTGATGACCTGATTCTTCTGACCTTCTCGCATATCCCCGTCTGCTGCAAAGTAACGATTGTCGAATGGGTTCGGTTTTATCAGCATTCCTGTTTCCGGATCATGTGGCACCAGACATTCTGGAATATAGGTCTTTGCTCTGCCGGCTCTCAGTGCATCCATCCACTGGGACCATGTTTCATCCAGTGAATCATAGCTGTCGAGCTTACCATCAAATATACTGCCGCCTCTGCCCTCATATCGGGCTGATTCATAGATCATGAATGGTTCTGCAAGCATGATTGATTCATCAAATGTGATATCTGTCAGATTTTCAGTTGCTTTGATAGACTTGATATCAACTAGCTTGTTATCCAGATACAGTTCATTGATGATGTAGCCATATCCATAACGCTCATTCAGGACGTACACTTTGCCCTTTTCTTTGTATGGTGTCTTGAACACAATCTCCCGGATCCGGTCTCTCTGGTAAACGAATTCAACTCTTTCGCCCGGATACCATTCCAGAATCGGATATTCACTAATCGTAGTATCTATAGCAACTTTAAAAGCGCCATCTCCGATAAACAGTGTTTCTTTGAGGGCGCTTTCAATCTTTTTATAAAACTTATTGTCTTCCTCAATCTCTTTCCACAACTGTTCCTGTGCCGGCTGTTCGAATTCAAATTCGTTCATATCCGGAAGAACAGCAAAAGAAAGCACTTTAACTGTCAGTCCTGGAAGACCTGTGTGGATCTTACGCATATCCATGCCAGGTGTTGATCTGCTGGCCCAGAACTTGTGTTTATCTGCAAATTCTGCATTCTGCTGATAGATCTGCTCAAGCTCATTGCCGTCGCCTCTGTACCAGATACGATTCAGAATCGCATGTCCTTCAAAATCCATCATCTCATTAACCTGGAAGTTAAAGGGATTTGCCGGAAGAACATTCAACCAGCTCCTGACAGTCTTTTTTATGTTTTCATTTAATCTTTCCATCCATTTCACCTTTTCTGTTCCTCCACCTCAAATCCAATCATATTCCGGAATGGAATCCAGCCATACTGCTGCGAGTTGATCGTATGGTCGTTTTTATCTTCCGGAACGTCTTTCTCATCATCCCAGGAATATTTCTCCATCTCAGAGATATGATTGGTGCATGTATCTAAAACCAGATAGCAGTCCTGCTGGATCCAGCCAAGCTGAAGCTTGATCCTATCCAGTATTGTTACTTTCTTGTATGATTCCACGAAATTATAAAGACAGCTGTGCAGTCGCTTATACTTCCGCAATTCTGTGATTGTCGCTGCATCTGCACAGTCAACAAACGTATCTTTTGCGAATCCCCAGTCTTTGCGGCATCTTTCCAGAAACTCTATAAATTTTACTGCCGTATCTGACGGGGCAAGCGGCTGATCCAGATCTTTGTTGCTGTATACCTTCTCAGCAAGTGTGATCAGCTTCCTGTCTTCCGTAATCCCCTGGAACATCATTGCAATCGTGTCCGGGGACTTGGATGAGTATGAAGTATCGAGGCCACAAGTAAACTTTTTAAATCTGATCTTGCCTGCTGCCATCTGGGACCTGACCCATTCCTCAGAAACAACATGCTTCTTTCTGAGGAAATTTGGAAATACCAGACCGGTTGCTTTTCCTCTCAGCCCCTCAATCTTGTTTTTCCAGATCTTTGTTCCCTTCGGAGTATTCTGTATGATTCTCTGTTTCTTTTCTTCCGGAAGACCGGCATTATCGTCAAAAGAAAAGAACCAATGTACCCATCCGGGTTTTGGTTCTTCTTTCAGCTCGTCTTTGATTTCCTGCGGTGTGCCGTCTTCCCATTCAGGAAGAGGTCTGCTGCAATTGATATATTCCTTGTACACGTCAAGGCTTGGATCATCAGGGTTAAGGGTTGCTATAAGATAATCACAGCGCATAGATGCTTCACGAACAAAATCAATATTCGCTGTATTGACCTCATCGATGTACAGACATCCATACTGACCGCCAAGTGCATCCTTCCACTTGCTCTTGTTTCCATAGCCAATCACGAAGATAATCTTGTCTCCGGAAGACGTATGAAACAGGATATGCGGCATCTTGTATTCTCCGGATCCATTGCCTTTGTATTCTGCCAATATTCCGAAATCATCCAAAATGCCAAGGTCTTTGTTGATGATATTCTTTTCTGCAGTTCCGGTGTCATCTGCTGCCAGGATATGCAGTTTCTTTGGTGATTCCGCAACCTTGCACATAAACTTAAACAGACCGACGGTTGTCTTGCCCGCTGCAGTCGTGCCTTCAAGGAACTCGACCGGTGCATCGCATCTTAGGAATGCTTTATATTTTTCCGAAAGTACCAGACGTTCAGTGCTCACTATCCACCACCACGCATCTGTTCCAGAATGTCATCAAGTTTCTTCTTTTCATCTTCCAATCCGGAAACCTCCAGTCTGTCCCTAAACATTCCAAGATGACGGCCAAGAAGCTCCAGTGCTTTTTCTTTATCATTCAATTTCAGTTCAATACCAAACTTGCCTTCTTTTATTCCGGCAATGGCTTTAATCTGCTGTTCTGTCAGTCCTGCCGTGTCTTTTATGATCACGCATCCGTCTTTTACCTCTGCAAAATCAGTCGCCCTGGCAAAAGCAATGGCTGCCAGCTCTTCTAGAACCCTGTCCTGTGTTATTTCTGTGCGTTTCTGGCGGTCCTGCATCCTTTTCTGGATATAATCTGCAACCTTGACATTTCTCAACATCCTGCTGCCGGCCTGAGCCGCTGTTTCATCCTTCTTTACAGACGGATATGCTACCTTGTAAGCCCTTGTGGCATTAAGATCTATCAGGTATTCATCTGCAAATATCTTCTGTTTTTTTGTCACTCAGGCTCACCTTCTTTCTTTTATTCAAATTACAGTCCTGCCAGCACCATAATGACAGCCGATTGCCGCCATGCCGAAAGGAGGTGCGCAAACACTCACATGCAGTGAATCCACTGCCTAATAAAGCATGTAAGTGCTGGTGCTGTGCACGCTGTACGAAAATTGACATTAGAAAAGCACCCCGAAGGGTGCCTCTCTTGTTTCAATATGTTT
>ENA-OPCL01001232-OPCL01001232.1-human-gut-metagenome-genome-assembly--contig:-NODE-1232-length-19657-cov-2.327977_pt1 | contig 19657 bp, 12 predicted proteins | sample MGYA00241251_ERZ501482 | MGnify/ENA primary metagenome ERZ501482 (study PRJEB25962, sample SAMEA2042581) | human gut metagenome | biome: human gut; feature: human-associated habitat; material: faeces... | reverse complement strand
ACAATCGGCGGTGCTATCGGCATTGACGATTTATTCCGTGACGGCTATAAGGCAATTTTCGTCGGTACGGGTGTATGGAAGCCGAATACCCTGCATATTAAAGGTGAAACCTTTGGCAATGTCCACTTCGGTATCAATTACTTAAACAATCCTGACAGCTACCGCTTAGGCAAGCGTGTCATCGTCATCGGTGCCGGAAATGCCGCTATGGATGTGGCAAGAACCGCTATCCGCAAGGGTGTGGAGCATTTAACCTGCTTTTCTATCACAAAAGAGGTCGCCGCCAGCCACTATGAATTCAGCTATGCCCAGTTAGAGGGTGTCCAGTTTGAATACAATAAGCGTCCGGTTGAAATTAAGGATAACGGCGTTATCTTTATTGATGTTATTGAAAATGAAGATGGTACCTTTACAGATGTTGAAGGCACTGAAAAGCTTTACGAAGCCGACAGCACGATTATTTCTATCAGTCAGGGACCACAGAACCGTATTGTCAATACCACCGAAGGCTTAAAATCCACAGCCAGGGGTCTTTTGGATGCCGATGAAACCGGTCACACTTCAAGACCGGGGATCTTTGCTTCCGGTGACGTTGTAAACGGTGCACGTACTGTTGTTGAAGCTGTTGCCCACAGCAAGATCGTAGCAGAGTCCATGCATGAATATATGCAGAGCCTGCCAAAGGACTGATAATATATCAGGTACTATAACCGTCAATTGCTTGCTCTCTATCCGATTCACAGTCGGAAAAAGAGCAGCCGATTGACGATTAAACGGTGTCCGGTATTCCTGCCGGACACTTTTTACATTATGGAAATTTGTATCCCCCGTCCTATTCTTTCTATCTTTTTTCCTAGAATTCCCTTTTATCCTATCCCTTTATAACCACATACTTTTGCACTGCATTATGGTAAAATTTCATTGTATTTCTATTTTTAGGAGGAAAGGAAAATTATGAAACACAATTTTAAGAAAATTCTGTGCGTACTGCTTGCCTGTCTTATGGTGATTCCGTTCTGTACAGAATTTGCAAAGCTTCCGCAGATTTGGGCAGCTTCGTCCGACATCGTAGACATTCCCGATGTCAATATGAAAGCCGCTTTAAACAGCGCTTTAAACGTTGAAGATTCTTCTGCCGATATTACAAAGGAACAGCTTGAATCGCTCACTGCTTTAAAATTAACAAATTCTGACGACACACACATTACCGACTACACAGGTCTTGAGTACTGTGTGAATCTGAAAACCTTACGGATTACCGATTCCGAACTTACGGTACTGCCGGATATTACGGCATTAACAAAACTGCACTTTCTGGATTTAAGTGACTGCTACAACCTGACAGATATTTCTAAAATTCCGGTAACGGATACTTTAAATGATGTAGAACTCGAAAAATGCACATCTGTAAATGATATCAGCCCGTTAAAAGCAGTTCCGTCTATCACAAGACTTTGTCTGGACGGTGTTAAAATCACCGATAAAAACGCTGATTCTAATGCGGACACAATTTCAAGCCTTACGAATCTGAAATATCTGGATTTAGCATACGCTTATGTAACAGACGAGTATTCTTCAATGTTTGATTCGCTTACAAAGCTTGAAACCTTAATTCTGGCATATAACCGTTTTTCAAATGTTGATTTCCTGTTGTCACACAACGGTACTTTAAAGGAACTGACACTTTACGGCTGTCCAGTTGCCAATGACATGACCGACACACTCGGACAAATGACCAGCTTAAAAACACTGGGTATCAGCTCTACAAATATTATGGACTACCGCTTTATGTCCCGTCTGCCGCATTTAACCAACTGGCCTATCCGTATGGCAGAAGGAAGTGATTCCTTCCCGACCAGACCATACACTAAAATTGTAAAGGAATTTCTGCCATATACACAGGAAACCTGTGTAATTGACAACCCGGTTATCAATATTGACGGCACACCTGTCGCTCCGGTTGAAGCAGACGGATACACTTTTGATGCGTCATCCAATCAGATTATACTGGATACAACACTTGTGGACAGCGGTTCCCGCTTATATTATTATATTGACTATCATTTTACTATTACCACGCCTGCGGGATATGACATTGTTATGCACCCGCTTGTTGCCGTTTATGTCAGCAAAACAAGTGCACCGGATCCTATTAAGCTTTTCACCCAGCCGAAATCCTTTAAGGGAATTACCGGCAGCAGTTATTCTTTAAATGTTGCTGTACAGGGAACGGGCGGTTCTAATCAATATCAGTGGTATAAAGACGGTACGGCTCTTACCGGTGAAACTTCATCTACACTGAATTTCTCTGCACTTGCCGAAAGTGATGCCGGAGCTTACACCGTTGTCGTTTCTAACGGTGTAAGCAGTGTCACAAGCGACACCGCAACCGTTACGGTTATGCCTAGACTTCAGATTTCCGCACAGCCTGCTTCTCTTTCACTGACAGAGGGGGAGAGCGGGGAACTCTCTGTTACGGCTTCCGGCTACGGAACATTATCTTATCAGTGGTTTAAAAACGGTTCTGCCATAACCAATGCAACGGCTTCTTCTATCCGCTTTGATAATATTTCAGGCAATGATGCGGGAAGCTACTATGTCGTTGTATATGATGACAACAGCTCTACCATGAGCAGCGCTGCAAATATAACCGTTACTACAAAACCAACACAGCCGGTTACAAAGCCAACCGAAACCGCTACGACAGAAGCGGCTACGACTCAGCCTGTTACGAAGCCGACTGAAAATGCTACAACGGAAGCGGCTACGACTCAGCCTGCTACAAAACCGGCTCAACCTGCTACAACAGCGGCTGTCCAGCCTGCAACTTCTACCAAAACAACAACAGCCACAAAAACTGCCGCTGCTTCAACAGATACTGCGACACAAAACAACACACAGGAACCGGCTACCGGTGATACAACATCTGTCGCTGTCTACGGACTTCTTCTTTTTGCCGCTGTTCTTGGCTGTGTAACACTGCTGATTACAAACAAAAAGAAAATGGATAAATAAATACATACAACAGTTATAACCGTTGTATTGACACAAAAAACAAATGACATAAAAATAAGATAAAATAAAAAATATCCCGGCTTTGCAGTCTGCCTAAGCCGGGATATTTTTACTATGCATACAGTTTGAATTTTCTTACCAGTGTATCCAGTTCTTCTGCCTTGGCGGATAACTGTTCGCTGATTGCCGCACTTTCTTCTGATGAAGAAGCCGTATTCTGTACTGCCGCCGATAACTGGTCGATTCCCTGATTGACCTGTTCTAAGGCAGATGCCTGATTGACGGCTGTTTCATTAATCTGATGTGCCACATCTGCAAAGGTGTTCATGCTCGCAATTACTCTGTCAAAAGACTGGGAAACGGTTTCCGTAACTGCATTGCCTTTTTCAATTTCCTGAACGGTTTTGCTGATTAATTCCTTGGTTTCTGCCGCAGAATTGGCACTGTCTGCCGCCAGCTTACCAATCTGGTCTGCAACAACCGCAAAGCCTTTTCCGGCTTCTCCGGCTCTTGCTGCTTCAATTGAAGCATTTAATGAAAGCAGATTTGTCTGTGAAGCAATACTTTCTATTGTTACAATAATATTATCGATTTCGCTGGAGATTTCATAAATACGGCGCATTTCATCGGTCAATTCTTTCACCTTTTCCTTTTCCTGCTCTGCATCTGAAACGGTCTTTTGAATATCATCATATGCCTGCTGCGTTTCCCTGGCACTTTCCGTTGCCATATTGGCTACCGAAGTCACTGTAGCATCTAACTGCTGGATTGCACTTGCCTGATCAGTTGCGCCCTCTGCAAGTGCCTGCGAAGACTGGGATATACCGTTTGCCCCTTCTTCAACCTCATCCGCACTTGTCTGGATATTCGTCAGAGTACTGTTAAAACGCTTTAAGATATGTACAAAAGACTCTTTAATACTTGCAAAATCACCGAGGAAATCTGTAATCTCATCGCTGTCCTCTGTCAAATCGCCGGTTGCCATACGCTGTAAGATTGCTGAAATCTCATTTACATAATCGGAGAGATTTTTCGTTGTACCGCGCAGTGCATCCGCAAGCTGTCCGATTTCATTTTCAGATTCATAGGTAATCCGTTCTCCGACAGACATATCTCCGCTGTACATGATTTTGGCTGCTTCTGTAATCTCCTGTACCGGTTCTACAATAGCACTGGCCATCTTGCGTGTAACACGCAGTCCGAATACCACGTCTGCGATAAGCAGTAAAATACCTGCCACGGTCATTCCGACACCAGTATATTTTGACATCGTATAATAATTAACCGCAGTCTTATCAATCGAGTTTTCCAGCTGTTCAGAAAGGCTTTTAATGTCATTTACAATCGGCAGATATGTATTATTATTTAATTCAACCGCCTCGCTGTAACGACCTGCCTTAATCTGTGTCATTAACGTGCTTCTGACCTTTTCGCCTTCATCAATCTTTGACGCTATCTGATTTAACAGCGCTGTACTTTCTGTATTCATCTTCCGGTTCTGCATCTGCTGTACAGAATCTGTAATCAGACTGACATCTTCTGTGACGGTCTTTTCAAAATTCACATAGCTGTTCCCAACCTGTGATGAATCCTCAGTCAGAATTCTGTTTATCGCACGCTGTAAATCCGTAATGCCGTAGCGCACTTTGCCTACACTGTCAATATTGGCAAGCGGACCGTTAAAAATACCGCTTACATTTCCCTTTACAATATTTAACCCCACAAGTAACAGTACCGCTATCACTGCCGCTGTTGCAATAATAATGCCATGGGATATAAATAATTTTTTCTTTAGTGATAAGTTTTTGTTTCTTTCATTTTGTTCCATTCTCGTTCTGCCTCCTTGTTTATGTTAGGTACCGATTTTACTATACTTTTTTCCTGTATTCAAGGTGTCATGGGTATTTTTTCCTAAGAAAATTGTATTTTTTGTGTATTTCTATATGATATGAAAGCGCACAACCTACAAAAAGGGAGATTCTTTTGAATCTCCCTTTATAAGCTAACTCAACAATGATATCCAATGATATCCGCTGCTGAATCCGGCATCAGATTATTATACCGGATATGTCTTATTTTCTGTATCCGCAGCCTTTGGGTCAACCTTTGTCTGTTGCGCTTCTCTGTACTTAAAGAATTCTTCTGCAACTGCCGGGAATAATGCGTATGATAATACGTCTTCATCCTGCTGTTTGTACTTCTGAACGACCGGGCTCTTTTTGAAGCCTTCTAACTGTGGCTCAATCAAGTCAGCCGGACGGCATGTAATCGGCTCTGTATCACCGATTGCCTTCTTCTGTACTTCTTTATTAAACGGCTTAACGGTACGTCCGAATTCACCTGCAAGAACCTTCTTGGATTCTTTTGTAATCATCTTGTAACGTTCACCCTGTAATACATTTAATACAGCCTGTGTACCGACAATCTGTGATGACGGTGTAACCAGAGGCGGTTCACCATAATCCTTACGAACTCTCGGAATTTCTTCAAGCACAGCCTGATACTTGTCTTCTGCACCTGCATCCTTTAACTGGGATACAAGATTTGATAACATACCACCCGGTACCTGATATAAGAGTGTCTTGATATTTACGCCGAGAACCTTTGTATTCATCAGACCTGTCTTTAATGCTTCCTCTCTCATCGGACGGAAGTATTCAGCGATTTCAGCCAGCAGATTCTGGTCAAGTCCTGTATCATACGGTGTGCCCTTAAAGGTTTCTACCATAACTTCTGTTGCAGGCTGGCTTGTACCCATTGAGAACGGTGACATTGCTGTATCAATAACATCTGCACCGGCTTCTACTGCCTTTAAATAGGTCATGGAAGCAACACCGGATGTATAATGTGTATGCATCTGAATCGGCAGTGAAGAACCTTCCTTTAATGCCTGTACGAGTTCTGTTGCTTTATATGGAAGTAAAAGACCTGCCATATCCTTGATACAGATAGAGTCTGCACCCATATCTTCAATCTTCTTTGCTGTTTCTTTCCAATAATCCAGTGTATAGGCATCACCGATTGTATAAGAAAGTGCAATCTGTGCATGTCCTTTTTCTCTCTTAGCTGCCTTTACTGCTGTTTCAAGATTTCTTAAATCGTTAAAACAGTCGAAAATACGGATAATATCAATACCGTTTGCAATAGACTTCTGTACGAAATATTCTACTACATCATCTGCATATGGACGATATCCAAGGATGTTCTGTCCACGGAACAGCATCTGAAGTTTTGTGTTTTTGAAACCGTCACGAAGTTTACGAAGTCTTTCCCACGGATCCTCTTTCAGGAAACGTAAGGAAGCATCGAAAGTAGCACCGCCCCAGCACTCTACTGCATAGTAGCCGACTTTGTCAAGCTTCTCAATAATCGGAAGCATCTGCTCTGTGCTCATACGTGTAGCGATCAGGGACTGATGAGCGTCACGCAGGATCGTTTCCACAACTTTCACAGGTTTTTTCTCTATTTCTGCCATAATTATTCTCCTTACAAATTTTTATAAGACAATGGGTTAGACACCAAAGATCGCCATGAATGTACCGGCAGCAACCGCTGTACCGATAACACCAGCAACGTTCGGTCCCATCGCATGCATCAGCAGGAAGTTTGTAGGATCTGCCTCAGCACCAACCTTCTGGGATACACGGGCTGCCATCGGAACCGCAGATACACCTGCAGAACCGATCAACGGGTTGATTCTTCCATGTGTTGCCTTGCACAGTATTTTTCCTAACAGGACACCGCCTGCGGTGCCGAATACGAATGCGATCAGACCCAGGGCAACGATCTTTAAGGTGCTGACATTTAAGAATGCCTCAGCACTTGTGGATGCACCAACGGAAGTACCAAGAAGGATAACTACGATGTACATCAGAGCATTGGATGCTGTCTCAGTCAGCTGACGAACAACACCGGACTCACGGAACAGGTTACCCAGCATCAGCATACCTACCAGAGGAGCTGTTGTCGGAAGAATCATACATACAACGATGGTTACGATGATCGGGAACAGAATTTTCTCAAGCTGTGTAACCGGACGAAGCTGTCCCATTTTGATCTTTCTTTCCTTCTCTGTTGTGAGAAGCTTCATGATCGGCGGCTGGATGATCGGAACCAGTGACATGTACGAGTACGCCGCCACGGCGATCGGTCCCATCAGAGCCGTCTGCTGGAGCTTACCTGCAAGGAAGATGGATGTCGGTCCGTCTGCTCCACCGATGATGGAGATAGCAGCTGCTGCCTTATCAGAGAAACCAAGAGCCATCGCGCCAAGATAAGCTGCGAAAATACCAAACTGTGCTGCCGCACCGAGGAGGAAGCTCGCCGGGTTGGCAATGAGCGGTCCGAAGTCAGTCATCGCACCGACACCCATGAAAATAAGTGACGGGAGAATAGACCACTCATCCAGCTGGAAGAAGTAATACAAAAGTCCGCCCGTTCCGTTAGCCGAATCTTCTGCATGAAGCATGATATCCGGGTAAATATTTACCAGGAGCATACCAAATGCAATCGGTACAAGCAGAAGCGGTTCAAACCCATGCTTGATTGCAAGATAAAGGAAAAAACATGCAACTGCGATCATAATGTAGTTACCCCAAGTCAGGTTGAGGAACGCAGTCTGCTGCACGAGGTTTCCCAGTGTGTTAGTGATATATTCCATGTTATAACCTCCTGTTTTTCAAAAGGATGTTGCTCCTTAGTTCAATGTAGCCAGTGTCTGTCCTGCTTCTACTGCATCACCTACTGCTACATCGATACTTGCAACTGTTCCGTCTTCCGGAGCTACAACAGGAATTTCCATCTTCATTGCTTCTACGATAAGAACTGCATCACCGCGGGATACTTTCTGTCCTACGCTTGCTTCGATCTTAAATACTTTTCCGGCTGCACCTGCTTCTACCTTGATGCTTCCAGCTCCGGCTGCTGCTTTTGGAGCTGCCTTCGGTGCTGCTTTCGGAGCTGCCTTTGGTGCTGCTACTGGTGCTGCAGCTGCTCCGTTTCCGTTTTCTTCTACTGTAACATCATATACGTTGCCGTTAACTGTGATTGTATAGTTTTTCATCTTTAAATCCTCCTGATTCTATTCGCACTATGCATTCCATTTGTTTGATTTTCTTCTCTTGATAGAACGTACTACAAATCCGTCTGTAGTAGTTCCTTCTGCTGCTGCGATCGCTGCTGCGATAACTGCAACAAGTTCGGTATCATCCATTTCTTCTGCTTCTTCTACAGCTGCTGCCACTGCCGGAGCCGGTGCTGCCTTCGGAGCTTCTTCTTTTTTCTTCTTGGATGTACCGTTAAGTAATGCAGGAACGTATTTGATCAGGGAAATGATAAAGCTCATGAAAATAAGCATTACGAATACAGTTCCCATACCAAGTAATGTGTTAAGTCCCGCTTTTTCAAGGATTTCGCTCATGCCGTAATGAGCATTGACTGTAAATGATTCCAGAGTCATATTCTCATCGAATACGAATTCCAGGTCTGCACTTCTGTCAGAAAATGTTGCCGGTGCAGTTACCGTAACACCTGTAGAAGATGCCTCGAATTCATAGTCTTTATGGCTTTCATAATCGCCGCATTCTTCCAGGGATGCTTTCCATCCTTCCAGTGCAGTTGCAAAAGTGTCTGCTTCCATCTGCACACCGGTCTGGTTTTCAAACTGTGCCATCAGATATCCCTGATTCCAGTCTGACATCTCTGTGATCTGGTCGCTTGTGATGGATCCGCTCTCAATGATATCAAAAACAGCATCACAAGACTGGATCAGTGTATCTTTGTCATAGCTGACGGTCTTGGCATTCCCGCAGCCTGCAAGGCCGAGCACAAGTACCAGAACTGCGACTACTAAACTAATCTTTTTCTTCACTTTGCTTCACCTCGCTAAATTGTTCCGTGTTTTTTGGATGGTCTTTCTTCCCTTTTTGTAAATAACATCTCAAATGCACCGATCACATATTTTCTGGTATCTGCCGGTTCGATGATGGTATCTACATATCCTCTTCCAGCTGCGGAAAGCGGGCTTGACTGAAGTGCTTTGTATTCTTCTGTCTTTGCTTTTAATGTATCTGCATCTGCATCTGTGTACATGATCTTCGCTGCCATGTCTGCTGCCATCATTCCAATCTCAGCTTCCGGCCATGCGTATACCATATCTGCTCCGATTGCTTTGCTGTTCATTGTCACATATGCGCTTCCGAATGCTTTACCTGTGATCACATTGACTTTTGGTACAGTTGCATCTGCAAATGCATAAGTGAGAGCTGCCATCTCTCTTGCAAGGTTCTTTTCTGAGCATGCAGTTGCCTTGAGTCCCTTTACATTTGTAAGTGTGAGTACCGGAATTCCGAATGCATCACAGAATTTAACGAAAGCTGCTGCTTTCTTGCATCCCATTGCTGAGAGTGTGCCGTCGAATTCTTCTGCTGTGTTGCCTTCTTCATCGTATACCTTTGAGCGGTTGGCAACAGCACCTACTGTCATTCCGTTCAGGCGGATGAATCCTGTTACCATATCTTTTGCATAAGCTTTCTTTGTCTCAATGAATACACCATTGTCAGAGATCATAGAAAGAGCAAGTGCTGCATCTTCTGCTGCATTCTCAAGATCTGCACATACTCTGTTCAGATCATCTGTGCATTCATCATATGCATCGTTGTCTTCGTTGTTAGCCGGAAGAATTGCTACGAGTGAGCGGATCTCGCCAAGAATTTCTTCTTCGCTTCCTACGCCGTCAACGATTCCGGATTCTTCACTCTGGAATTTTGCGCTTGCTGTATCGCATTTGTCCGCGGTGTTGCCCGGAATGGTGTTCGGAGAGTTTACGAATAATTTTCCGTTCTCTGCCATGAATGTAAAATCAGAAAGTGCTGCTGCCGCTGCCAGTCCACCACCGCAATTGCCGAATACTGCTGTGATCTGTGGAATTACGCCAGAAGCCATAGCCTGTTTGTAATAGAAGCTTCCGAATGCGTTCAGTGCGTCAGTTGCTTCCTGAAGACGAAGTCCTGCGCAGTCAATCAGACCGATCACCGGTGCGCCCATCTTCATTGCCATATCATAAATGTTCGCAATCTTCTTTGCGTGCATCTCACCGATGGTTCCGTTCAGTACAGATGCGTCCTGGCTGTATACATATACCAGGTTTCCATCGATCACACCGTAACCTGTGATGACGCCATCTGTCGGAGCTTTTTTCTCCTGCATGTTGAAATCTGTTGCTCTTGCAGTTACCTGTCCACCGATTTCAACAAAGCTTCCCTCATCGAGCAAATTGGCAATTCTTAAGCTCGCCGGGTTTGATGATGTTGTGTTGCTCATAAATCTAGCCCTCCATTTTTATAAATTTAATAATTAAATCAAATTTTCTGCCGTGTATATTATACTTGCTTTTTATGCAATACGCAACTGTTTTTGATAAGTTTTCTCTTATTTTGTTAAATTTTCGACAAGTAATTTTCACGTGTAAAAAAAGCCTCTGCAACGCAGAAGCCTTTTCTTACATAAACATATTCCCTGTTCCGACATAACGGATGCCGTCTTCAAAGACTCTTTTTCCGCCAAGTGTAACAAATTTTACATCTTTTAATCTGGTGATATCCTTGCTTAAGTCACCGCCAACTACCAGAAGATCTGCATCCAGTCCTTCGGCAATAAGTCCGCGTTCTTTTTCCACACCCAGAACCTTTGCCGGATTGGAAGTTGCCACCTGTACTGCCTGCACCGGTGTAATTCCGTATTCCACCATATATTGCAGTTCTCTCGGAAGCGGTAAGAGCGGAGAATGATACATCACCATATCGGTGCCGGCAAGAACCGTCACACCCGTATCATAAAATTCTTTAAAATGATCCCGGTACGCTTTGTATGCCGGTTCAAAGAATTCATAATTTGCCATTTCTTTTTGCATGACCGGATCACTGACCGGTGCATCGCCATTCTTCTCGATATTTTCCTTGCACAGTTCATAGAGATAAGTATATGCCATGATAGTCGGTGTCCAGGCAATACCTTTTTCTGCCATCTGCTTTGCATGATCCAGCGTCATAAAGGTTCCATGTTCGATCGTGTCAAATCCGGCATCAATGCACATCTGGATCCCCGGATTGGTTCCGGCATGCACGCCACACTTGATTCCTCTTCTGTGGCATTCATCCACCGCCGCATCCAGTTCTTCCTGGGTAAGCTCCGGATACGATTCGCGGTTGGTGGTCAGGATCTTCACCCATTCCGCACCATCGCGAACCTGCTTACGGATTTCTTTACGGATTGCCCACGGACCGTCCGCTTCCTCGACTTCATCCCAGGCATGTCCGCCCGTCATGCAGATTCCGGTATCCGTATGCACGATTCTCGGGATCACGATAAATCCCTTCTTTTCTGCCAGTTTCAGATTCTTGCATACACCATGTGCTGAAGACATATCCCGCACCGTGGTGATCCCTCTTTCAAATGCAGCCTGCGCATGCTGCAACGCATATAACATGATCAGCTGTGCCCCATAATTAAAGCTGTCCGGCTGGGAATAGCCGTATGCAAGATGCGCATGCATATCCATAAGTCCCGGAAGAAGTGTCGCATCACCATATTCCTTAACTTCCTCCTGCGGAAATTCTTTCAGCAGCTCTTCTTTTGGTGCGATTTTTCCGATCTTGCCGTCCTCTCCAATATAGACTGCCTTATCCGTAAGAACGGTCTTTCCATCTCCTGTAATCAGATATTTCGTACTGATAATCATCCCTTGGTCCCTCTTTTATCCCTTTATTTTTCAAATACACGCAGCCCTTTCATGCTGCCTCTCTCTCGTCGCATTCATTCTTTAATATTTTAAAGTGCAACCATTTTGAAGTGTATTATACTTGTTTTTTCAAACCGACGCAACCGTTTTCCACAGAATCTGTTAAATATTTTGCATTTTTTAATCCGTTTTACGTCCAAAACTTTATACGGATACACTTGCACTTTTCATTTTACTCACAACATCGTTTAACAATCAATATTAAATTTTTGCGATTCCCAGGTCTGCGTCCAAAGATTACAACGGCAGATTTAAAAAAATATAGGGGTGAAGGCACTTATTGTGCAATGGAGATGAGACTCAAAAATTGTGGAAGCCTCTGCTGACACAATTTTCGCTTTCAGAGGCTCATCGCAATGTTTTGCACAATGGACTTCACCCCTATATTTTTCTAAATCTGCCCCACTACCTCCCCCTCGCAGACCGTCCCCGCAAAAAAAAGAAAACCCTTATCCGGCAAATCACCAGATAAGGATTTCCTCAATTCTTTATACTTTTTTAGGATGACAACATTTTTATTACAGTGTGATCAGAGCATCTGTAATATTTGTAATTCTGCGGTATCCATCTTCTGTGATCAGGAAATCATCTTCCTGACGGACGCCGCCGATTCCCGGAATGTAAATTCCAGGTTCGATCGTATGAACCATTCCCGGCTGAAGGGTCACTTTACTGCCGGTACAGATATACGGCTGTTCATGAATATCCAGTCCGAAGTTGTGTCCCGGACCATGTGGAATATGATAGCCTGCATCTTCTACTACCTTCACGATGATATCTCTGAGCTCGCCCATAACCATTCCCGGTTTCAGGCTGTTCTGACCAGCATCCTTTGCTTTTCTGACTACGTCAAACATCTTGTAAAGCTCCGGATTTTTGGCTTTCCCTACTGCAACAGTACGGGTAATATCCGAGCAGTATCCGTGATAATAAGTTCCGAAATCAATCGTCACAAAATCACCAAGCTGGATTTTTCTATCGGATGCTGTCGCATGACAGTTTGCTCCGTTATCCGGACCAGATGCTACGATCGTTTCGAAGCAGAATCCGGAGCCGCCACGGCTTCTGAACTGATATTCCAGTTCATTTGCAATATCGATCTCTGTAACGCCCGGTTTGATCACATCAAGCAGTGCATAGAAAGATCTCTCTGAAATCCGGCATGCCTGTTCGATCGTCTCGATTTCTTCCGGTGTCTTGATCGCACGTAAAGGTTCTACATAAGACCCTTCGGAAACGAATTTGGTATCAGGCGCCTGACTTACCAGATCCTGATAATCATCAAACGTAAGATCGGCTCCACAGATTGCACACTGTTTTACTCCTGCTTCTGCCGCCAATTTACCGGTCTGGCTGAAGTAATTCAGTCCTTCACCGTAGACAACAACTTCAAATCCTTCTGTTTCCTGTGCGGCCTGGAATTCAAACCGTCCATCGGTTACAAAATAGTTTTTCTTTTCTGTCAAAAGCAGGACTGCAACTCCATATTCTCCGGTAAAGCCGGTCAGATACTTGATGTCGCTGCCTTTGCTGATCACAATTCCGTCATGACCATTTTTCTTTACAGCATCTACAATTTTCTGTATGCGTGTATTCATTGTTCCATCTCCTACTGAATGAAATCCCAGTTGAATTTCATATTTTCATCATATGATTTGTATGGTTTTCCATCAATATCATAGATGTTTACATTATAATGCCAAGGTTCCGGAAGTGTCTTCTCCGGATAAATGTGCTTCATCAGCTCATATCCTTCCGGATCATAGACCTTCAGTTCCTCTCTTGTGTTGACCGGTCCGCGGATACCATCCCATCGTCCGTCAACACCTTCCTGCATGACATTGAACCAGACAGTACTTAAAGTTGCAAAATACTCTTCGTAATTGCTGATCGCATAAGTGTCCGGCCACAAACCATTGTCGCTGGCATGCTGATATGCTTTCCGGATCATGTCTGCAAGCGTCTGGTCTTTCAGACCATTCATTCCAACCAGATGGATCGCATGTCCGAATTCATGCACAAGGATCATCTCATTTGGATAACTGGTTGCATATCTTCCGGTTCTGAGACGGATTACATTTGCCTCTGAAATAGAGGATGCCGGATTCGTCATCTCACCGCCGTAACCTGCCACATGGCGGGTTGCAAGCAGATATCCCATTCTGTGTTCCGGGACATCATATGCATTCTCAAGCAGTCCGAACACAGATACCTCTGCGCCTCTGCGGACGAGCTCTTCTGCTACTTCCGGGATCTTTTCAAGCATCATATCAATAATTGCAAGTGCTTTATCCACTACAGCCGGTGTTGTTTTTTCTCCGGCTTTTACTACAATGCCGGAGGTTCCTTTTTTGCGGACTACATAATATGGCTGATACACGGTCTGGTAGACCTTTTCATTGTCTGCCGATCTGTCTTTTACATCAGTCAGCTTTCCGACAACCTGTACGGTAACCTCTCCTGCACATTCCGGATCAACCGGATGAACCAGGGAAAGTGTGGTACGCATGGATTCTTTCTGGTATACCGTACCATAATCCCATGTCATATCACTGGTCCAGTGTACCAGTTCCTGTACTTCCCCTTTGTATTTTACCAGATAATCGTTTTCATTATCAGCACGGCGCATCTGTTCGCCCCAATAAATCTCAATTCTTCTGTCATCGATCAGAATGACTTTTTCGACCGGTGCATAATTACAATTCTCTGACATTTATTTTTCATCCTCCTGAAACATAAACTTATTTCCTGATCTTTTATGCTTCTGCGTTCTTGTCCAGTCCCATTCCGACTGCAAGCTTTTTACTGAAGATTGCTACAACCGCACCGACTGCACATACACCCAAACCGATTGCTACGAAGAACGGAATTTCGCTTCCTTCTTTGTAGAAGTTTGTAAGCAGTGTGTTAAGAGCAGCTCCTGTAGACTGTGACATTGACCAGATTGTCATCATCTGTGTCATGAATGCCTTCGGTGCTGCAACAGCCGTGATTGAGTAACCGATCGGGCAGGTAAATCCTTCACCAAGCATCAGGATTGCATAGAATAATACGATCCACCATGCACTGACTTTTGCATCTCCAGGATAGATTACATAGAGGAGTGCAATGATTAAAGCTCCAAGTCCCCAGAAGATTGTTCCGATACCCATCTTTGTGGTTCCGTATGGCTGTTTCTTTCCGAGTTTTGTCCATACTGCTGTCAGGATACTTCCGATGATAACTGCAAATACTGCTGGGATTGTCTGCATAGATGCTGCAGGCACTTCAATTCCGAACAGTACACGGTTAACCTTTTCTTCATAGAAGATTGCAAGGATTGAAATTATCTGTGTCCAGATCAGCAGGGTAACTGCGTTACAGATGAACGGCGGAACCAGGCAGAGGATTTTCTTCTTCTCATGTGGCTCTGTCTTTTTACTTTTGTAAATAACTACCAGGTATACGATCGGGATAATGATCGATACAGTACTGATTACATTTGAGAATACAGAAATACTTAATGTTCCTGTTGCAAAAAGCGTTGCAAGAACAACTGCGCAGATAACAAGTACAATGATCATCTTTGTGATGAAAGAACGTTTCTTATCATCCGGAAGCGGATCATCCGGTTCAATACCGATATTACCGAAGAACGGTTTGTATGTAACTGCATATACAACGATACCCAGGAATGCAAGGACTGCACATGCCGCGAATGCTACATGGTATCCGAGTGCTGCTGCGATTGCACCGGAAAGTACCGGAGCTGCTGCACCAATGTTGGAAATTACGTAAGAAATCGTGTAAGCACTGTCACGTCTTCCATCGGATTCATCATAGAATTTTCCAAGAAGAGCATCCAGACATCTGCCACCGAACATCGGTCCGATTGCCAGACATCCCATAGCGATTCCATAGCCAGGAACGCCAAGTGGTAATGCAAGGCATACATATCCAATAAATGAAAGTGATCTTGCTATAAATAAAGACTTCCGGCATCCTAAGATACGGTCGCAGACAAAGCTTCCGACAATACCTGTCAGTACGACAACTGTTGAATATAAAGAGATCAGCTGTGCTGCATTTGCCTTGCTGAATCCAAGTCCTTCCGGTGCATTTGCGTATAAGTAGTAAATCAGTACCGCACTCATCGCATAGTTTGCAAAAGAGTTACAAAGCTGCATAAAGCTCAGGGTTCCCACACCCTTTGGCTGTCCTAAAAAGGCGGTTTGTTTTCTTAACGCCTCATCATGTTCGTTCATTATTTTTCCCTCCAAAATAACCTTTTGTATTCATTCAACAAAAAACAATCGTTAATTTTTCCCCATCCTCAGATGTCTTCACTCCTCCTTGTTTCATAATTTTTAACTTTTGTTTTTTATTTTGAACATACAAGTTTCTTACTTTTTTTTGTTAACTTTGTCAATATTTTCGTCTGTAAATATGAAATTTTGTTCACATTCATAAACATTGACAAAAAAGAACGCAAAAAACGTCTTTTTCCCGTTTTTTGCGCCCTTTTTTCGTCATTTTTATGTATTATTTATTTCTGGTTGCGGAACTGTACCGGTGTGATATTGTACGCCTTCTTGAAAAGTCTGTTGAAATGCTCTACATTCTGATATCCAACGGTCAGTGCAATATTTTCAACGGTCATGCTGCTGCTCTTTAACAGGGCACGTGCCTTTTTCATTCTGACTTTTTTGACAATATCCCCGAAAGTCATTCCGGATTTTTCTTTGATATATTTAGAAAGATACGGTTTGGACAGGAAGAATTTTTCTGCCAGATCATCTAAAGATACATCCAGATAATTTGCCTGGATATAGTTCATGATCTCTACCATTCTTTCATCTTTACATTCATTCACATTCTTCAGTTCATCGATCTTATTGACAGCAACTGTCAATGCCTCAATAGAAGCTTTGATGATATCGGCATCAATTCCGACTCCCCAGTAGGTCTTTCCATTGCAGATGACACCTACATAAGCACATGCCTTGGAAGAAGAACCACGTGTCAGGGAATGTTCTTCGTAGAAGCTCAGTTCATAGCTGATACCAAAGTACTGTTTGATCGCATTGCTGACTGCGTCGAGACGTCCGTTACCGCCTGCTGTTACCACACGTTTTCCATTTGCATGGGAAATGGTTGCATCTGCTATAATACCATCTTCCTGTTTGAAGTGGCATTCATCGATAGAGAAGATTCCTTTGTAATTTACATAATGATCTTCAAAAATGTGGTATACCCAGTCCGGAGTCAGCTCCTTGTGTGCTTTATCGGATACATCTTTTACCATGTAGCCGACTTCTTCACGCATTTCTTTCGGAACGCTGATGCCAAAGTTCTGTTTCAGAATGTAGCTTACACCGCCTTTTCCTGACTGACTGTTGATACGGATAACATCTTTATCGTAAGTTCTTCCGATGTCCTTCGGATCGATCGGCAGATACGGTACGGTCCAGTGATCTCTTTCTTCCGCTTCACGCCATGCCATACCTTTTGCGATGGCATCCTGATGGGAACCGGAAAATGCGGTAAATACCAGATCTCCTGCATATGGCTGTCTTTCATAGACATGCATTCTGGTCAGGCGTTCGTAGATTTCACGGATCTTTGGAATGTCAGTGAAATCCAGTCCCGGATCTACACCCTGCGAGAACATATTGAGTGCCAGTGTCACGATATCCACGTTACCGGTACGTTCTCCATTTCCAAATAAGGTTCCTTCGATACGGTCCGCACCTGCAAGAATACCCATTTCAGCAGTTGCCACGCCGCATCCACGGTCGTTGTGTGGGTGAAGGCTGAGCACCACGCCATCACGGTATTTCAGATTCTTATCTACATATTCTACCTGTCCTGCAAATACATGCGGCATTGCGTTTTCTACGGTTGTCGGAATGTTGATGATTACTTTTTTATCTTTTGTCGGCTGCCATACATCCAGTACTGCATTGCAGACATCCACTGCATAGTCCACCTCTGTTCCTGAAAAGCTTTCCGGACTGTACTCGAAAGTAAAGTTCCCTTCTGTCTGATCAGCAAGCTGTTTCAACAGCTTTGCTCCGTCGATGGCGATTTGTTTTACCTGTTCTTTGTCTTTTTTGAAAACCTGTTCTCTCTGTGCAACAGAGGTTGAGTTGTACACGTGGATCACAGCATGTGGTGCTCCCTGTACAGCTTCGAAGGTACGTTTGATGATGTGCTCTCTTGCCTGTGTCAGTACCTGGACAGTCACGTCATCCGGGATCATGTCTTTCTCAATCAGGGTACGCATGAACTGGTACTCTGTCTCAGATGCTGCCGGGAATCCGACTTCGATCTCTTTGAAGCCGATCTTTACTAACATCTCGAAAAATTCCAGTTTTTCTTCTAAGCTCATTGGCTCGATCAATGCCTGGTTTCCGTCTCTTAAGTCTACACTACACCAAATAGGTGCTTTATCTATATATTCTTTCTTGACCCAATCATATGTTGGTGTAGGTGGCATAAAATACTGTCTTTTATACTTTCCAAAATTCATCTTAAAATCTCCTTTTCAATCAATTAAATAATATATTTTTAGTTTCCTTATGTCAAGATTTGGTAGGTTCTTAATATACTAAATAGTTCGCTTGCTAACTTTCTCGCCAGTCAGAACGAAAAAAACCCTGCACTTCCAATTAGGAAATGCAGGGACGTATTCTCTACCTACGCGGTACCACTCTGCTTCATGTTATACATGCTCTCTAAGGATGCCTTTGACATCCGCTCCCTTTAACGGTGGAATCCGTCCAAGCCTACTCTTGAAATAATAAGATTATTTCGTCCGTCTTACTATCCAAACCATTCAGCCGGCAGCTCCAAGGTGAGTTCATTGCATCGCTTCTGCTGTCTTACACCTGCCGACAGCTCTCTGTTAACCACTTAACAACTACTATTCCTTTTCAAAGCCTTTTTTATTTTTAGGATGGTCTAATATTAACATACGCAAATTTGTTTGTATAGTGACAATTTTAATCAGTTTTATTGATTATTTTTAATTAAGTAATCATCCAACCTTTAATTTAAACTTGCGCTCTTCTTTTTCAGAATCTACTTTTGCAATAATTGCTCCAAGACCTGAAAGCTTCTCTTCGAATCTTTCATAACCTCTCTGGATATAAACAATGTCATCTACTACTGTAAATCCGTTAGCTGCCATACCTGCAATAACAAGTGCTGCTCCTGCTCTAAGGTCTGGCGCTGCAACTTGCGCCCCTGCAAGACTTCCAACACCTGTAATAAATGCTGTATTGCCTTCTACCTTCATTATTGCACCCATACGTGTCAATTCATCTACATATTTAAATCTGTTTTCAAAAATACTTTCTGTTACTGTACTGCTACCGTTGGCCATTGTAAGAACAACTGCCATCTGTGGCTGCATATCTGTAGGAAATCCCGGATAAGGCAAAGTCTTAATCTTTGCACTTCTAATGAAATCTCCTGCCTTAACGCGTACTGCGTCATCATATTCTATAACTGTGCATCCCATTTCAATAAGCTTAGCTGAAATACACTCTAAATGTTTAGGAATAACATTCTTAATCAAAACTTCCCCACCTGTAGCTGCTGCAGCACACATAAATGTACCTGCCTCAATCTGGTCAGGAATAGTTGAATATACTGTTCCGTGAAGTTTACGAACACCTTCAATTCTAATCTTGTCAGTTCCGGCACCTCTTACATTAGCTCCCATACTGTTAAGGAAGTTCGCAACGTCTACAACGTGCGGCTCCTTGGCTACGTTCTCCAGGATCGTCATGCCATCTGACATGGATGCCGCCATCATCACGTTAATCGTAGCGCCCACACTGACCACGTCCATGTAGATAT
>ENA-OPCL01001218-OPCL01001218.1-human-gut-metagenome-genome-assembly--contig:-NODE-1218-length-19791-cov-4.765961_pt1 | contig 19791 bp, 19 predicted proteins | sample MGYA00241251_ERZ501482 | MGnify/ENA primary metagenome ERZ501482 (study PRJEB25962, sample SAMEA2042581) | human gut metagenome | biome: human gut; feature: human-associated habitat; material: faeces... | reverse complement strand
ATCAACATTATAAAAACATGGGTATAACGCTTCAAATGGATACATTAGCATTTGAAGCAGAAAGTGTAGCATATATAGTATGTAATTATTTTGGATTAGATACATCGGATTATTCATTTCCATACATTGCGACTTGGGGAAGTGGCAGAGAAATGAAAGAACTAAAAGACTCATTAAATCTGATTAAGCAGACCGCTGGAACTTTCATAGAGCAGCTGTCAGAGAAAATTGAGGAGATAAAAAAAGATCAATATTATTACATAGCAGACGATACACGTGGTGGACATTTGGCGTTATCTACTTATGATGATTTGCAAGAAGGATTAGATGTATACTTTTCCATGCGATCAACGACAAAAACATTTGAGATGGTTATAGATGGAATGAGTGGAGACAATGTAACCCTTTTGTCTAATATCAACGGTGAAGATAGAGTAAATTCAGAACTTATAGAAATGGATTCGGTGGGAAGAAAGTTAGAGTCAACCCTGGAGATCATTCAAAAAGAAGTTGACCGGCATAATGCAATAGTTGAAAAAGATGTAAAATTATCCTTTTATGCTGCAGAATGTGATGATTTTCCCATTTTAGGTGAGTATCACGAGAATATTGAGACATTTGAAGAGGCAATCAAAATTTATGAAAATTTAAAAAAGGACAGATTTCTTGGAGACGAAGGAATCGGCTTTAAACTTACAGTAAATGGAAAATATAAAGGAAGATTTACACTGATTCAAGGAGCAAATAGGTTAATAGGATTAGAAAAAGAAGGTAGTTTTATGGATCATCCAATGATAAATCAGGCAGTAGATAAAGCAAAAAGATATGTAAAGAGTTTTGAAAAATCGGAAATGATACAGGCAACAGCAAAAAGAAATACAACAAAAATAGAATTATGAAGGGAAGAAGAGAATGAATCAATTTGTTATTTACAGAGGAAAAGAAACGAAATTTAGGAGTAGAATCAAGGAGCCAATTCATGAGAAACTAGGTGATCAGATACAGGATATTCGAGCAGAAAACTATGAGCAGATTTATTTTGGCATCCTACAGGATGAAGAAAAAGTATTTCAACTGAGAAAAAAATTAGAGAAAGAGATAGAGCCAGGGAATAAACTGGAAATAGGAGATGTAATTGTAGTTAATAGAGCTGGAATGGTAACATCTTATTTTGTAGATCTTGAAACACTGATTCCTGTTCCGGGTTTTATACAATTATCCGATCCAGATGCAGTAATTCATGCAGATACAGTGGATTATAAGATAGAAAATCATAATGGAAATTGGAGAAGTGTTGATTATTTAATTTTTGATGGGAAACAGTATTTCTTGATGGAGAATCAGAAGTATGGAAAACAATCGGCTGCAGTTATATTGGATCAATATGAGAAGTTGATTGCAGATCATTGTAAGAATGGATTTGACGAAGATGCAAAAAGGAAAATTCGTGAAATATCTGGTTTAAAGGAAAGGCTAGAGAAAAATGAAAATACAGGATTTGCAAAACGTATGAAAGCTTGCTATATATATTTGGAAAATGAAAATTGTTTACATAATGTGGAAGTTGGCGAAAGACGGAAAGATGATAAGAGTGATGAGAAAATAAATGATATGATGCAGGGAAGGGCAAAAAGGAAAAAATCTGTTTTGGGAAGGCTATATGATAAGAAATGCGAAGTGGCAAAGAAATGGGGAAAATCATTGCCGAAAGATTTTTATAGCCAATAATTAAATAGTAGCTAAGACTTCGGGACTTAGGAGGAGTGAACTGAATTTTGGATAAGAAAAGTCTTAGCTAATGATTGACAAACTTTGTATAGTAAGGTTAATAGATTTATTTTAATGTAATAAATTCCAAAATATATGAATAAGTGTCAATGAAAATAATGTGAATTTTTCGGGAGATTTACAACACAGATATCCCATTACAAAGCTAAAGGAAATAGTTTGTATTAGCAGATTAATAGAAAAATTCATTGGAAAATATAAAACACCACATAATATGGAAGTAAAAATAAGTGAAAAAGTTTCTGTTGTTAGTTCTTTCAGTAAAGATAAGAAAAAGCAATGCCAAACAAATTCAATGTAAATTGCTGTTAATATTGTCTGAAAAAAATAGGAGACAGACAGAGCTTGGAGAAGACGTAGCTCATGATACCGCCATAAATCGAAATCTGCAATTTGATAGTATAAGAGTAATAAGACCAAAAAGGTAGTTATACTGCAATATATTTGAGAAATGGGATATTGTAGATGGATTCCATAGTATTTTAAAGAGTGGCTACTTTTTATCATGTAAAGAATAAGGAGAGTAGAAAAAACACTTATGTGAATAACCTCAAGCACAAGAGAAGAGTAGATTCCTATAAAGAAAGAAACACATAGTTCTGATACACAAAAAATAAGAAAGAATATCCATTTTTTTAGAGTTAATAATTTGGTTGAGTTAATTTTCATACAGAAACCCTCCATAGGATAATAATTTAATAAAGAGCTGAATTCCATAAAAAATGTGTTATGGTAAGTGAAAAAATACTAAATTTTTCTGGTGAATGAATTCTTAAATAACAATAAACTATAGAAATAACACATGAATTAATAACTTGCAAAAAAGAAAAAGAAACAGGAAAATGCATTACTCCAAATAGAATAGAGGTAATAATAATGCTACAAAAAATACTGTTTTTTTGGGTTAAAAATTTCAAAATAAAACCACGCCAAATGAGCTCTTCTGATAATGCGTTAAAAAATATATTTAATGTATTAAAAACAGTATGTGAGTTAAATTTATCTATTATGTTAGCAATAGAGTTAGAAATTGCAGGAAGTGATGAAAAATTGGACCTAAAAATAAGTCCAATAAATGCATAAAGTCCAATCCCATATAACAATTGAATAAGCGGATTATGTATGTGAAAACCGTATTCCTCAAAAGTTTCTTTATAGAAAGAAATATAATTTGTGATTGCAATACATGGAATAAAAAGAACTAATAAAAAAAATAATTCTGAAATGATACCATTAAAATATATATAAATAACTTTTTGTAAGATAATAACTTCTACAAAAAGATAGATAAGAAGAATAAGAAAAAATTTTTGATTGTGTTTATAGTTAGACATTAAAAATGCTCCTTTTAATTAAATATCATATAACAAGAAAAGAATAGGGCTTCAAATATATAATTTATATTAACATAAAAGAAGCCCTTTGTGGAATTATTTATTTTGAAACACATGTAATTGAATTATTTCGTCTGCATAAGAAATGAGTTCTTTATCATGTGAAATAATTATAATAATTTTATCTTTTTTTAATCCATAAAGTTCGTGATATAGGCAATTTTTACTTACCTGATCGAGTGAAGCCGTAGGTTCATCCATAATATAAACATCTGCTTCTTTGGCAAACATACGTAGTAATCCAATTTTTTGTCGTTCTCCACCAGATAAAGCATTTCCACTACTAAAAATTCCGTCTACTTTTTGAGGTAAAAAATTATTTTGAAATATTTTATTTGTATGTCGTTCTGTTAAGAATATATTATCAATAATATTTCCTTTTATGAGATAAGGAGTTTGTTCTAGAACAGAAATTTTTTCGTAACGAATTTTAGACATATTTAAATTTTTTATATCAACATGATTATAATAAATGTTCCCAGTGTATTCACCAATAAACATTCCAAGTAGTAAATCAATTAAAGTTGTTTTTCCAACACCATTTTGACCTTGAATATAATAAATATTACCTTTTTTAAAAGAATAAGAAAAGTTGTCAATAATTGTCTTTCCACTTCTTTTAAAACTAATACTATCGCAACGTATACTATATATTTTAGAAAGATTTTTGTCACCTATTTGTTGCTCTGGAAGAGATTCATAAGTGCTTAAGCGATGATAAGAGGCATTATTTTCTTGATAATCTTTCCCAAAATTGACAAAGTAACGTATTGCGGATAATAAATTATTATAATAGTTTATTATTATTGTAAATAAACCCAAGGTAATAGTATTATTCATAACAAATATTCCACCCAAGACATAAATACAAAAGTTAGTTATAATTTCCAAAACAGAATCGATGCTAGAATAAAGAAAAAAGAACTGTTGGACATTAAATGCTATTTTGAAAAAATTATCAAACTCTTCTTTTAATTGTGTTTTGTATAAAGATTCTAAAGAATGTAGTTTGATAAATTTTATATTAGTAAACTGTTCTAAAAGTTTTGAAAAAAATGTTGATTGAGCATCTTTTAGTTCATTCGCTTTCTTTTCTAGCTTTTTTTTGGAAAGTAAATATACGATAATATATACCATAACAGACAGTAATAGTATAAGAGTTAATTTAATTTCAATATGTGATAATACATATAAAGAGCAAAAGATTAAAATGATATTGGATATTAAACCTGTTAAGGTAGAAATAAAAAAAATAACAATGGAATTACTGTCGCGATTTATACTTTCATTTAAATATCCTGCATCCATTTTTTGAATTTTTGTTAAAGAAATTTTATGTAAATGTTGTATTATCTCTGTATTTATATCTATTGCTGAATTAGCTTGAATTATCAGGTATAGTTTATTATTAAAATAACTAATAATTAGTTTGATGATTGATAAAATAGTTGCTAACATTCCCAAAGATATTAGCGTTTTAACATTTGCATTTAAAGAAATGATATCAATCATTTTGGCAAATATAATTGGTGTATATGCAGTTATGAATGTAATAGTTAATGAAAAAAATATATAAATTGATAATTGTTTTTTATATTTTAAAATATATTTTTTACAAAAATTAAACATTCCGTATAACCTTCTTTTGTTCAATATCGTAAATTAGATGGACTAATTGTTTGGCATTGTTTTTTATAGGGTTGCAATTTTTTTTGTGTGTTTTTATTCGGTAATTAGGACAACCTCCCATACATAATGGTAAATAAGGACATTTCATACATTCTTCATCTTCTTTGATAGAATAGTTTAGCCATTTTATTAAATTTGGATTAGAATAAAGTTGTACGGAATTTATATTTTGTATATTGCCTACGGTTTCAGAAAGATCACCAACATCATCCCAACATTTATATAAATCACCATTTGCATCTATTAGCCATGAATTAGAGGATACAGCTCCACACATAAAAGTGTTTCTTGAAGGAAGAGAAACAAAAGAGCAATCTTTTGATTCATTACGTTTCATAAAATCCAGTTGTTCTAATGCAAATTCTTGTACATTAAAACATGTGGAGGAATTACAGGTATTGTTGATATTTGTTACAGGTGCAATGTAAAGATCTATTTTGTTTAGTAATTCATAAGATTGTAAGTAGTGTAAAATTTCATCGATATTTTCAACATTTGTTTTATCAATATTAACACGTACACTTATTCTTAGTTCTGGATATATTTGAGTTGCTTTTTTTATATTTTCAAAGATAACAAAAAATGTATCTGATTTATTTGGTAAGCATCGTCTTTGATTGTGAATATCAGGGGGACCATCAATAGTAATTTGTATATGGTCAATAGATAATTCTTTTAGCGTTTTAAGTGCATGTTCATTCAGCAAATAGCCGTTAGAGATCATATTGGAGTGTACATTTTTTGAACCGAATACATTTATACTTAATTTCATCAATTCATCAATAATAGGAAGCGCAAGGAGTGGTTCACCACCATACCATGTGATGGAAATATCATTATAATTTCTCTTTAAAGAAGAGATAAAAGTTTTAGTTTTTTCAATAATTTCAGTAGTCATTGTCGCGAGATTGCGCCCTTTTTCATAACAGTAAGGACAACGAAAATTACATTTCATTGTTGGCGCAATTGTAAGTCCGATAGAATTCCCGCTGAAACGACTAAGGGTATTTTCGAGAAGAAGATAATCAGTTTCTGATATACAAGATTCTTTGTAAATCATTTTTCCCTTAACGAGAGCATTTTTTAATGAGGAGTCCTCTAATTCGTTTGTTTTTACGAAATGCAAGTATTTTTCAGCGTATTCTTTATTTAATTTTAATATGCTATTACTATTAGTATTATATAAAAGTATGCCGTCATTAATGGGCTCTATAATATTAAATATGGATGTTTTCATGTTTCTCCTTTTTTGGTGATAAATTTAAATTAAAATAATTTTAATGCAACAAAATGTGGATTCAATAGCATAGTGGGTATGCGCCTAATAGCATAAAACTATCAGGCGCATTTTGACTATTTGGCAAAGTTAATTACGCAACCTTGTTTTGGGCAATTGTTGTAACAGGTGTTGCTTCCACAGCCGTAAGCTACGCATCCATAAGTTCCACATCCACCCGGAGGGGAAGGAATAGTTGTTGGGCTTATAATCCATTCCATAAGCAGAGACTCCTTTCTTTAATTTTTTAACTTTTAGATAATAGAGCTATCGATAGCTAATACGTTTAAAAGTTGTTTTTAGTGTAGGAAAAGTGAGAAGAATATAAAAGAAATTATTGGTTGCTGTTGGGAAAATGTAAGTTACTAAAGAGATTTTTGGGGAAGATATACAAATTTTGAAGGGAAAATATTAGTTGCAGAGTAAATAATATCAATATCTAAATCAGAGTTTATGTAAAACATAAAATTATTGGCTTGTGAAAGATGAACGAATCTGTTATACTAATTCTAATTTTATTTGTTAAATATGCAACGGAGAGGTGAAAATAGAATATAGTATGTATACAAATGAAATCTTGAATATCACAGAAAAATCTATTGAAAGTATAGTTGTTTTGATAAATTTGGTATAGTTGATCTGGAAGATATTCAAAAAAATATATGAGGGGATAAGAATAATGATTGGCGAAAGACTAAAAGAACTGAGAAAACTAAATAATTTATCACAAGAACAAGTAGCGAAAGAATTAAATATTACTCGACAGGCAATTTCAAAATGGGAGACTGATAAAACAATGCCTGATATAGAGAATATCATTTTGTTAAGTAAGTTATATAATGTTTCTTTGGAATCTATAATGGGTGAAGAAGAGGAAAAAAATATTGAGGAATCGGAGAAACCGATTCCTCAATATAATAAAAAAGTAACAGAGAATGAATTACTTGGTATTTTAATGATTACAATTATTATATGTTCTAGTTTCTTGCCTCAAATAGGTGTTGCTATTGCTGCGACTTTTTTGATATTAAGTAAAAGAATAGAATCTACCTCAATAAAAAGAGCGCTTAGAATAGTATGTGTGGCGGCATTTTTCTTTAGTGCATATAATTTGATTGAAATATCTAAAATAATGTTTGTGAAATATGAGGGAACTGTAATCCCATTAAACTAAATACTAATACATTGTAAAGAATTATTATTTATGTAAGCTTTAATACCCGTTGTTTTGTATGTACCTAGATAGTTATATAAAAAGGTTAAGGTTGCATAAGATGAACTATTTCTTTTTAAGTTAATATTACTAATGGAACCAGTTAAAGCTTTTGCATATGGTGTTGAAACAGAAGAAATAGAATTGGCGGTAATTTGTACAATAAAGCTTGCTTCCCAATGATTGGGGTAAGAGAGGGAAACTTTGTAAGAACCATTTGACATTCTTCTATTCGTCTGGATTGGGCTTATGTTTACATAGTAGACGGAATTATCCTGATCATACAATTCAAATGTTTGTGTGTTTGAGGATGACAAATCATATTGGTTATGAGAGAATTGGGTGGCAGGTGAATCGGCTGCATATGCGTTAAGTGAAAGTATAATGCAGAGAATGCAGGATAATAATAATGCAGAAAAATTTGTTTTTTTGTTCATGACTAATGTCCTCCTAAAATATATTTGTGAAAATAGTTTACATAATTTTGGAAAGGAGTAATAAGAAACGGTTGGTTTACAAAGGAAAAAAATGATTGCATTTAAAGAAATATAGCTACGATAGTAATATGATTTCAATGTAGAATCTTTATGTTGCCCGGTATTGCATCGGGCAACTTTTTATATGTTTAGGCAAAATGTCGAAAAATGCCGGAAGACAACTTATTTGAGAGATAATATGATAAAATATAAAAAAAGTTAAGGAGACAGTAGAAAATGATGAAGACACAAAAAATTTATAATATAATTGCAATTTCGTTAGTATATTTTTTCTTGGAAATGACATTATATCGAGGTGCGAAACTAATAGGAATACAGGAATATTGGATAAGCATTCCGTTTTTTCTTTATATAATTTCAAAAATGATTAGAGCTTTTTGGAAAAAAGACATTGCAAAAGAGACAGTAATTGAAATATCGAATATAATAGCTTTCATTATATTTTATTGGGCTATTTGCAGTAACAAATTATATATCTTTATATGGAAGAAATATAGTTTGTTTTCGTTTATTGTAGGTATAGTTCTGATGTCTGCATTACTAATAAATAAAAAAAGCTTTGAGGATAAAGGCAAGAAAGAAACAGTTGCAGAAAATTATTTGTTTAATTTATTTTATCTTAATACATCAAAAACACATGAAATAGCGATGTTGATTGATAACAAGATTATGAAAGCTATAGAAAGAGAAAGGACTTTAGAAAAATCCTTTAAACGTAATATTTCTGGGAATGTTGGGAAAAAAGATATTATTACAAGTGAAATAGGGTATGCAAGCGAAGAAAGTTCTCAAAAAAGAGTATATGAAAATTTTGATGTAAAAACAACTAAGTCTATTATGTTACGAAAAATATATGAGACTGCGCTACATAATACAAAAGAAAATTTATTAGAAGGAGATTTAATACTTTTTGAAAACGTAGAATTAAAGCAGCGTAATGTTGATGATACAGTAATGATTTTGAATATATTGCAAGATAGTAAAATTAAAAATCAGGAAAACGAGGATGTAGAAATAAATCTAAATAAGATGATGGAAAAAATGATGGATGATTTTACGATAGACTATACTTTTAAGTATAAATGGAAGTTTGGAGATGAAAAAGAGTATATCATACAAATACCCTATAAATCTTCAGATAATTTTGAAAATGGATATCAACATCATGATTTACAATTGGGCAAGTTAAGTCTTATTGGAATATATAGAGGAGAAGTGAACTTCTCTCAACGAGAAAGCATGTCATCTAAATTTTTAGAACTTGTTGAAAAGTCTATCAATTCGGATAACAAATCTGAAGAGATTGGAATAATGAAATCAAGTCGTAAAGAAGAAAAAAAGATTCTATTCCTTTTAAATTCAAACATAATAAATTAAGTGGGGTAATTTCACTAATTGATGTGATTGCTATTATTCAAGAAATAAATATCGAAAGTAAAATGGAGAATATCGAATGAAATTATTGGTATATGAAAATGAAGAAAAAAGAAGAAAACTAAAAAAGCAATATAATAAGTATACGGTTGTTGGGATTTCTGCTTTTATGGATGAGGGGGATCAGTTAAATGATATCCTAGGTTTGCTGCAGGAAGAACAATATGAGAGTTTTATAATAGATATTTCAAATTTAATTAGGGATGGAGGTTATTTTAAAATCTATATTGAAAGACTTTTACGGTTATTAGAAAGAAACATTGAGGATGTACATTTTTGTATTATGCAATCATATTTGGATAAATTTATAGAATTCTGTCCATATTTGTTTGATAGTTTAGAGCTTGATAAGACGTTTGGAAAAATGGAGAGGGCAAATGAGGAATTGAATGAAAGAAGACAAATTTCAGAATATGAATGTCCAAAAAGAATATATGTGTATGACAAAATTGAAACGGTTAGAAAGTGCGACAAGAGAATAATACCACTTAGTGAATTACTTGAAAAGTATGAGGGAATAAATATTTGTTATGAAATTGACGATATTGAGAAAAAACTTGTAGAAAAGCAAATTGAGTTTATTGATATATCATCTTTGGTTCAAATTTTAGAATTGAGAAAAGATATAGTTTTGCAAGCCGAGATGTTATTTTTGCGAATTTCAACGATATATAGAGGAAAATTTTGTATTAAAAGAGATTATCTCTCTTTACTAGAGGAAAAGTTTCCATATATGTTTTTGGAAAAAATTTTATTTGGAAAAAGTCCGGAAACAAAAAATGAAGTTAATATAGAAAAGAAACTTGATGCAAGTGAAATACTAAGGATTGCAGAGGATATAAATAATAGTTTAAAAGGGCATGATGAATTTAAAAAAGATTTTAAAAGAGACTTGTTAAAATTTGCATTTTTAAATAATATGGGGGAACGAAAAATTTTTTCGATTATTATTTGTGGACAATCGGGAATAGGGAAAACTGAATTTGCAAAAATAGTATCAGATAAAATGTTTCCAAATGAAGAACTGATAAAAATAAATTTTGGAAATTATTCAACAGAAGGAGTTCTTAATAGTCTTATAGGTTCACCACTTGGATATGTTGGAAGCGAAGAAGGAGGCGAACTAATAAATAAGATTCAAAAATCGAAATCGAAGGTTATTTTAATTGATGAATTTGAAAAAGCAACTGCTAGCGTTTATAACTTTTTCTATGAATTATTAGAGGACGGAGTATTTACTGATCGTCATGGAATTAAGCATGATTTAGATGGATATATAATTATATTTACTTCTAATATGTCACAAGAAACATATCAAAAAAAGATTCCAGATTCATTGAAGTCTAGGTTTGATATGGTATATTATTTTGTTAATGTGCCGGGACAAGAAAAACAATTATTTATACAGAATAGTGCTTTAGAGTTAATAGAAAAATTACAGATTCATTTTGGAAAGAAAGTAAGTTATGAAAGTATTACGGATGAACTTGAAAAATTGATAGCTTATGATAATTTGCGAGATATAAAAAGAAAAGTACAGGATATAGTATTTTGTGAATTTTTTAAGATAAGATGAAAATGATAAGAATGATAAAAAAATTTAGTTAACTTTCAAGATAAAGAAGAGAGGATGAGAAAGATGAAGTTTTTGTGGAAAAAAAGAGAAAATGAGTTTTCTAAAGAATTTTATCCTAAAAAAGAACGTAGAATATATCAATATTTGTGTGGATATAGAATTTTGTTTTGGCAATTAAAAGAAGATGAATTATTTCATACATATCGAGAATGGGAAAGTTATGTTAAGAAAAAATGTAGGAAATTTAAGTTAGATCAACTGAGAGAATTCCAAAAATTTATAAACCACAAAAAGAGAGTCTCAGATCATGTGGTTAAAATGCTTTCAATAATGGTTACTGCTGTTATTACAGTATTTTTTTCAGAGGGTGTAATTAAATTTTTAAAATCAGCTTGTACAGAGGAAAATATTTTAGCTGTTATAATTGGGGGAATACTAGCATTTATAGGTTTACTAATTATGTGCCCTATAGTAATAAAAGTTATGGATTATATAATGCTGTCAGCAAGATTGGAAGTATTGTTTTACGAAGACTATCAGCAAATTATAAACGAAGTAATGAATGAAAAAATGAAAGAAAGTAATTCTTAAACGGCGATCTTTGACCGCCGTTTAAATATTTAAATTTATTGTCCTAAATAGAATCCAGCATTTTTGTAAGCTGCTGCATAACGATTTCTATTTTTTTCAATTTGCATGTTTGCTTCTTTTACAAGGTGCTCATGTTCAGGCTTATTTTCGCTTTTACATTTTTGAACATTTTTTAGACCATTGTAACATGCATCTGTTAATATTAATTTTGCCATCACATAACCCTCTTTCTAAAAAAATGCACGCCTTAATATTATATCATATAAGTAATAAAAAGAAAAGAAGTATAAAAATTTAATATGTTTTTTTGATCATAGATGCCATAACTTTTTCATTTACTAGGTAGTTTCCTTCTTCACAGGAAATGCATCCCCAACTTTCTAATTTAGCTAACGAGTCATCAATATTTTCGGACTGTAATTTATCTGATAAAGAAGATGGACAAATTTCTTTTGCATATTGTTTTATTCGTTCAGTATTTCCGTTTTGTAATCGATATACACTAACTAATACTACGGCAGATAATTCGTCTATTTCCTGAGTTGCAGATGTAAATAAATCAACAATTAAATGTATAATAGCGAGTCCAAGCCAAATATCTTCTTGATTTAAAGTAGTTTTTAAACGGAAAATTGAAGAAAGGGCGAATTTTAAATTAACCTTAATATTTGAAGGTTTTGTGCTATACACAGTTCCCTTTCTGGACTTCCAAATAGTTGTAACCGGTTGTATTTCGTGTTCATCAATTTCTATACTAGATCTTACTAAACTTTCTACTGTAATTTTATCTAAATCATATTTTTCAATTACAGGTTGTAGTAAATTGATGACTGTATTATATGATTCGGGAATAAATTTTTCCATCTTTTCACCTCTGGTTATTATATTGGATGTATTTCTTTTAAATTATTTGTATATATATTATATGGTGAAATTTCAGTTTTAATCATTGAAAAATTATTCGATGTTGCATCGTCATCGTTTTCAATATCAATAAACTCTATTCTATTTTTGTCGTGTCTAAGTAACCATGGCTCTGATTCTAAAGTGGGAGCTGTTGTATCAACAATGATTCGACCAGAAGTTAATCCAGCTTTAAAATTGTCAATGCCAGCTAAGTCAATACACCACACAAATCTTGGAAAAGTCATGTTCAGTATTACGTCTTTAAGAATTGGAGACATATTTGGAGACTCTATTGCTTTTTGCTTTAAAGAATTTGCAGAGGCAATATATATTCTACAAATACAAAATTCTTCCCAATCCATGGCATTTTCCTTACGCCAAGTTTTAAATCGTTCATAGACATCACTATAAGTTAATTGCATTCGCCTATATAATGGAACAACAGCATATTCTAATTCTAGCAAACCATAATCTGTATCAGTTTCTTTTGAGGGTAATTCTTTTACTTTACGATAAGGAAAATAGTTATCATCCATTACATATAAATCAGGAATTAATCTGCCGTGAGAGAGAACATTAATTTCAGTATCCTTTAACATGTCCAACATCTCAGGATTATCAAGTATGCTGTAATTAATAAGTCCATGTCCGATAATTGAAACTGCGTGTTTAATAGGATATAGAAAACCTATCATAGGAATACCGGATTCTATATATGCTATAATGTCATCTAAAAATCCCTCTTCTTTTCCTTTTTCTCGCTGTAAAATTAAAGGACTGAAATTATAATTTTTAAGCAAATCTGATACCTGAACGGGAGTTAATCCCAAAGAAGGAGTTTTCCTACCCCAATCATTATTTGTATGTTCTACCAGTTCGCCTATAGTAGCATCGGCATAATCACGAAACTTATTTCCAAAATAACGAGTTATTGTCCAAGTAGCAGTATGTGCACAAACAGAGATATCTGTTTCTTGAGATTTCCAGGGAAAGCTTTTTATCTGCATTTCATTCCCAACAACGTGAGCCTTAAAATTATGCAGCATTAAATAAGCGTTTTCTCGGATTAATAATTCTGGAGTTAAAAATGTCTTTCCGATTTTGGTTCCAGGTGCTGTTGGACGTAAGGTAATATATCCGTAATATTCCTCTTCTTTAAGTATGTGTAATCGACAGCATAATTTTCCATAAGGACGCAATTTCTGCGAATAGTGAATATAATAAGTGCTTAGGTAGTCACTGTCATAATAAGGATATTCTACACGAATTTCATCACAACGCAAACCAAGATAATTTTGCAATCTTTTGATAACATCCATGTCAATTAATTGAGATGGGACTGCATTTTTTAAATTATTATAAGACTCTAATGATTTTATTTCTATGCGTTTAAAGGAAATCATATTTGAATCTCCTGCTTTCTTAGGTAATGTATTAAGACTTACTTTTCACATGATATTTTTATCATAACACTAATAGTAATGAGTGTTCAAGATTTTTTCTTTCAGAAATTTATAAAAATTTTTCTTCTTTTTTGTGGAGCAAATAAGAGGAGTTTGATATAACAATATCTAATTCCTTTTTCATTTTTTTTTGAGTATGTAGAGCTTTATAAATAGTATTTAATTTATGTTTCATTTGCTTTTTTTGAAGTAGTATTTCTTGAATGGAAGGATATGATTTATGTGAATAGATATTATTTAAATATTTTTTTGCATCTTCATATTTTTTAATTTCTGGAGAATGGTTTTTATAAAACTCATTTTTGTTTTGACAATTAAGCATTTCTATAAAATAACATTTATTAGTACGGTACTGATAAAGGTAGTGGAGTTGTTCATTTAATTTTATAATATCTAGGGTTAATGAATCACGCTCAGATTGTAAACTATTATAAGCGGTAGAAATTTTTTTATAGTTTTGCTTTAATTGTTCCAATGAATCATAATGATTATCCTGTAAGAAGATTAATGTGTTTGCCATTTGCTGCAGATTTGTCAGTTTTACTTTCCGTGCATAAGTATCATTTTGTTGAGCTTTAATACAATTCTGTAATTTTATGACAAGTCGAAGTTCAGATTTATATGTGAAAATAGCAAAGGGATTTTTTCTATAGTCAGGTTCTAGTGAAGATATAGCTTGTTTTTCAATTTTGGAAAGAAGTTCTTTCTTTGAATAAATGGTTCCTAGAGAACGTTCACTAATCGCTTTTTGACGTTCGGGATGTAGATAACTAAAACGCCCTCTTTTATCCCGAACTTTGATTTTGTATTTTCCAAAAAGAACAGATTTAAATTCTTCAATGGAGGAAGATTCCTTAAGCGTAGCATGAATGGAGTTTCGGAGAAATTGTTTCTGCGTTTCAAATATTGTTGATGTAGGAGTTAGTCCGTCAGCAAGGATTTTTTTATTAAGTTCATTCAATTTTTTTTGCCCTTTCTGTTGAATTACATATTCTGCCTGAGAAATTTTATTTGTGGATGGAGATAAAAGGTCAATTTGATTTAGATGTTCACGATCGCAAAGTTCCATGAGATCTAATTTTAAATAATTTAGAAACTCGCGGGTTTGGTGATGCTTATAACCAGCTTTGTGATCGCATTCACGCTCCATAAAAACTTGTTCAGGGACATCTAATTTTCGCAAGCTATTTAAGACTATATGGACATGTATGTTTCCACTTTTATTATTTCCGTCAGTGTGTGTTGCAACTAAAATTTGATGACCAGGAAAATTTTTTCTTGCAAATTCTAATCCAAGTTCATGAGCTTTTTCGCCAGTAAGATTACCTTCTGTAACATCTTTGGGATCAAAGCTGATGATATATTGATGAGTTTTAACTTCTTTATTGGTTTGATTTTTATGATATTGTGCGTTGAGCTGTTTACATTCTAAATCAAATGTCATAGGGTCACAGTTAATGCCATCAATGTAGAGTTGATCTCTCATCTGAAGATTTCCAAAATCATCTAAAAGCGGTTTGTTTATGGATTCATCGTATTTAAAAATGAGATATTGAATAACGTCTGTGTAATTCACATTTTTACTAGATGTGTGTTTTAATATTGCCATATAATCCATCTCCTATATTCATTATTTGTGATCGGAGTTGAAATAATTGTGTTATGCAGCGCCTAATTTCAAATTCCATTTCCTGTGATTTTGCACCACCAGTATGAAAGTATTTTGCGATTTGATTTAAATTATTTCCAATTCGACTGTATTCTGTAACAAGAGGTTTGATATCACCAATATCTACACAAATTTGATAAGGAATAAAAGTTGGAGAGCGCAGTATTGTGTTCCTGACATATACGGCAAGAGGTTGATGACATTGCTTTGCTTTAGAAGAGACTGCTGAAAATTCTGAAGCATTTAATCTTATCATTATACAGTGTGTACGAAGTTCATTCTTTTCATAATTTCTTTTTGACAAAAGTATCTTCCTTTCCGGCATAGCTGTTTTGAGGATACAGTAGGAAAGCTGCGTCTACAAAAGTAGTAAGCCATATATAATGTGTATAGTTATATGTTTTCGAGGGTATGGGGAGCGGAATCCCCATCAAGATTGCCTGGGAACGTAATTTTTGATAAGAAAATTAGAGTTACTCTGGGCGTATCTTGCTCTAGGAAATCTCCTTCTATAATAACCAAAAGAAATGTGGATGAAATACAATATTAAAAGGAATATTATTTTGAATTTGATAAATTATGAAGTAAAATAGAAGTATTATAAGGAAAAATTGGAAGGAAGATGAAGTATGAGAGCTGATAAAATTGTTAGCGTTATGGAACAATTACCAGAATTACCATACAAATGTATTTTGTTCGATGGAAGTTGGGGAATTGGAAAATCCTATGCAATTGAGCAGGCAGTGAAAGGAAAACCGAATATATGTAATATTTCATTATTTGGAATTAAAAATGTAAATCAAATATATCATGAAGCATTATTTCAGCTATTGTTAGATGATAAACAAGGTGGGAAAATAGCAACGAGTACAGAGAATATAGTAAACTTGTTAAGTCCACTTTCGGAAAAAATTAAAAAAGTTTCAGAGTTTGTGCAGGGAATTGTATCGGAAAAAGAGTTGTTTGAAATATTATCCCGAAAGGTGGACAAGTATCATATTATTATTTTAGATGATTTAGAAAGAATAAGCGAAAAGGCAGACTTGAAGGAAATATTGGGAGTAGTTGAGGAATTAAAAAAATGTGGTTGTATAAAAGTAGTTTTAGTAGCTAATAAAGAAGCGATGGAAGAGGAAAATCAGGAATTATTAAATAAGTATTGTGAAAAGGTAATTGAAAGAGTCTATCACATAACGGAAGCACCAAAAGAGATTAACTATGGGGAATTGGGAATAGATGCTGTTTTTTTGACTAGTTTTTTAGAGAAACATTCGGTGAAGAATTTAAGAACTATAAAGAAGGCTGAGAATTTATATAGAGATATAGCATTTCAGGGAACTGGAGTAGGAGATGAGGACTTTTGGGATGAAATAAAATTAGTGTGTTATGCAATTGTAGTTGAAGATATTGAACGATTATATTATAGAGAAAAAAGTAACAAAGAGGATGACTCTCATGTGTTTATCAGAGTAAGCAACAAGTTTGATGTAAGACTTCGACATTATATTTCTAATATAAGAATAACTGATGGGTTATGCAATATGATTAAAGAATATTATTTAAAAAATGAAGTGATAGATAAAAAGATATTAGAAATACAATATAAATTATTTTTGAAAGCTGGGAATAAATCTAACTTATATAGATCGGAGGAAGAAATCAATCAATACCTCATGGAATGTCAAACTGAAATAGATGCTTCAGAAGATTGGAGAGAATTAAATCAGTTAGCAAACGAATATGTATATTGGAGTAATGTGCTTGAAAAAGAGTGTGCAGATATTTTAGATGATTATCAAGAAAGGGTATTTGATCTATTGTGGAGAGAAGTCAAAGAAGGCAAAGAAGAGGAACTGTTACTATATGGAAGTGGGGCGATGGAGAGCTTACAATTGGATGTGAAAAATAAATTTGATGTCGTCCTTCAAAAAATTAGGGAAAAGCAAATTGAGATGTTTATAGAATATTTAAGAGCAAATACTTCTGACAAAAAAGCATATGAATATTCTACTAAATTAAGAGAATATAGTAATCGAGTAGAATATGAGCAAATCATCGGTAAACAAATTGGAAAGTTATTATTGAAGAGTTCATTCCCAATTAATAGTGTAACTAAAGATAAATATAATACTTGTTGTAATATTATTATAGTATTGCATAAATATATGGAAGAAGAGGTGAATGCATACCAAGAAGAAATATTAAAAGAAAGTGATAAAATGGTAAGATATCGTGTGGAAAGGATGCCTACTCGAACATTATAGAAATAATTGAGTCTTTTTGAATAAATACATTGTATTTTAACCTTCAATCTTTTGGATAGAATGTAGAAGTAATTTTCTATATTTTTTTTATAAGATTGGAGGATTTTATTCATGGGACATGCAAGAAGAGAAGTAGAAGTAGCTAAAAAATATGCAAAAAAATTTGTGAGATATCGAGAAGGAGCTGAAAAATACAGTATAGGTCTTACAAAATTTCAGGAGTTAGCAAAAGAAGCCGGAGCAGTATATAAAATTGATGGTATTGCATTAGTGAACTGTGAAATTTTTGAGAGATTTTTGGAGTCATTCAGAGAGTAATAAAAATATTTAGTAGGAGGGAGGTTGTGTTTGACATTGTTTTTTCAAATCAGTATAATACAAGTATGTGAAGCAATTCAATAATAGGTCTGATAGACATGGAAATGTATGTCAGTATTACTTGAAATGTGGAACTAAGATACATGATTTAGAAATAATAGATAGTGTCAAAGAGCTTCCTTTGTAAGGAGGGAAAATGGCAGTATCAAGAAAAGATTTTCGTGGAAGAGTTCTGCGGAAGGGTGAGGTGCAGAGATCATCGGATAGAAAATATATGTATACTTATACAGATCCTTTGGGTAAGCGAAAGTATATATATGCGAATGATCTGATTACACTCAGAGAAAAAGAGAAGCAGCTTATAAAGAAGCAGCTAGATGGGCTCGACATATATGTGTCTGGTCGGGCAACCATTGATAATACATTCGATCGATATATATCTACGAAGTTTGATTTGAAGGAAACAACAAAATCAAATTATATGTATATGTACGATAGGTATGTAAGAAATAGTTTTGGACGTAAGAAAATTGCAGAAGTCAATTATTCAGACATTCTTCAATATTATTATTACTTACTAAAAGAAGAAAAATTAGGAATTAATACATTAGGAGTTATACATACGTTATTAAGACCTACATTTCAGTTGGCAGTAAGAGATAATATTATTTATAAGAATCCGGCAGATGGTGTGATGAAGGAAATATCTAGGAAAGCTGGAAAAAATAAAGGTATTCGACATGCACTTACAATTGAGCAGCAAAGAGCCTTTATGGATTATACAGCGAATCATCCAGTGTATTGTCACTGGTGGGCGATATTTACAATCCTCTTAGGTACTGGATGCCGGGTCGGAGAAGCAACAGGATTGAGATGGGAAGATCTTGATTTTGAAAAGAGACTCATTAGTATTAATCACGAATTAGTTTATTATGCTATAGGAGCGAAAAGAAAATCAGAAGCACATATTTCACTTCCGAAGACGGAAGCAGGAATCAGAGTAATTCCTATGATGGATATTGTGTATGATGCTTTTCAACTTCTTTATGAAGAGCAAGAGGAAAACGGATTTAATACAGAAGTAATTGATGGAATGTCAGGTTTTGTATTTTGCAATCGTTATGGAAAAACTTTAAAAGGAGGACCGATCAATAAGGCAATTAAGCGAGTTACGAATTCATATAATAATGAAGAAATAATAAATGCTAAAAAAGAGAACAGAGAACCACTTATCTTGCCCGATTTTTCGTGTCATCATTTGAGACACACTTTTTGTACTAGGCTTTGTGAAAATGAATCTAATTTGAAAGTTATTCAAACTATTATGGGACATAAAAATATAGAGACTACTATGGACATATATGCAGAAGCGACTGGTACAAAATTACAAGAAACTATGGAAATGTTATCAATTAAATTAGATGTCTTTTAGGAAGTGACTAATTTAGAAAATGATCAACTAAAATCCTCAGAAAATGATTGTATAGTTTTGACTCAAAATAACAAGCATGAGTTTACAACAAATGTACAACATTAGTTGCAATTTAAAAAAGTAATTTAACTCATTGTGAATTTGGGTTAGAATACTTCTTGGAGCAAAGTGAATAAACTTGTAAGAGTATAAATCAATCAATAAAATTTTCCCGACAATGAAGTCCTTAGATGGTGTAAATAAGAAAAATGATGTAAATAATACAGCTTCTGAAGCACCTG
>ENA-OPCL01001194-OPCL01001194.1-human-gut-metagenome-genome-assembly--contig:-NODE-1194-length-20093-cov-2.336261_pt1 | contig 20093 bp, 14 predicted proteins | sample MGYA00241251_ERZ501482 | MGnify/ENA primary metagenome ERZ501482 (study PRJEB25962, sample SAMEA2042581) | human gut metagenome | biome: human gut; feature: human-associated habitat; material: faeces... | reverse complement strand
GAAAGTAAAACCCGATTTAAGTTTCTGGAAACTGTGGAACATCAGCTTCGGTTTTTTTGGCGTGCAAATCGCATATGCTTTGCAAAGCGCAAATATCAGCCGCATTTTTTCCACATTAGGAGCTGATCCGCACAGCTTAAGTTATTTTTGGATATTACCGCCGTTGGCAGGCATCATAGTGCAACCCATTGTCGGAGCTGCCAGCGACAAAACGTGGACACGATTCGGACGTCGTATTCCTTATTTATTCATAGGCTCGTTGGTTGCTGTGCTCGTGATGTGCCTGCTGCCCAATGCCGGCAGTTTCGGCATGGCGGTGAGTACGGCAATGATTTTCGGGCTGGTATCGCTGATGTTTTTAGACACCTCTATCAACATGGCGATGCAACCTTTCAAAATGATGGTGGGCGATATGGTGAACGAGAAGCAAAAAGGACTTGCCTATTCGATTCAAAGTTTCCTGTGCAACGCCGGCAACCTGGTGGGCTACCTGTTTCCCTTCATATTTGCATGGGTAGGCATCAGCAATACTGCGCCGCAAGGGGTCATTCCCGATTCCGTCATCTATTCGTTCTACATCGGAGCAGCCATTCTGATATTCTGCGTTATTTACACCACAGTCAAAGTCAAAGAGATGCCGCCTGCCGAATATGCCGAATATCATGGCATTACGGAAGAGCAGGAACACGAGAAAGTCAGTATGCTGAAACTGTTGATAAAAGCACCGAAAGCCTTTTGGACAGTGGGACTGGTACAGTTTTTCTGTTGGTTTGCCTTTATGTTTATGTGGACATATACCAACGGCAGCATAGCTGCAAATGTTTTTGACGCTCCCACAGTAGAGCATACGGTGAATGGAGTCAGCAAAATAGTCCTCGACACCAAAAGCCTGCAATATCAGGAAGCTGCCAACTGGGTAGGCGTGCTGTTTGCCGTACAAGCTATCGGCTCCGTACTTTGGGCGGTATGTATCCCTATGTTCAAAGACCGCCGCTTTATCTATGCGCTGAGCCTCGTCTTGGGCGGTATCGGATTTATATCCACTTATTTCGTGCACAGCCAATACGTACTATTCATATCCTTCTTGCTGATAGGCTGTGCATGGGCTGCTATGCTGGCATTACCTTTCACCATTCTCACCAATGCCTTGTCCGGCGGGCACATGGGAACCTATCTGGGACTGTTCAACGGAACAATCTGCATACCGCAAATCGTAGCCGCAGCGTTGGGAGGAAGTATTTTGGCATTGTTCACGCCGAAAGGGATGCTTCCACCCGAAATAAACATGCTGGTAATGGCGGGCGTGATGCTCATAATCGGAGCCGCCTGCGTATATCTGATAAAAGAAACCAAAGGAGAAAGGCCGTAAAGAGCCTCTATTCTTCCTCACCGACAAACTCCCCATTCGTCACCGATGAACTCCTCGTTCCTCACCGACGAACGGGGAGTTTCTTTTTCCGTATCTTGTTTATTTATTCTTTTATTTGTTTATCTTTACACCGATAACACAAAAGAATACTGCCATGAAGAAATTCCTTAAAACTGACGAATGGAACATTATAGAAGACAGCTTTCAAGCCGACCGCATGCGATGGTCGGAAAGCATATTCAGCCTTGGGAACGGCCGTTTCGGACAACGGGGATATTTTGAAGAGCCATATAGCAGCGACAGCTATCGCGGCACATTCGTGGCAGGCATAACTTTTTTAGACAAGACCCGCGTGAACTGGTGGAAAAACGGTTTTCCACAATTTTATACGCGTATTCCCAATGCTCCGGAATGGAACCGCATCAGCCTGCGCCTCATCGACGAAGAATTGGACTTGGCCCAATGGGACGTGGACAGCTTTAACAGGCGTCTCGACATGAAGGCGGGCATCTCCTACCGCGATGTAGAGGTGACCTCTCCACGCGGCAACAAACTCCGCTTGCACGTAGAACATATTGCCGATATGGCCCGTCCCAACCTCTGCCTTATCAAATACAGCGTTACCTCCCTTAACTATGCAGGGAAAGTTTCCCTCGTACCGACTTTCGACGGAGACATTGCGCAGCATACCGAGCATCCGGATGAAAAGATATGGAATATCCTCCGATCCGGCACTACCAGTGATTGTGCCTATCTGTGGACACAGACCAGGCGGGAAGACGCACAGACATGCTATGCCATGACCTACCGGTTCTTCAAGAACAATAAAGAGACATTTGCCAACCCCATACGCATAGAAAAAGAGAAACAAACCGGATTCAGCGTAGGCATCGAGGTGAAACCGGGCGATACCGCAACGCTCATCAAATATATCGGCATCACGTCGTCCCTTTATTATGAACGGCAGGACCTGATAGAAGAATCCATATCGGAAGCGCGCAAAGCCAAAAGCTTGGGCTGGGACATTCTGGAAGAGGAGCACCGGAAAGCCTGGCAGGAAATATGGGATGAAACGGATGTCACAATAGAAGGAGATCCGGAAGCCCAGCAAGGCATACGTTATAATATCTACCAGCTTTATCAGACCTACCGGGGCGATGACCCGCGCCTGAATATCGGTCCCAAAGGTTTCACAGGAGAGAAGTATGGCGGCAACACCTATTGGAATACCGAATTATGCTGTGTACCTTTCTTCCTCCTGTCCACTCCGAAGAAAATTGCCGAAAACCTGCTGATGTACCGTTACAAGCAACTTCCCAAAGCCATTGAAAACGCCAGAAAGTTAGGGTTCGGCAACGGCGCCGCCCTTTTTCCGCAAGTCACCGGCAATGGAGAAGAATGCCATAGCGAATGGGAAATCACATTTGAAGAAATCCACCGGAACAATATAATTGTCTATGCCATTCTTCAACACGCCACCCTCACAGGTACATTGGACTACATTGCCCGTTACGGACTGGAAGTGATGATAGCCGTCAGCCGTTTTTGGAGTCAACGGGTATCTTTCTCGCAGCCCAAACAGAAGTACGTCATCCTCGGAGTCACCGGACCCAATGAATACGAGAACAACGTAGACAACAACTGGTACACCAACTACTCCTGCATGCGCTGTCTCAAAACCACTCTCAGCTTTCTTGAAATCATAGCGCGGCAATATCCCGACGAGTATGCCCGCGTGCGCCGTATTACCAATCTGAATTATGCGGAAGAGAGTGAACGCTGGCGGGATATTATCGAACGGATATATTTGCCGGAAGACCCGGAACGCGGTATTTTCATTCAAAACGACGGCTACATGGACAAAGTCCTGCAAAACACCGATGCCATTCCCGACAACGAGCGCCCTATTAACCAGTATTGGTCATGGGACCGCATCTTGCGCTCCTGCTACATCAAGCAAAGTGATGTTCTGCTTGGCCTATACCTATACTACTTCAACTTCGACACAGAAACCATTCGCCGTAACTTTGAGTTCTACGAGCCGATGACTGTCCATGAGTCTTCCCTTTCCCCGCATATTCATTCCATTCTTGCCGCACGCATTGGAAAAGTGGAGAAAGCCTACCAATTGTTCATGCACGCCACCCGTCTCGACCTTGACGACTACAACAACGAAGGCGAACAAGGACTCCACATCACCAGCATGCCGGGCAGTTGGCTTGCGATTGTACGTGGATTTGCCGGATTGCAGATAGTGAATGACATGCTTAAGATAGAGCCCGTCCTACCGGAGAAATGGAACAGTTATTCCTTCAAAGTGAATTACTCAGGCAGCACCCTGCACATACAAGTAAGTAAAGAAATAAAAATCGGCCTGACGGCCGGAAACAAACTGAACATACAGGTATATCAAAACGTTTATGAATTAAAACAAGAGGGGAGTCTGACCATTCCCCTGAAAGACTCGTTTTAATCAGAAACAAATGAAAAAAATGTACCTGTTCGCCCTGGCGATGACGTTTCTCATCACGTCCTGCGGGCAAAAAAAGGGGGAAGATACTGCCCTCGTGCGACCTGTGAAAACCGCTACCGTCAGTTCACAGTCAGTGATCCTTAAAGACTTCTCCGGCATGGTGGAAGCAGTGGAATATGTGAAGCTGGCTTTTAGGGTCAGTGGACAGATCATCAACCTTCCGGTTGTGGAAGGACAAAGGGTCAAGAAAGGGCAGCTCATTGCCGCTATCGACCCGCGTGACATTTCCTTGCAATATGCCGCCGACAAGGCTGCCTATGAAACTGCCGCCGCGCAGGTTGAGCGCAACAAACGGTTACTGGGACGTCAGGCCATCTCCCTGCAAGAATATGAAATCAGTGTAGCCAATTATCAGAAAGCAAAATCCGCTTACGAGCTATCCACCAACAATATGCGGGATACGAAACTGCTGGCTCCTTTCGACGGCTCTATCGAAACACGTCTGGTAGAGAACTATCAGCGCGTCAATTCGGGAGAGGGGATCGTACGGCTGGTCAATACTCGGAAACTGCGTATCAAATTTACCGTACCCGACGATTACCTTTACCTGCTTCGTGCCAAAGACGCTACATTCAAAGTAGAATTCGACACTTACAAGGGTACGGTATTCAATGCCAGACTGGAAGAGTATCTTGACATATCAACCGACGGTACAGGTATTCCGGTAACAATCATCATCGACGATGCCGCTTTTGACCGCACCATATACGATGTGAAGCCGGGATTCACCTGTAACATCCGCCTGGCATCGGATATTGCTCCTTTCATAGAAGAAAAACTGATGAATGTGCCGCTAAGCGCCGTATTCGGTGACAGCGAAAACAAGAACACCTATGTATGGATAGTGAAAGACAACAAAGTGAACCGTCGCGAAGTAACCGTATATTCACCTACCGGAGAGGCTAATCTTCTCATATCCAAAGGTCTGAAACCAGGTGAAACCGTTGTCACAGCCGGAGTGTACCAATTGGTGGAAGGACAGAGAATAAAAGAGGTAAAATGACAGAGATATGAACTTAGCTAAATATTCATTAGACAACACCAAGATTGTTTACTTCTTTCTCGCAGTGTTGCTCATCGGCGGTGTATTCTCATTCGGCCGTTTGGGAAAGAAAGAAGATGCGCCCTTCGTCATTAAGACGGCGGTCATCATGACACGTTATCCCGGAGCCGAACCGGCTGAAGTGGAACGGCTCATTACCGAGCCCATCTCCCGCGAGATACAAAGCATGAGTGGGGTGTACAAAATAAAGTCCGAATCCATGTACGGGCTTTCCAAAATCACGTTTGAGCTGCAACCATCGCTCTCCGCTGCATCTATCCCGCAAAAATGGGATGAGCTGCGCCGTAAGGTTCTCAACATACAGCCCCAACTTCCGGCAGGAGCTTCCGCACCGACAGTATCGGACGACTTCGGCGATGTATTCGGGATTTATTACGGTCTGGTTGGCGACGTTGGTTTCTCTTACGAAGAGATGCGCAACTGGGCAGAGCGTATCAAAACCCAAGTCATCACTGCCGACGGTGTTATGAAAGTAGCCCTTTTCGGCACACAGACGGAAGTAATCAATATCTTTATCTCCGTAAACAAACTGGCTGGAATGGGCATCGACCCCAAACAACTGGCAAGCCTGCTGCAATCGCAAAACCAGATTATCAATACCGGTGAAATCAGTGCAGGCGAACAGCAGCTACGCGTTGTTGCCAACGGCACTTATACCACCGTCAACGACATCCGCAGCCAGATAATCACTACTCCCGGCGGCCAAGTCAAGCTGGGCGATATAGCGATTGTAGAAAAAGGTTATATGGATCCTCCCGGCACTATCATGCACGTAAACGGGAAGCGCGCTATCGGCATCGGTATCTCCACCGATCCCCAAAAGGATGTGGTGAAAACCGGCGAACTGGTAGATAAAAGGCTCGCCGAGCTGCTGCCTCTTATCCCCGTAGGACTGGAGCTGGAAAGCCTCTATCCTGAAAACGTCATTGCCAAAGAAGCCAACAACGGTTTCATCATCAACCTGATAGAGTCTATCCTGATCGTAATCGTCATCATCATGCTGGTAATGGGTCTGCGCGCCGGCGTATTAATCGGTTCTTCACTGATATTTTCCATTGGCGGCACACTGCTCATCATGTCGTTTTTGGGCGTAGGACTGAACCGCACCTCCCTTGCAGGTTTCATCATAGCTATGGGCATGCTGGTGGACAACGCCATTGTGGTGACAGACAATGCACAAATCGCCATAGCACGCGGTGTGAACAGGCGAAAAGCACTGATAGACGGTGCCACCGGGCCGCAGTGGGGATTGCTGGGAGCAACTTTCATAGCCATCTGTTCTTTCCTTCCGCTTTATCTTGCACCGTCTTCCGTAGCCGAAATCGTAAAACCGTTATTCATTGTATTGGCTATCTCACTGGGATTAAGCTGGGTACTGGCATTGACGCAAACCACGACATTCGGCAATTTCATACTGAAAGCCCAAGCAGGCAACAATGGTAAAGATCCGTACGACAAGCCCTTCTACCATAAGTTTGCATCTATCCTCAGCATACTGATACGCAGGAAAGCGTTGACATTGGGAAGCATGGTCGTCCTGTTCGTCCTCTCTCTCGTTGTAATGGGACTGATGCCGCAAAACTTCTTTCCTTCGCTGGACAAACCCTACTTCCGCGCCGATGTGTTCTACCCCGACGGATACAGCATCCGCGACGTAGAGAAAGAGATGAAGAAAGTGGAGGCCCACCTGCTGGAACAGCCGGAAGTGAAACGGGTGTCAGTTACCTTCGGCAGCACCCCGTTGCGCTACTATCTGGCATCTACTTCCGTTGGGCCCAAACCCAACTTTGCCAATCTGCTGGTGGAGGTGACAGACAGCAAGTACACCAAAGAATATGAAGAGCATCTGGACAGCTATATGAAAGAGAACTACCCCAATGCCATTACCCGCACCACGCTGTTCAAACTCTCGCCTGCCGTAGACGCCGCTATCGAAATAGGTTTTATCGGCAATAACACAGACACTTTGGTAGCGCTGACCAACAAGGTTCTGGAAATAATGCACCGCGACAACGATCTTATCAATGTGCGTAACTCCTGGGGCAACAAAGTTCCCATATGGAAACCGATATACAGCCAAGAGCGTGCGCAACCGTTAGGCGTATCCCGCCAGAGCATGGCGCAAAGCATACAAATAGGAACCAGCGGAATGACCTTAGGGGAATACCGCCAAGGCGATCAGGTGCTTCCTATCCTACTGAAAGATAATGCAATCGACTCATTCCGCATCAACGACCTCCGCACGTTGCCGGTGTTCGGGACTACGCGTGAAACGACAACGCTGGAGCAGGTAGTCAGCGATTTCGACTATCAGTATAAATTCTCCAACGTAAAGGACTACAACCGGCAAATGGTTATGATGGCGCAAGCCGATCCCCGTCGGGGCGTAAATTCCATTGCCGCCTTTAACCGCGTATGGAAACAGGTGCAAAAGGAGATAGATGTACCCGAAGGATACACCATGAAGTACTTCGGCGAGCAGGAAAGCCAAGCAGAATCCAATGCGGCATTGGCAGCCAATATGCCGCTGACGTTCTTCCTTATGTTCGTTACCCTGCTGTTCCTGTTCAAGAGCTATCGCAAACCTATCGTCATCCTGCTGATGCTCCCTCTCATCTTTATCGGCATCGTACTGGGGCTGTTGCTATTGGGCAAGACATTCGACTTCTTCGCTATCTTGGGATTACTGGGGCTGATTGGGATGAACATCAAAAACGCCATTGTCCTCGTAGATCAGATTGATGCGGAGACAGCCATGGGGAAAACGCCGCGCGAAGCGGTTATCAGTGCAACGACCACCCGCATTGTCCCCGTAGCCATGGCATCGGGAACAACCATTCTGGGCATGCTGCCATTGCTGTTCGATGCCATGTTCGGCGGTATGGCCGCCACTATCATGGGCGGTCTGCTTGTAGCTTCGATACTCACCCTGTTCGTATTGCCGGTGGCCTATTGTGCAATACACAAGATAAAGGGATAAGGGAATTTGCAATTTGACTATTTACGATTTACAATTTGAATGATGAGAAAGATTATATTTATACTATCATTAATGGGCTTCGGCATAAGCGGCGTGGCACAGGAAGCATATCTCAGCCGCGAGGCCTATCGGAACAAAGTGGAGGCATACAGCCAACTGTTGAAACAGCAACGCCTGAAAGCAGCGGCAAGCACCGAAGCGCGGAAAATAGCGCAGACAGGCTTTCTCCCGAAGATAGACATCACAGCCGAAGGAACCGCCAACCTAAATCGCCTGGACGACTGGAACAGCCCCGCAGGACAGTACCGCCCCTACACCTATCAGGCATTGGCAACACTGGGGCAGCCTCTTTATACAGGCGGTTCACTCATTGCCCAAAAGAAGATTGCCAAAGCCGACGAAGAGCTGGACAGGCTGGCCATAGAACTGACGCTCGACCAAATACATTATCAGAGTGATGCCGTCTATTGGAACGCCTCGGCCGCATTGGCCACACTCGAAGCCGCAGCCCGTTTTGAAGAAATCATCAATCAACAATACAACATTATCTTGGACAGGTTTAACGACGGCGCCATCAGCCGTACGGACCTGCTGATGATTTCCACCCGCAAGAAAGAAGCGGAATTACAGTATATCAAGGCTCGCCAGAATCACACCCTTGCCTTACAACAACTGAATATTCTGATGGGAGCAAAACCGGATGCCCCGGTAGACAGCCTTTGTGAAATCGGCACCCTCTCCCAACCCGTCAATTTATTGAGTCTCGATGAAGTTTTAGGACGCCGCGCCGACTATGCCGGCACCAACGTCAGCATTGCCAAGAGCGAAGCGCAACGCAAAGCCGCCCTCAGCCGGTACAATCCTCAGCTCAGCATGTTTCTGGCCACCGGGTGGGACACCGGTATCACCTATATGGGACAAGATGTGCCCCATACACCCATTGCCGGTCTCAATCTCAACATTCCCATTTTCCGGTGGGGTGCACGCTTCAAAACCAATCGTCAGCAAAAGGCATATATCGGTATCCAGAAATTACAGCAAAGCTATATAGCCGATAATATCCTGGAAGAGCTGTCCGCCGCCACCACCAAACTGGCAGAAACGGAACAACAGGTACGGACGGCCCGAGAGAATACGGCGCTTGCCGAAGAAAACCTCGACTTGGTTACCTTCTCATACAATGAAGGCAAAGCAAGCATGGTCGATGTGCTTTCCGCACAACTATCATGGACACAGGCGCAAACCAACCTTATCAACGCATACCTTGCCGCAAAAATGGCAATGGCGGAATACAGAAAAGTCATCAGCGAATAAAAGCAGACAAACATAAAAAAAGAACGTGCCGGAATAAGGATTCATTTTTCAACCTTATTCCGGCACATTCCTTTTTTTATGTCGTAAATCTCCTATCCGAGGAACGAAATCAGCACGCCCGCTGCCACCGCAGATCCGATGACACCGGAAATATTGCTGGACATACAATAGTTCAGCACATGATTTTTGGGATCATACTTGGTTGCAATTTCATTACATACCCGGCTCGCCATAGGCACAGCACTCAATCCCGTTGCACCGATCAGCGGATTAATCTTCTTCTTGGAGAACAAGTTAAACAGCTTCACGAAGAAGATACCACCCGTAATGGACAAAGCGAATGCAAGGAAACCGCCGATGACGATGCCGATAGTAGTCCAGTTGAGGAACGCCTCGCTCGTCATGGTAGCACCCACACTCAGTCCGAGGAAGATGGTTGCCGCATTCATAATGCTGTTGGCCGCCGCATCGAACAAACGGCTGGTATCGGAACCGATTTCCTTAATCAGGTTACCGAACATCAGCATACCGATCAGAGGCACTGCCGTCGGCACGAAAAGGGCAACAATGGTAGTGACAGCAATCGGGAAGATGATTTTCAATACACGCAGGTTCTTTATCTCAGTTTTTGAAGGATAGAGCTTTTCCTGTTCCTTCATGTTAATCATCAACTCCTTCTTTGTGCAGAACAGCTTCACAACCATCGGAATGATGACGGGAACCAATGCCATATACGAATAAGCCGCAATGGCGATAGGGCCCAGCAGATGCGGGGCGAGCTTAATGGTGGTAAAGATAGCCGTAGGACCGTCCGCACCGCCGATAATGCCCAATGCACCTGCTTCCTGCGGTGTGAAGCCCATCATTACGGCACACAGCAACACCGTAAAGATACCAAGCTGCGCAGCAGCACCGAATATGGAAAGACGCAGATTGCGAAGCATCGGCCCGAAGTCCGTCAGCGCACCCACACCCATAAAGATGACAGGCGGCAGAAATCCGGTCTTTATCAGCATATAGTAGATGAAGTTCATCAGTCCGAGGTCGTGTGCAATCTCATGCAACGGCATCTCCCAGATGTTCTTCAGCACTCCGTTCACCATTACCATACCGTTTTCATCCGCCTGAATCACTCCCATATCACCGCCCGGGAAGTTGGCAATGAGCACACCGAAAGCAATTGGAACCAGCAACAGCGGTTCGTAGTGCTTCTTGATGCCCAGATACAGCAAGATGAAGGCAATGGCATACATTACAAGGAACGACGGGTCGGCAATGATATTGCTGAACGCCGTCATATCATAAAGTTTTGCAAATATATCTTCCATTATCCAATCTTCATTAATACATCATCTTCAGAAACAGAATCACCCGGATTGACGCAGATAGCAGTCACTGTCCCGCTAAATTCGGCCCGGATGGCATTATAAGTCTTCATGGCCTCAATGTAGCAAAGCAAGTCGCCTTCCTTCACCTTATCCCCTACTTTGAGAGGAGTTTCCTGTGCATTTTTAGTCAGGAAGAATTTGCCTTCAAGCGGAGCTGCTATCTCTTGTCCTTCGCCTACGGGGGCGGTGACTTTCTCGGTAGCGGAAGCCGGCAGGTCGATGTCACCGTAAGCCACCGTCACGCGATAAGCCTGTCCGTCCACCTGTACGGTGAGCGTCTTGGGTTTGGCATCGTCCAAGGGCGATTTGTCACGTTCGGCGCGGCGCTTCTCCACATCAGCCAGGAAGTCTTCTTTTGCCTTGCCGCTCTTGTAGGCCTCGTACTGTGCCGGGTGCATGGCATATTCAAAGAGTTCCTCATCGTCTTCCCCAAGTTCCCATTTGTTCTCTTTCATCAGCTTGCGATACTTGTCAAGGGCATCGGGATAGTTGTCCTGCGGGTTGCCGTTGAAGAATTTACGTCCTTCACGTTCAGCTTTTTCCACAATTTCAGGTGCAAGCTCACCCGGCAGTTTACCGGCCTTGCCCAACAGCATATCCCAAATATCATCGGCAATCATACCCCAACGTTCTTTGCCCTTCTCCATGGCCATTACATTCATCATGGAAAGGTTCTTCACATACTGGCTGAACGGAGTCACCAAAGGAGGATAACCGACACGTGGCCATACATATGCCACTTCATTGAAGAGTTTTATCAATAACTCGTCCTGAGTCATAAACGGCAAATTGCGTTTCGCCTTATACTTGTTGATCGATTCAAGATTTGTTTCGAGATCGGCCATCAAGCTTCCCATCATACCTCCCGGAAGTCCCGGAGCAATCAGCAAGGAGTTCATCAGACGGTTCTTCGGGCTGATATATAGTCCGAGGAAGTCATCCATAAATTCCTGAATAAGAGAACGCACTTTCATGTACGCCTCCATATTGATTTCGGGCACTTTGAAACCGGCATCCTTCAGCATGGCCTGCACACTGATAAGATCGGCATGTCCCGTGCCCCATGACAACGGCTCCATGCCGACATCGATATAGTCGCAACCCGCCTGACATACTTCCAATATAGAAGCCATGTTGAAACCGGGTCCTGCGTGAGAGTGATATTGGATGGGGATATTTTTTATTTTCTTTATTCCTGCTACTATTTTACCCAGTGAAACAGGACGTCCGATACCTGCCATATCCTTGATACAGATTTCATCCGCTCCGGCCTCGATAAGCTGTTGGGCCATGTTTACATAATATTCCACGGTATGTACCGGAGAAAAAGTGATGCATAGGGAGCATTGTGAAATCATGCCGGCATCATGGGCATAACCGATAGAGGGGATAATATTGCGAACATCATTCAAACCGCAAAAAGTACGGGTAATATCTGTTCCTTGCGCGTGTTTTACTTTATAGAATAACTTGCGGACATCTGCCGGAACGGGACTCATTCGAAGACCATTCAAAGCACGGTCCAACATGTGTGTCTGAATACCTGCCTCGTGGAAGGGTTTGGTCCACTCGCGCACTGCTTTATTCGGATTCTCGCCAAACAATAAATTTACCTGTTCAAAACCACCGCCATTTGTTTCTACACGTGCAAAACAACCCATTTCAATAATGGCCGGGGCAACTTTTACCAACTGGTCTACGCGGGGCACATACTTGCCTGCGCTCTGCCACATATCGCGGAAGACCAGACTAAATTTCACTTCTCTTTCCATTTTCCTTAAATGTGTTTTTCTTTTGGATTATAGCTTCTCAATTTTTATCACCTGACCTTTACCTGCTGTCAAAATCTCTACTGCCGCCTTAATAGCATCCATAGCTCCTGCATCGGTTGTAGGAGCTTTCCTGGGAGCTTCTTCGGGAGCTACCTTGTTGACAATAGTAATGAGGTACTTGCTCAGATAGATAACAATGAGTAGTATGACAAAGACAGTAGCCATTCCAACTACCATCAGCATCAATCCGACTCCTATGTTCTCCATAAATCTAGTGTTATTAATAGTACTTACTGCACTTATAGGTTATTCAAAGCCTAAAAAGTGCTCAAATTTAGGCATTTCGGTTTTATTTTTATAATAAAGGGGTTGAAAAATATGCAAAATTAGTAGAAAAGAAGAAGATACACGAAGAAAGAAAGCGTTCCAAAAACCTAAAACAGCCATCAACTCAGGAAAAAACAGCACTTTGATCTGCTGTAAGGGCAGATTAAATCTGCCCGATGACATTACGAAGTCCTTAAAGAAGAATTTCATTCAGCATCTTGCGCTTTTTTTCAACAGGTTCGTCTTCAGCGTATCCTACAGGAATCAACACAGCCGGCTCTATATATTCGGGCAATCCCAAAACAGTGCTGCACTGAGAAGCATCGAAATTACAAACCCAGCAAGTACCCAAACCCTGCTCGGTAGCAGCCAGACAGAGATGTTCCACCGCAATAGCTATATCAATATCTGCATGATCTTTATTGTCGGCACGACGATGCCAAGACTCTTCATGGTTTGTGCAAGCCACAATGATACAGGGAGCTGTGGCAAGCCACTCACGCTTATAGCATTGCTGCAACGCCTTTAATGTAGGTTCATCTGTGACTATTTTAAACCGCCACGGTTGGAAATTAACTGCCGAGGGAGCCAAGCGTACACACTCCATGATATACTCCAATTTTTCTATCTCAACCGAACGACCGGCATATTTGCGGGCAGAATAGCGCGCTTTTACTAATTCTAGAAAGTTCATAAGCATTATTATTAGTTTGCAGACAAAAATACTAACTTTGCACCGATAAAAGAAATACAAATATGAAGAAACTTGTGATATTTGATTTAGACGGCACATTGCTGAATACAATAGCTGATTTGGCTGCCGCTACCAACCAAGCTTTACAGTACTATGGCTATCCCATTCATGACACGGATGCCTACCGTTTCTTTGTAGGAAACGGAATCAACAAACTGTTTGAACGAGCATTGCCCGAGAACGAAAGAAGCGAAGAAAATATTTTAAAAATCCGTTCTCAGTTTGTCCCTTATTACGATAAACACAACGCGGATTTTAGTCGTCCCTATCCGGGTATAGCAGCACTATTGCTGGCTTTACAAAATGACGGAAGAAAGATAGCTGTGGCGTCCAACAAATATCAAGCTGCTACACGAAAACTGATTGCACACTATTTCCCCGAAATAAATTTTGTGGAAGTATTGGGACAAAGGGAAGGAATACCTGCCAAGCCGGACCCTTCTATTGTAAATGATATCATTGCCACAGCCGGAGTCACCAAAGAAGAAGTGCTGTATGTAGGAGATTCCAATGTCGATATGCAAACGGCACACAATGCCGGAGTCACTGCCGTGGGAGTGGCTTGGGGATTCAGACCGCGAACAGAACTTGAAGCTCTTCATCCCGCACACATCATCGAAAAAGCAGAGGAACTGATTCCATTGCTTGATTGATTAGGACGGAAATATATACAAACAGCAGATATAGTGAAAACATTTCATCAAAGAACCATCAGGTATGTGATAAAAGGTTTGCGTTATCTGGCAACGGAGATTGACTCTGAGAGACTGAAAATAAACGATTTCTACTCCGACTGGACCATACCGACTTTCCATATCATACGGTTCTTGCTCTACGCTTTTATGATAGTCATGATTTATCCATACCTGCCGGGGGCTGATTCCGGTGTGTTCCAAGGGATTTCCGTATTTGTCGGTCTGATTATCTCACTCGGTTCGAGTACTGTCATCGGTAATATCATTGAAGGCTTTATCACTACTTACATAAGGCCTTTAAACTGGGAGACCGTATCAAGTTGAACGAGACAACAGGAAATGTGGTGAAAAAAAACGGCTTTCGTACCCCGAATCCGTACACCGAAATCGGCAAGAACATAGGGACTAATCATTCATTCGGAAGTAACCATCGGCTATGATGCACCTTGGAGGAAAGTACATCAGTTACTTATTGATGCTGCTTTGGCCACTCCGGGAATACAGGCCGATCCGGAATCATTTGTACTGGAAACATCATTAAGTGATTGGTATCCGGTTTATCAGGTTAATGCCTATATAAAAGATGCAGACAAAATGGCCGCCATTTATTCTGTTCTACACCAAAACATACAGGATTACTTCAATAAGGCAGGCATTGAGATTATGTCTCCTCACTATATTGCCACAAGAGACGGCAATGAAATAACCATCCCTAAAGAGACAGCCAAAGAATAAAATGAACAATTATCCGTTTTTTACGTTTTTATAGATAAATAGTATAAACTTTAAAAGCCTAATTTATGTCTGTTATTTATAAATTCTTATTTCCCTCAAAACCGGACAGCACAGCCATGTCATTACTATTATTGGCATTACGCATTTTATTCGGTGTATTATTAATGTCTCACGGAGTACAAAAATGGGCAAACTTCGATGCCATGAGTGAAAGTTTCCCGGATCCTTTAGGAGTAGGAAGCCAAATGTCTCTCATTTTGGCCATTTTTGGCGAACTGGCCTGTTCACTGGCTTTTATCTTCGGATTCCTTTACCGTCTTGCTATGATTCCTATGATTTTCACAATGGGCATGGCATTTTTTGTAATTCACGGCAATGACCCGTTCTCTGTCAAAGAACTGGCATTTATCTATCTTGTGGTATTTGTTCTGATGTACATAGCCGGGCCCGGAAAGTATTCTATCGATCACTTTATCGCTAAAGCTATATCGAAAACCAACAGATAAGTATTAATCAATATGCTTTAAAAAGCGTCTGATATCACTTTCCAACCTTTTATAAAGCGGAGATTCTTTATAACTAGTATGCTTGCGGAGTACTATATCAACTCCTAGCTGACGACGCTGATAGCTTGTCAGCTCATTATGGAACTGCATATCGTGCTCTGCAAGTTCTTTAATTTCCGCCTCACGCTCACGACGAAGAACATTACAAACAGGCGTCAACAGTTTCATCACTACACTATCCATAATATGATGCCCCTGAATAAACATATAAGTATTATCCGGATATACTCCCAATTGAGCGAACTCCTCTTTCATTGCCTCTATCTCTCCTATCGCTTTGGGATGACGATGCTCCAACTCCTGCAATTTCCGCCTTACACGACGGCTCATATTTTCCAAACTGCGCTCGGGCCGGTAAACACTTACCTGATCCAACTTGACAAACGAACAAAAATCAAGCAATGAAAACTCGGATAATATGTGTTTCCGATAAAACCACACCGACCAAATAAAAAGCGGATAGGCAATCTGTGAATACATCTTCATAAAGGCAACAAAATCTACCAACGGATGGTCATTCAAAGTAGCCATGACACACACTTCATGCAAAGCTCCCGAATAACATTGATAGTTTTCGATGGCGTATGCATACGTATGAAAAACATACTTATTATTGATAATATAGCGGGAAGTATGGGTAGCACCCTGAAGTAAATAATCATAATCACTGTCTACACAGGCAATCATATTCTGCCCCAACTGTGAACCCAGTTCATTCATTAATACAGATTTCTTGCCTTTCGCCAAAGTGGTCTTGGAAGGGAGCATTACTTCAAAATAACGAGTATCATCTTCAAACTCTCCCAATAGGGTACGCCAAAAAGAGACATCGTCGTAACTTTCAACATAAGCCACAATTTTTCGTCTTGCCTTTTTGGGCTTTAACCTATTCGCCGCACCGATATATAAAGAAGAAAGGTTGTCGGATAATCTCTTTCCCATAGCCGTGTCGTTTAGTTAAATTCATTGTGTTATATCACTCACTTCGGTAACGGCATCAAGCCATCCATCCATGACCAAAGCCGGCGAATGAGTCGTGAGTACAATCTGTACATTCGGATTCAATTCACGAATTAATGAAATTAGACGTTGTTGCCACTCCACATGAAGAGAAATCTCAGGCTCATCCATAAACAGCACTCCATGCCTCTTGTCCTGTACCAAGACAGTAAGCAAAATAACCAATATCTGTTTTTCACCCGAAGAAAGTTGGTAAGGGTATAAAGTATCACCGTCTTGTTCAAACAAAATCTCATTGCTCTGACGAATAATCTTCTTTCCCGTTTCTCCGAAAAGATCATCCATTAAATCCTGGAATTTCTTCTTAGGATAAGACATTTGGGCAGCACGCATCTGGTCTTCGGGATTACCGGAAGTAAGACACTCGATAATACGATTACCGATATTCACCTGATAATCCAAATAACGGCGCTGCAATTGATAAAGCTGCCAGTCCAGCTCTGTCTTCACATTCTTATCCGCCATTTTTTCAAGCAACTCGGAATGAATCAATGGTCGGTCAAAACTTCTGATAACATCAAAATGAATTTGCGTAGCATCTTCAGGAGAAAAAACAAAATGTACCCCCGGTGCAGAGCCATTACTTAAAGCCCCCCCTTCCAAAGCACTCAAACTATTTACAGACCTGTTCAGAATAGTACTTTTACCTATTCCATTCACCCCACTCAGAATATTAACATCAGGGCGAAGTTCCCACGAGATATCTTTACGTCCCCACAGCCGCTTTATCTCGATACGCTTAATATAATCAGCCTGCTTTTTCATTTTATATAAATTTACTATAAAGCAAAGATAGAAAATATAAAAAGAAACACCTACATTTGTACTGTTATTTAAGGTAAAAAAGATATGGCTATTCAGAAGTATAAAGGACATTTGGCATTGCTGGGCGCTGCCATAATGTGGGGATTAATGTCTCCTATCGGCAAAACAGCTTTAGAGAACGGAATTTCAGGACTTTCACTGGCAACTTTTCGAATGACGGGAGGAGCAGTCTGTTTTTGGATTGCATCTATTTTCGCACCCAAAGAACAAGTAAAGCCTCATGACTTGATGATGTTGTTCTTTGCCGGACTATTGGGTATCGTATTTAATCAAGGTTGTTTTACGTTCGGGTTATCACTGACCTCTCCCATCGATGCTTCCATCGTAACAACCACCGCACCGATTGCAACCATGATTGTTGCAGCCATTTATTTGAAGGAACCGGTAACCGGAAAGAAAGTAATCGGCATCTTCTTAGGCTCCATTGGGGCTTTAACTTTGATTATGAGTAGTCAAGGTTCCACAGATGATAAGGCCGGAAGCATTCCGGGAGACTTGTTGTGCTTGGCTGCTCAGATAAGTTTTTCTTTTTATCTGGCTATCTTTAAAGGATTAATCAGCAGATATAATATCTTCACATTAATGAAATGGATGTTCACATATGCCGCCATCTGCTTTATTCCATTCTCCTATCACGAAGTTTCGGCTATTCAATTTAACGAGATATCCACCACCACGTGGGGCTGCGTCCTTTTTGTTATCTTGGGAGGCACATTCTTTGCCTATATTTTAATGATGATAGGACAAAAGACATTGCGTCCGACCGTTATCAGTATGTATAACTATGTACAACCGATTGTCGGTACTTCTGTCTCTATTTTATTGGGCATGGGTACTTTCGGACCGGCAAAAGGACTGGCCGTCGTATTGGTATTCTTAGGAGTGTACATCGTCACTCAAAGTAAGAGCCGCGAACAGATGCTGGCTGAACAAACGGTTCAAAAAGACAGGCACTAACCGCAGTTGTTGCAATCCCCCAACTCGGAGATTTATATAATTGACTCTTCCAAACGAAGCTGCTCTATATATTTCTCCGTGTCCTCCCAAAGTTGTTTGGCCTGCGGATGATTCATAAATTTATCTTTTACTTTTTTCGGTTTGCAAGAAGCAAACATTTGTCCGGTCACCTCCGACACTTCTTCATCAAGCAATAAGTGAATAGCTGTTGCCGCACCTTCTTTAGGAGTACGGATGCAAGGACGAAAAAAACAATCTGTCAATTTATCAAACCACATATCCATACGGATGATATTGGTAGAAACAATTCCCGGATCGGCGGCATTGACTGTAATTCCGCTGTCTTTCACCCTTTCCGACAGTTCACGCGTAAACAGCCACAAAGCCAACTTGGTATTGCTATAAATAGGAATACGCCAAAAGCTACCTGACTTTCCGCGGGAAAAAAAATCGGACGTGATATGCCCAAGTGAATAAGTACACGAAACCATATTGACAATACGGCTTCCTTTTCCCATCAAAGGCAATAATCTCATAGTCAAAAGAAAAGGAGCAACATAATTCACCGCCACTGTTCTTTCCAGCCCGTCTTCAGTCTGCATCAAATGAGTACTCATTGTTCCGGCATTATTCATCAAAAGGTCAATATGTTTTCCACGCCCCAACAGTCCGTCTGCAACATTGATAACAGACGCCATAGAAGACAGATCGACCTGACGTACTTCTATCTCCTTGTTTCCTGTTTCCAATATCATCTGATTCTTACGTTCTTCTCCTTTAAAAAGAGTATAACACAACATAATGACATGATACCCTGCCTCGGCTACGGCACGAGTTATTTCCTTTCCCATTCCTCCGTCGGCACCGGTTATAACAGCTAATTTACTCATTTTTCCACTCTTGCTTTTATATATAAACACTTATTTCTTCTCCAATTTTTCAATTTCTTTTTTCAAACTTGCCGGCAGCTCTTCCCGCAAGTGCTGGTGGCAAGCCATTTCAATAGTGTACATTCGTGCTATACAATAGTTACTATGCTTACAGTTACACCGCGCTTTTTCTTCTTCACGCATACGATTGACAAAACCGGGTTCATTAAGCAAAGCACGCGCCATCTGCACAAATTCAAAACCATGATTCAATACCTCATCAATCTTTTCACGCGAAACCAACCCACCGACATATACTAACGGAATATCCTTTATTTCGGTTCTGAATTTCAGAGCATCTTCCAAGAAATAGGCCTCTTTGAAAGGTACGGCCGGAATCATCCATTTGCCTGCCATTCTTACTCCATATTTCAGCCACCAGCAATTCATATAATGAGTCATCGTTTTGATAGGCATTTCACCGCGCATGACATACATTGGAGCTTTACTTACAAAACCTCCACTCAAGACCAACGCCTGTGCACCATCTTGCACCAACCGCTTGGCTACCTGCATGGTCTCGTCTATTTCCATACCTCCCTTAAAGCCATCACGCATATTCATTTTCACCAATACTGCCATATCGCTACCTGCAGCCTGCATCACCTCTTCCATTACCATATCCATAAAACGCATACGATTCTCCAACGAACCGCCATACTCGTCTTTACGGTGATTGGTATAAGGAGAGAGAAACTGACTGATGAGATATCCATGTCCGGCATGAATTTCCACTGCATCAAAGCCGGCCTCACGTGCTAAATTGACAGAACGACCATAAGCTTTTGCCATCGCCGGAAGTTCGTCCTTACGCAAGCCACGCACGAAAGTAGGCGAATAAAGATTAAAACCGGAAGAAGCTCCTA
>ENA-OPCL01001181-OPCL01001181.1-human-gut-metagenome-genome-assembly--contig:-NODE-1181-length-20215-cov-6.443403_pt1 | contig 20215 bp, 17 predicted proteins | sample MGYA00241251_ERZ501482 | MGnify/ENA primary metagenome ERZ501482 (study PRJEB25962, sample SAMEA2042581) | human gut metagenome | biome: human gut; feature: human-associated habitat; material: faeces... | reverse complement strand
ACAGCCGCGCCCACTTTATCAAAGAGCCAGACAAAGAGCAGATACGGGAGATTTAAGATAAGCAGCTTCTTGATTTCCGGCTTCATAGCGATACCTCCCTGTCTTTGTTCTTGACCTTTGCCCGTTCCGCGTTCTTGCCCTGTGCAGCTTCTTTGAGGGTAGAGAGCAGCTTTCGGATTGAGGGCTTTTTCTCCTGTGTCAGCTTTTTTGCGGAAAATTCCTTAAAGGCGGCGGTCAGCACGTCCGCGTCCCGCCCCTTGAAGAAAACCAGATAGCGGGGCGGGCTTTCCGTCGCGTCCTTTTTCAGCGCAAAGTCGATACCGTACTTTTTCGCCGTACTCTCAAAGGCTTTGATATTGCCCTCGGTAATCTCAATGTTGGAAACGCCCGCGTTCTGCTTCATAAGCTGCTTTAAGCTCTGCTTGCCCTGTGGCGGTTTTGCAAGCTGCTTTTTGCCCTTTGACAGTATGGCTTTCATTGCCTTTTGGAGCGTCTGCGCGGTCAGCTTCCCGGTCTTGATGTAAAGGGCTATGGTCTTTTCGTTTACTTCGTCCTGCAATTTGTCGCGTCCTCCTTTCGCGTTTCTTTATGGGGCGGCGGTCAGATACGCACCCGCAGCCCGTTCAAGTCCTCGGCTCTGATACCCACAAGATACCAGTTGTCGCCGTACTCAATCCGGGTCGGCTTCCACTTGCCCCGCACGAATACGTCAAAGCACTCGCCGCAATGCAAGCCCCCGTAGTAGCTGTTTAAGTCAAAGCGGATGTCGTAACGGTCGGTGCGCTCGTCAAATACCAATGCTCCTGTCATTTTCTGTGCCATAATAAAATCCTCCTTTTGTGGTTGTGGGTGGTTACAGGCTTTCGCCCTCGTTGCATGAATAATAGTCCGGGTCGCCGTACTGCGGCTTTTTCGGTGACAGTGCGCCGCTTGCCATGTCATGGGCGACAAGGGAAGTGTAATAATTGCCGATAGTGGACGGGGCGTTGAAAAGGGCTGCTTTCAGATATTGCTTGATGTTGCGGATTTTCGTTGTGTTCTCCCGCATACAGTCAAGCACAAAGCGGATATGCTCGCCGTCCAGTTTCATAAACTTAGATTTCACAAGCTCTGCCGGGTAGTCGTCCCCCGCAATCCGTACCCGCTTTCTGGCGGTGCATACGGTTTCAAGCATGAGGTCTACAATCTCGTCAAGCCTGTCACTGTCAAACTTCATGTCCTGTTTGAGAATGTGGTAGTCGATATTGTCCTTGATGATTTCCCGGTATATATCAACTGCGCTCTGTGCTGTCGCTTCCGTTCCTTTCCGTTCCGGCGGCGTAGCCGCTTCTCTGCAAGGAGAGGGGTTAGGGGAAAGGATAGGAATGGAATGGGTACTTTGTTCATCAGTAATTATTTTTTCTTTTTTTGGTAAGTCAGTTCTTTGTATATCTTTATTTAATTGCGTTGGATTTTCCAACGTAGGTTTTTCCAATGTTGGTTTTTCCTGCGTTGGATTATCCAATGTTGGATTTTCCAATGTAGGTAAATCCGGCGTAGGCGGCTGCGGCTGCTCGAATATCACATAGTCCGCGCCCCGCAAGCGTCCTTTCTCGTCGCGCTCCCTTGAACGGACGATATACCCGGCGCGTTCAAGCTCCTTAATGGCTTCGCGGATAGCGTCTATCTTCTCCCGGTTGATAAGGGATAAGCCTTTCAAGGTGTAGTCCCAATCTTCGGGGAGTGACAGCATTTGCGACAACAGCCCCTTTGCCTTTAGGGAAAGCTCCTTGTTGCGTAGGTGGTGGTTGCTCATTACGGTGTAGCCCTTGTTCCGTTCCACTCTGAAAACTGCCATAGTTCATAGCTCCTTTGCTTTGGATTTGTTACGCAGTAGAAGCGCGGTTTCGGGGAATAAGGTATAAATCCCTTGCCGCGCCAGATACACACCCGCAAAACCGCTTGTAGCAAGGCTTTTTCTGCCCCTACTGCGTAACAAAGGGCATGAAAAAAGCGGCGTTCCTGTTCTCCCATGTAGAGAGTAAGAAACGCCGCTTCTGCGTCGTATTCAGTTTTTAGTACAATACCCTGCTTGTCCGTCGCTCGAAAAACCTTGATTTTCCAGTGTTTTCAAAAGTATCGTTATCTAACGTCAGCTTTCAACCGTCCCGGATTTCAGGCAATGCTTGCAGAAGCCGAAGCCGGGAAAATCGGTACGATTATCGTCAAGGATATGAGCCGTTTCTGCAGAAACTATCTTGAGGTCGGCTTTTATACCGAGATTCTGTTCCCCAAGAAGCAGATACGCTTTGTCGCAATCAATAACAGCGTGGACAGCGACAAACCACAGGATAACGACTTCACCCCGTTCCTCAACATAATGAACGAGTGGTATGCCAAGGACACCAGCAACAAAATAAGCCGAGCAAGAAGCGTTGGAAAAAGCCGACACCGTAACGGCGAAGCTGAAAGACGATTCCAAACTTCCCCAGACCGGCGATACAAGCAACCTTGCACTGTGGATTGCCCTGTTGTTCATCAGCGGCGGGGCAGCCATTGGCACAACGATTGTCAGCAGAAAGAAAAAGTACAACAGATAATTGAATAGTGTTCCCTTGCTCCATCTTCCGAGCAAGACAAAAGCGTCGTAGCAATACGGCGCTTTTTTGTTACCCGGAAGTGACAAACAGCGGCTTTTGAATGGTTGGCGGTAAAGGATACCGCCGTCAAAACAAAGCCGCTCATATCGAAAGAAAACGCCCAAAATCGCCCCGAAACTATACAGCGGGAAACGGTTTTGAGCGTTTCTGTGTTTCGGGAGCAAATCGGCAATTCGGCAGCGAAAAGGAAGTGAATTTTGATGCCAAAAAAGAAACTCAATCTATTTGCCAGTAAATGCAATTATCACCGCCTCATAAGGACGCAATATATTTCCTTCTCTGTCGTCCTCATAATTCCGGATCCAGACTTCCCCAGCTTTCCACTCATCAAGCAATGGGCAGCTAACTTCCTCATCCGTAAAGTTTGTACATACCAGCATCTTTGTATGCTCATCTGTTCTCGTATAGGCGAAAATTCTCTCATCTTCCGGCAGAAGAAGTTCAAATTTTCCATTCACGAATACTGGATTTTCTTTTCTTAAACGAATCAGCTTCTGATAATAGTAAAATACCGAATTTTCATCTTCCAGTGCCTCTTTGGCATTGATTCTGGTATAATTTGGATTCACGGCAAACCATGGTTCTCCTGTTGTGAATCCTCCGTTCTCATCCCTGCTCCACTGCATCGGAGTACGGGCATTATCACGGCTTCTTGCGTAGATAGACTGCATGATTTCTTCTGGCTGATATCCTTTTTCCAGACGCTCTTTGTACATATTCAATGTCTCAATATCTTCATATTCCTCAATGCTGTCAAACTGCACATTCGTCATTCCCAGCTCTTCTCCCTGGTAAATGTAAGGAGTTCCCTGCATTCCATGAAGCATTGTCGCCAGCATTGTTGCCGACTCTTTTCTGTATTTTCCGTCATTTCCCCAACGCGACACGATTCTAGGAAGATCATGGTTATTCATGAACAGACTGTTCCATCCTGTCTGATATAAAGTATTCTGCCACTTTGCAAGGCATTTTTTCAGCTTAACCAGATTCAATGGAATCGTATCCCATTTTTCTTTTCCTTCTTCCTGATCAAGCATAATGTGCTCAAACTGAAAAACCATAGAAAATTCACTGCCATCTGGATTACTATATTTCTTTGCAATTTCCGGTGTTGCTCCCCAGGCTTCTCCAACAGTGATCATATCCCCCTTCTGAAATGTTTCTCTGCTTAGTTCACGCAGAAATTCATGCAGCTTTGGTCCATTATTTGTGATCTTAAGATCTGGCTCTTTTGCAATCTGATCGATTACATCCAGACGAAATCCGCCTGCTCCTTTTTCCATCCACCAGAGAATCATATCATAGAGCTCTCTTCTCACCTTCGGATTCTCCCAGTTCAGATCTGGCTGTTTCACTGAAAACTGATGAAAATAATACTGTCCCAGTTCTGGAACCCACTCCCATGCCGGTCCTCCGAACGCAGAATTCATATCATTTGGGTAAATACCTTCTTCTCCGTCACGCCACACATAATAATCATGATACGGATTGTCTTTGCTTTTCTTTGCCTCCAAAAACCATCTGTGTTCATCTGAAGTATGATTCAGCACAAGATCCATCATAATTCGGATTCCGCGTTTCTTTGCCTCCGCAAATAACTGTTCCATATCTTCCATTGTTCCGAACATCGGCTCAATATCCTGATAATCTGAAATATCGTATCCATTGTCATCCTGTGGCGAACGATACACCGGTGAGAGCCAGATTGCATCTATTCCAAGTTTTTTCAAATAATCCAATCTGCTGATAATTCCTGGAATATCACCGATTCCATCTCCATCCGAATCTTGAAAGCTTTTCGGATAAATCTGATATACAACTGCATTTTTCCACCATTTATTCTTATTTCCCATACTCATTCTCGATATCTCTCCGGCAGATTTTCTGATTCTACCGGGATATCCTCTCCTTTCTAATCATATACCTGGCTTATTTTTTTCTATATTTTAACGGAGAAACTCCATATGTTTTTTTGAAGCTTCTGATAAAATAGCTTACATTCTGATATCCACTCTGCATTGCAATCTCTGTAACAGGAATATCCGTATCTTGTAACAGCTGTTTTGCATGCTCTAACCTTAAATGTGTTATATATTGCGAAAGGGTAATATGAAAATGTTCCTTAAAATATCGCGATATATATTTTTCCGAAAGATGAAACTGCTCACTAAATTCTTTTAATGATATCTTTTCCATAAAATTCTGCTGTATATATGAAATCATTTCTTTTTCTATCGTATTTCTCCCGCTTTTATCATTTTCGATTACAAAGCCCCTCTCCCACATTTCAAGAATAAATTGTAAAAGAATTATTTTTGTCTTTATCTGAGCAGTTATTATGGACTCAGTTTTCTTATTTTTTGCCACATATATTTCAACCAACTGCTCACATAGTTCTTTTGCTGTATCTTTTACTCTTGGATTTATCATTAGATGACCATTTTTTAACGGCTCCAGTAATTTATCATCTAACATGTCATTTATGCAAAAAGATATGTATTTTAACGGAAAAAGGAAAGTAAAATAATCCACTGTACCAGTCTGTGAACCCATGAAATGCAGATTACCCGGCGACACTACAAAAGCATCCCCGGGGGTTCCAATATAATTTTCTCCTGATATACTTACAGTCAAAAAACCACTTTTTACATATATAATTTCCAGTTCATCATGCCAATGAACCGGTATCTGAAATGATCGTCCTTCATTTTTTATATGATATGTACTAAACGGATCATCCTTTGTACCATGTGGTTTATTTTCCTTTAATTCAAAGTACATACTCTCTCCTATACTTCTACAAGACCTTTACTCTTCCATTTTCCACTCTTCCATCTAAGTACCATTCCCACTGCTCTCGCACATTCGTCACCTGCCATAGCAATATATGCTCCTACAGCCAGAAGTCCCATGTGTATTCCGAGAAAATAGGTTCCGCCAACTGCAAACAAATACATAAATATCGCACCTAATATAACCGGAAAAAATGCGTCTCCGCTCGTTTTTAACGCCTGCCCATATACAAGGTTTGTTACCCTTCCAAGTTCAAGAAATATATCTACTATTAACAACTTTACCACAAGATTTATCATCTGTGTATCATCCGTAAATATATGCACGATAAAATGTCCGGCAAATGCAAAGGTCACGGAAAAGCATGTCGCTGTGATGATACCATATATCGCAGCTTTTCTCGTCCCCCTGTTACATTCCTCAAACTCTTTTGCTCCAATTCTCCAGCCGGTCATAATTGCATTTGCCTGAGCAAGGGCAGCTCCCACGCAATACGAGAAATTTGCAATCTGTATCGCATATGAACGCGCTGTAACATTCATTCCATCCACATCCATCTGATTCATAAAACGCACTATAAATGTCATTGCGATGTTGTAAAGTGCTGTTTCAAGCGCAGAAGGAAAACCAATCTTAACAATCTGTGCAAATATCTTTCTTGATGTAATTCGCTCAGGACTCTGCTTTGCTTTTATAAGTACAGCCCCCATGCCGGCTACAATAATAAGATTTACAACTCTCGAAATAACCGTGGCAACAGCAACTCCCATCACACCCCAGTTGAATGCAAATAAAAATACTGAATTAAGTATTATATTGAGAACATTTCCAACAACAGTTCCTATCAAAGAATGTTTTGTATATCCAAACACTCTCAAATAACTGGAGAAAATAGGAATCAGTGCATTTAAAAAACATGTGCCGCCAACAATTCTAAGATATATTTCAGCCGGCTCAAGCAAAGCCGGAGCAATACTTACGATTCTAAGTATCCCACCAGAAAAAGTAGCAAGAACGACAGACATTACGATACCTATCAATGCGTTGAATATAAGTCCAAGTTGCCTTGCCTGATATGCTATCCCCGGTCTTCCAGCTCCGATATTTTGTGACATAACAGCTATCATACCCGACGATATTACTCCAAACATAATAATAAAAACACCTATATATGTATTTGCTGTTCCCACTGCTCCTACAGCCTGATCACTTACAGATGATAGCATAAGCGTATCAACCATACCTGAAAGCATATAAAATAAAGTTTCTAAGCATATTGGCACAGATAGCTGTGTTAATGTTTTTCTTTCCGCTGCCATAGTTTTTCTCCTCACATACAATTCAAGAATACCATATCAATAATACGATATATTTCTATGTAATTCTTGTATAATATCATGTGAAAATTGCACTATTTCTACTTTATCTTAAAGAGTACTGGTTATTCTAGCTCCTGCATCCTTTGATGAAGCCCCACATAAGAAAACCCTTTCATCAGCAGTTCCATAATCCAATACGATAAATCGATCATGAAATATACCGCCTGTCTTTTTCATTGACAAATTTACTGTTGGGTACTCCTTGCAGAAATCTATAAATTCTATGTTGTGAAGTTTATTATTTCCAACATTATCACTGAATAAAATAATAGCTACTCCGGCCGGAGAATTCTTAAGGTGTACCAGCGTCCTTAAGCCAATATAATTGTCAACGACATATATTGACGACTTTGCCTGCTTATAAATGGACTCATATACCTCATCTGCACTACTAAATTTTGCGTTAAACATGAGCCACTTGTCATCATCATCTGAAACAAAGCTGTTCATCATATCAGCCAACTCAGATTTTGTCACAACATCCTTCAAGCCTTCCGCAACATCTGAAATCTGCTTTTCAATAGATATCATATCTGAGTTGATTTTGTTAATTTCTATTCTGTTGTTAGCAGTTTCCATGCTTAACTGAAGTATTTCCCGCTGACCTATTAAATCACGATTTTCTAATATGTAATCTTTCATTTTCTTAAAGGTTCTTATTAATGCCTTACTCTGCTTAACAGCCAACGGTCCTTTCAAAACAGTCATCAGCATATATAATCCTTGCTCTGTAAATACATGAGGATTATAACGACTTTTTGAACTTATATTTGCGGTACAATTTTTGTACCGCAAATCTTCTAATTCCTCATCTGTCAATTCAAACATAAAATCTTCATCAAATTTTTCAATATTATTTTTTACCTGTCTATTAAATCCCTTCGTATCATAGCCATATATCTCTGCTAAATCAGCATCGAGCAATACCCTTTTACCCCTAATTTTATACAGTTTTTCTTTTAGATATTCTTCTGTTACTGTAACATCGATTTCTTTCTTTTTATCTTCTGCCATAGAATTCCTCCATCCATTTTGCGGTCAAAAAAATTGTTCGCAACTCTCATATAACATATTGCTGACATCAGCAAAATGGTCTATTCCTCTTTTTCCCTCAGTTTGTCATAATACGCTTTATACCTATAAATCGTCCGCTCACTGACATTGTTCCTCTTCGCAATTTCTACCATTGTCATGTCGTATCATTTTTTACAATAGCTTTCATACAATCGAAATACCGCTGATATCTTTTACAGGCTAAACTTCTCCAAAAGCAGTCAGCCTGTATGTTTTTTATCCAATCACGTAAAATCCATTTTCTTTTTATTGCCGGTCCATATTTTAAGATCAGTGCTGTCACAACATCCACACATCTCTCAAATCAGTCTTAATACATCAGTATTATTACCTTGTCCCTTGAACAATTCCATATCTGCAAAAAGGACATCCCCTGACCTGTAAAATCTACAGTTCCGGAATGTCCTTTTTTTCATACTTCACTATATTTTTAACACATGATACTGCTTATCCACAATCTATATGATTCCAAAATGTCTAAATGCCTGCATAATCGCATCTTCCTTCTCCGGTGTACACTGTGGCTGTCTCGCATTCTCTGATTTAGCCGGATTGAAGTTCTCACCGACATCTAATCCACACTTCTTCTTAATCTGCGCGGTATACAGTGATGAAACCTTCAGTCCTGTCTTTTCAAGTACATATGCCTTTATCTGCTCATAAGTTGCTTTTCCCTTAAATTCAGATAAATCCATATCCTCCAGAGAGAAGTCCACCTTCACTTTTCTGCTATCGACCATTCCCTTGGAAAGCAAGACAACCGTCTCACAGAACATATTTTATCGCAAGGCTTTTAAAAATGGAATAGATTTTACCAAACGACAGTTTTCAAAAAACTTATCTGTCAAAAATTAATTTCTCCCACGGTTCATATCCTGCCATGTAGCCGAATTCTTCCTCATTTCTGAATCCTTCAAGAAGTTTTTCTTTTACACCATCTAATATAGCTTCATCAATATCTCTGAACTTCATATGCTTATATAAACCGGACTTTCTAAAATCATACATAGTACCCACATTATCAAGAAGATGTTTTACCACCTTATATGTTCCCTCTACATCTTTCCCTGCACATACAATATCAAGCATTGGCGAATACTCATTATATTTTCCCATTTCCAATGTATGTGCAACTGCCTGTACCTTCCCTGACAAAAATCTCGCATAACCGATATCATTTTCCCGCAATGCCAGTCCCGCCATTGTGGAAAGAACAAAATTAAGTGTACTAAAGCCGGAAAAAATAATATTTTCATATTTTTCATATGCTTCTTTGATTTTTCCCTGCTTCTGGAGTAATCTTCCCTGATAATAACTTTTCATAGGATCGTGTTCTGAAAAATAGTCCAGATATTTTTCTGCCTTGGTGTAATCCTTCTTACGTAAATAAAATCCAAATAAGGAATCTGCTGCATGATGCTGTATCTCTTCATTCTCATCATGTAGTGCCAGCTCATACCATGCGTTAATCTGCTTATCATATTTTTCCTGATTCGTGCATTTATCCGTTATTCTTCTTGCATCAAGCATTACCGCAGTCTGCCAGATAAGCATATTACAATTCGGATATTCCTTTATAAGTCTCAATGCCCATTCATAAGTCTTTTCATAGCCTTCTTCTGAAAACATCCTGTCCATCTTCCTGATAATTTCTTCGATTTCAGTATCTGAAAGTTTTTCATGAAAAGAAAGTAATGTATCAAGTGAAATATCAAGCAGTCTTGCAATTGGTGCCAGCAGTTCAATATCCGGCTTGGAATTACTATTCTCCCATTTGTTTACAGCCGGTGTCGTCACGCCTAATCTGTTTGCCATCTCCTCCTGCGTCATACCAGCTTCTTTTCGATATTTTTTTATAACAACGCCTATATCCATTTGCTTCATCTCCTAAAAAATTCAAAAGCTTTTGTATACTCAGCATATCAGATTCATATAGATTGCTCAATTGAACAGTGTTTAATTTCTATTCAATTTAATTAACCAGTAGGAAATGTTGCTAAAATACTGTTTAGATTTATCATACATACAAAATGGAAGTTATCTATTTCTCCTCTTCGTTAAGACCTAGTTCATTACATATTACTTGCTATCCCTGATACCTTATTCTTTCTACCAGCGTTTCCTTTTTCAGATTACTGCTTAAAACACAGGAAAGCACAATTTGTAGAATACCAACCAGAAGAATCATAACAAGAATCGGGATAAGAGGAACGTGATAAACGTTCATTCCAAAAATCCCATTATGCTTCGCATAGGAAAACAGTGCATAGCCAAGGGGCAGACCGGCAGCAAGTGCGACGCAGATGGTGCCAACCGTAAAAATCAAGCCCTGTATTTGTAAGCTCAGATTCAACTGCTTATTGGTCATGCCTACCGCTTGCAGCACACCGTATTCCTGCTTCTTCGTGGTGATATTGATGATCATGGTGTTTGCCAGATTCATAAACCCAATGAGACCGACAATTGCCATGAACAGATAGCAGCCAAGCTTCATCATACGGCTTGCGTATTCTGCGGTTTGCAATTCTGCGTGATAGGTGTTCAGCTTGATATGAGAAGTATCGGAGAGCAGGTCATTCAGGCTTTGCTCTACAGATGCCACATCTTTTTTAGCACAATCCACCCACAGGTATCCATAAGATGTCCCTTTCGGATTTACAGAGCGGTATACTTCTTCCGGAATGACCAGATAAGTGTCCGCGCTTACAAAGGAGCCTGCGATTTTTCCATGATAGGTATAGGTTCCGCTTCCGTTATCAAAGTTGAATGTAATCGGTGCACCCGCAGAATACCCGTCAGCTTCCATCCACGTGGACCAGCCAAAGAAAACATCCCCGTTTTTGACAGCTTGTGCATAGTCCATGGAACCGATATCGCCATCCCCGCGCATCATTTCAAAATCCTCTTGATTTACGATTGCAACCGGAAATTTTGTTCCGTTCAGATCTGCAGAGACGATTTCTCTCGTCAGTACATCCGTTACACCGGGGATGGATTTGATTTCTTTAATCAAAGAATCATTCAGTGGGTTGTTCTGTAGGATTGTGTCCAGATTATTCTCCGAATAGGCTTCATCATAATTCTGGGAATAATCCAGCTGCAACTCAAATTGTCCATGGTTGATTGCAATCCGCGCCTCGTGCTCCGTGTCAATATTCCCAACATAATTAGAGATAATTACAAACAATACACAGGAAAGCCCCATGGTAAGAATCGTAGCAATGGTTCTTTTCGGATTGCCTGTCACATTTGCCATTGCCATGGAGAAAACGGTGACATCTTTTCTGCCTTTTCGTCTGCCCTGTTTTTGCGTTTTGGAGCCGCCAAGATACCGTGTCGCTTCGATGGGTGAAATCCGGGAAACAATTTTCATGGGTTTGCGCAGAGCCAAAACGACCGTAAGAAACGATACAAAAATGCAGATGAGCATAATTGTCAGTGAAAACAGAGGCACCTGATGGTTCTTGATTCCGGACGATACCAGATTTCCCTGCTCCACCAGCCAGTTGAAGCTGACTTTTGCAATCAGGAAACCAAACAGCAGCCCCAGCGGTATCGAAGGAACCGCCAGAAGAATGCCCTCACGAAAGATCAACTGCTTCATCTGCTTTCTGGTTGCACCCAGCGCCTTGATTTTTCCGTACTCCTGAACCTTCTGGGCGATCCCGACCTGGAAGATATTATAAATGACCACAACGGAAAACAGCACGATTCCGAGGATCAGGGTTCCACAAACCACAATCATTTCATAGCTCGGCTGCAATACCCACTGCAGGTAGAGGTCATTGATGATCACGTTTTTCTGGTCAATGCCGCAGGAATCCGCGATTTCTTTTATAACAGGCGCAACATTATTCATAGATACATTTGCAGAATCGCTCAAGGTAAAATAGATATTATATTGCCTGTCACCCTCCGCAACACGCTCATTATAAAAATCCTGCGAACCGAATACAACATAGGAAGCCTCGATGGTATATTCATCCCGGTCATATAAAATCCCGCTGACAGTAAATTCCACCGGTGCGTATTCCGACTGCATGCCGGAACGGTACTCCAATGTTACGGTGTCTCCGACCTTTACATCATGGTATCCCACTGCATCAAAGAAAGCGCGTCCTGCGGCAATTTCCTGCGCCTTTTCCGGATAGGTACCTTCCTTCAACACATATTCCTGATTATAGGGAAGCATTTTCCTGACCGTTTCATCCGCACTGACAAAGCCGCCATTTTCATTTCCTTTCAGGATGCCCTCCGTACACATGATGCCGATATCAGATATCTCAGCTCTGCGTTCCACTTCTTTTAATTGCGTACCATCTGCGGCGATAAACAGGCCGTAGTTGCTTCCGTATGAGCTTGCAGCCTGATCCTTCTGTAAGAGGATCAGTCCATTTCCAATTGTACTGATAATGACCAGAAGCATGGTAGTCAGGCAAATCGCCGTCATAATGAGGACACTTCTTGTCCGATTTCTTTTGTCGTTGCTGAATGCAATTTTGCTGATCGTCCTCAATTGAAATCCACCACCTGTCCATCCTCGATGACTAAAATACGGTCAGCAACCTGCGCGATCTCATCATCATGGGTAATCATTACAATCGTCTGTCCATATTTTTTTGCGCTCATTTTCAGCAGCGCGATCACCTCGTCACTTGTCTTGGAATCAAGATTTCCGGTTGGCTCGTCCGCAAACAAAATCTCCGGTCTGTTTACCAAGGCTCTTGCAATCGCAACGCGCTGCTGCTGTCCTCCGGAGAGGGTATTCGGAAGATTATGAATCCGGTGTTCAAGACCCAGTGTGGTGATAATATCATTGACATAAGCTTTATCCACTTTTTTCCCGTCAAGCCCCAACGGAAGAACGATATTTTCCCACACATTGATGGAGGATACCAGATTGAATGCCTGAAATACAAATCCGATCTTTCTTCTCCGGAAAACGGCAAGCTGATCCTCCTTCATGGAATACAGGTCCTTGTCAGACAAGATCACGCTGCCGCTGGTTGGTGTATCCAGCCCGCCCAGCATATGCAGCAGGGTACTTTTTCCGGAGCCGGATTTTCCGACAATGGCGACAAATTCTCCCTGCCCAATCTGGATATTCACATGATTGACGGCTTTGACCTGATTTTCCCCCGTCCCATAAAATTTGCAAAGCTGATTCGTTTCTAATATCACGCCCACTCCAATGGCCTCCTTTTCTTATTTGCCAGCATTGTATCAAAGGAACCTTTCATTTCACTTTCAAAAAGAGAGCAGAAGTCTTACAGATTTGAAAGACTTCTGCTCATCATCTCTACGAAAGTCCATTCTCCGGCAGCTGAATCAAAAAGGTACTTCCTTTTCTGACTTTGCCGGAGGCTACCGTGATTGTCCCACCATGCTGCTCAATAATCTGTCTGGACAGATACAGACCGATGCCAGTTCCGCTCTTTTCGCGGACTTCCGGCGCAGTCCCTCTGTAAAACCGCTGGAATATTTTATGGTATTCACTCTGCGGGATTCCGATTCCCTGATCCTCGATCTCAATTCTCACAAAGCCGGTTCTTTTTTGTAGACGGATCGTGATTTTTGAATGTTCTGGGCTGTATTTGATGGCATTGTCCAAAACGTTAATGATTGCTTCTCCAAGCCAACGTTTATCCTGCATGAGTGCACAATGCTCCAGTGATTCGTTGCAGTCGAAAATAAGTTCTATCCCTTTCTCCGCTGCCTTTGGATACGTTCGGTTTACTGCGGAGATGATCGTATCCATAATGGGAAGTGTTTTCTGATCAAGCTGAATCAAGCCTGTCTCCAGTTTGGATATTTCCAGCAGAGACTGCAGCAATGTTTCCAATCCGTCCAATGCACTCCGGCAGCGGATGCGAAATTCCTGTTGCTCCGTCTGGCTCAGATTGTTCCGCAGCAATATGCTAAAGCAGGTATCCAAGGCTGCAACCGGGGTTTTCAGCTGATGGGAAATGTCGGATACCATTTCCTTTGTGCTTTCCTTCTCCGCTCTGGCTTCCTCTTGCAGCAGCTGGATATGATGTCCGATTGCTTCAAGTTGAAATTTCAGTCTTTCCTGCCCGACATGATCTTCTGTGTCCAGCACTACCTCAAAGTGATTTTCCCGAAATGCAATCAGGATTTGCTCTAGCTGCTCCAATCGTTTCCGACTTTCTTTCGCCTCAGCTTTCTTCCGGTAAAACAGGAACGTTAGCAAAGACAGACATAGCACTGCACTTGTACAGCCGGTTATCATGATATTCTGCCGGAAGCGCACATAAAACGAAGTCCCTTTGTTTTCCCAGTACCCGTATTGCTCTAATAATTGCTTACCTCGTTCATTGGCTTGATGGTCGTTTCCTTTCAGCCATCCTGCGGCAACATCCATGCCGGTGGTCTCTGCGCCCGCCGCAACTTCTGTCAGGATATCCATTTTACATTGATAATCCTGATAATATAAATAGGTGGTAAAGCAGTTCAATACCGCAAAAAAGAGTAGAACCGGCAGCACCAGTGACAAGGCATCAACCCACTTTTTACGATGTCGTTTCGTCACTGACTTACCTCCTGATTCCATATATACCCAAGCCCGCGGATGTTTTTAATATAGACCGGAGCCGCCGGATCCTCTTCGATTTTCTCACGGAGTCTTCTGATATTGACAGCGATTGTATTTTCATCCACAAAATCCCCTTCCAGATCAAACACATTTTCCAATATTTGTGTTTTTGAAAGAATCTGTTTCGGGTTTTGAAGAAAAAAGGACAGCATTTTCAGTTCATTCTTCGTAAGGCTTATTTCTCTTTCCTTTACGAACGCCCTCATCTCTCCGGGGATAAATACGATATCCTTTGAATGAATTTTTGGAGTTCCGGGTTCATTCCTTCTGCGGCGGAAATGAGCCTCGATTTTCAGAAGAAGTACGGAAAGGCTGAACGGTTTCGTCATATAATCGTCCGCACCGGCTTCATATCCCATGACCTGATCTGTCTCCTGATCCAACGCGGTAAGACAGATAATATATACATTTTGACAATTCCGCATCCATCTGACAAGCTCTAATCCGTTTCCATCCGGAAGATTCACATCACAAATGGCAACATCCACATGATTATCACTTGCAATTCTTTTCGCTTTTTTCACTGATTCTGCTGAAAAAACCTCATATCCGGATTTTTTCAGTGAAAATGTAATTCCACGATTTAAATTTTCATCATCTTCAACCACGAGGATACCTGGCATAGCATATGCACCTCTCTTTATTAACTATATATATATCAGCTGGGAGATGGCTCCCACCTCTATAGGTGGTGAGAAACAAGCTTGTATCAGTGGGGGAGTCAATCCCCCATTGATTATGCCTCCTCCTTTTTTACATATGTGAGCTGAATATCATAACCGAGAGCATCCAGCATCTCTACAAAAGTTTTATTCATAACGCCATCGCCCTTTTTGATGATACGATTTACATATTGTCCTGTTGAACCAATCATCTCTCCCAGCTGTGCCTGTGTTTTTCCAGCTTCTATACACTTGATTTTTACATCTACTTCTATATTATTTTTCAGCATTCGTATCACCTCATCTGAAATTTGTAAAATAACACTAATCGGATAATATTATAACACATCTTTGCTTTCACTTCAATCTACTCATCTCGAAATTTGCACTTTGTACACATAGCAAAAACACCCAGGACATAAATCCTGAGTGTCGTATCTGCTTCATACCTTATTCTGCTTTCATTTCGGTGCCGTCTTTGAATACCACCGTCACATCTTCCTTGCTCTTTCCTACAATTTTCTCCACTAGACTGCTCCAAAGGGCATCGTCAAATTCTGTGATAACGCCTTCCTGGTCTTTCAGGACTGTGATGAATCTGCCCATCTGTTCATACCTTGCTTCATTGTCAGAAATTGCGGTGCTGACTTCATCGTATTGCGCTTTCAGTCTGTCATAGCGTTCCACCAAGGCATTGTAGCGTTTATTGTAATCATCCTGGTCTTGTGCCACTCGTGCGTTCTCTGCTACCGCATTCTGCGTAAGTTCTACCGTCACAGCGATTTCTTCCTGCAGGGCATCACGCTTGGCTTCCAGTTCAGAATTATGTAAGCGCGGCCGCTCCCACACGACTGCGGTTACAAACAAAAAACCGTGCTGCCTGATATGGCCGCACGGAAATAAAGCCCCTATCTACTTAGATAAGTGCTGAATATTTCGGCTCCGGTCATGGCAAGGCACAGGGCAGCTCTCAGAAGACCTGACTTATTCTGACCAAGCAGACATCACAGTGACCGACTCGCGGGGCTTCTCACCCCATTCCACCTGCAAGCACATGGCTTACGCGAACTACCCGATATTCATTTTTTATCATTATAACATAGAAATACGCAATTACTAATATCATTTTTCTGCGCGATATATTTTATTTTGCATAACTTCATCTAAAAAATGAAATAGTCCGCTGTAACATCTCCTACAGCACGAATTTTACGTCAGAGATCTTGATTTCCTGCACAGTGAACTTAAAAAACTGCCCGTGAGACGCTTCTCTCACAGGCAGTTTTGTTGGTTTATGCCGCTGTATAGACCTTTTCCCAGCGGACAGTCGCGTAGAACACGATCGAGAGCGCCGCTGCGATCGTCCAGCCGATGGGCCAGGAGCTCCAGATGCCGGTCGTGCCGAGCGCGGTGCGGGAAAGCACCTCCGCCAGCGCCACGCGGAGCACCAGATCGGTGAACGTCGCAATCATGAACTTCTTCATAAGGCCCGCGCCGCGGAGCACACCGTCGGAGACGAGCTTGGCAGACACGATGAAGTAGAACGGCGCGATGATGCGCAGAAATTCCACGCCGGTGTCCATCGCCTGCCCCGTGGGACTGTCGAGGAAGATATGCACGAGCGGCTGCCCGGCAAACACGTAGAGCGCCACCAGCGGCACGCACAGCGCCCAGACGAGTTTGATACCAGCCCGAAAGCCGGACTTGATGCGATCATATTTGCTGGCCCCGAGGTTCTGCGCCGTATAGTTGGAAATGCCGTTGCCGAGCGTGGTAAGGGACGTGATAACCATGTTGTTGAGCTTCACCGCCGCAGAGTAGCCTGCCATGACGGCCGCGCCGAAGCTGTTGATGACGCTCTGGATGATGATGTTGCCGACGGAAATAAAGCTCTGCTGCAAGATGCTCGGAATGGCGATGACCGCGAACCGCCCAAAATGGTTCCACGAGAAGATCTTTACTTTTCCTTCCGTCGGGATTTTCGCAAAGCGGCGGAAGACGACCACAAGCGCCAGCACGCAGCTGATTCCCTGGCACAAAAACGTCGCCCAGGCAACACCGGCAACGCCCATGTTGAACGCCGTAACAAACAGAATATCGACCGCGATATTAGACGTGGACGAGCAGGCAAGAAAGATAAACGGCGTTTTGGAGTCGCCCAGCGCTGAGAAAATGCCGGTCGCGACATTATACAGGAACACGAACGGCAGACCATAAATATAAATGTCGAGGTATAATTTCGAGTCCGCGAAGACCTCTTCCGGCGTTTTGATGAGCCGAAGCAAACTGTCGCAGCAGAGCGTGCCCACGAGCATCAACACCGCGCAGATCACGCAGCTGGAAATGAGCGCCGTGTAGACCGTCGTCTTGAGGTCATTATACTGCTTCGCGCCGAAAAACAGCGCCGCCAGAACCGAACACGCGATGTTGCAGCCGAAGGCAAAGGCGATGAAAATGAGCGTAATTTCGTAGCTGTTGCCGACGGCGGCGAGGGCGTTGTCGCTGATGAATTTGCCGGCCACAAAGCTGTCCGCGATGTTATAGAGCTGCTGGAAAATGATGCTGCCAAACAGCGGCAGGCAGAACTGCCAGAGGACTTTCTCGGGCTTGCCTGTCGTCAGATCCTTATTCATGTTGCATCGCCTCCTTCGCGGATGCAATAACGCTTGCCGCGCCGCTTACGCCGTATTCGCTCGACGAGAGCATCAGATCGTAGCTTTCCGGTTCGCCCCAGAGTGTGTCCGCGTAAAAATCAAAGTGGTGCTTGCGCATCCGGTCGACCTTCTGCGCCTTATGAAGAGCGCGTTTTTCATCCAAATTATTACGCGCTGCAATGCGCTTTGCCCGGTCGGCGCTATCCGCATAGATGAAAACGGAAAGCGGACGGTAGCCTGCGGCCCGCAGAATGGCGGAGGCACACCGGCCAATGATGACGCAGTCACCCTTTTCTGCAAGCTCTAAAATCGCGCGGCGCTCGGCTTCAAAGACCCGCGCTTCTTCCGAGTAAAACGCCTCGCCCAGCGCGGCGGTGTCCGCAAAGGGATTGCCCGAGACGGCAATGCCAAAATCCTCGCCCTTTTCGTCGTATTCCGCGACGGCGGTTTCGGAAAGCCCCGCTTCCTGCGCGGCTTTTTGAATGAGGCATTTATCGTAGCAGGGAATCCCCAGCTTTTTTGCGACTGCTTCGCCAATTTCCCGGCCGCCGCTGCCATACTGGCGGCTGATGCAGATGATCGTCCGTTCCATCTTTTTTCGCTCCTGTCTTACATTTTTTCTCTTGACCGCCCCTATCGTAGCAGAAAAATGAAATATGTAAAATCTATATTTGACATTTCCGATATATCAAAATAGAATGGCAGAAGAGAAACGAATGCACGGAGGGTGCCATGTATATCAGCTACGAGTATTACCGGATTTTCTATCACGTCGCCAGGTGCGGCAATCTGACGAAGGCGGCGGAGGCGCTGCAGAACAGCCAGCCAAACTTAACACGCGCGATTCGGAACTTAGAGGCGGAGATCGGCTGTCCACTCTTTTCGCGCACGAATCGGGGCATGATTTTGACCCCGGAGGGCGAGGGGCTGTACCGGCACATAAAGATCGCCTGTACGGAAATTGAAGCGGGCGAAGCCGCCGTGACGCAGAGTCGGACGCTCGAGCGCGGAAACGTGTTTCTGGCAGCAAGCGAGGGTGCGCTTCGGTGTTTACTCCTGCCGGTACTTAAAAGGTATCAGGAAAAGTACCCCGGCGTGCATCTTCGCATCAGCAACCACTCCACGCCGCAGGCCGTCGCGGCGCTGCACGAGACGACGGCAGATTTTGCGGTCATCACAACGCCGGTTACGCTCTCGCCGTCTCTCACGCAGACGATCGTCAAAGAAATTCGGGAGGTTCCGATCTGCGCGCCGGCCTTTTCCGGTTTGCTTGGACGAAGCGTCGCGCTTTCCGAGCTGGAAGCGTATCCACTCATCACGCTCGGCGCGGGCACGACCTCCCATGCGTTCTACGTCTCTGTTTTCACCGCGCAGGGCGTTGCTTTTCAACCCGCCATTGAAGCCGCCACGGCTGACCAGATCATCCCAATGGCAGAAGCGGGTCTTGGCGTCGGCATCGTGCCGGAGGCGTTCATTCGTCCGTCTGATAATGTGCGCCGCATCGAACTGCAAGAGCCCCTCCCGCTGCGTGCCGTGTGCATCGTGAAACGGAAGGGGCAGCCCCTGAGCGTCGCCGCGAGGGAGCTGGAGCGGATGCTGCTGGCGGCTGGGGCTCAGAGCACCTGACTCAGATTTGCTGCTTCAAAAGCCGAAGCAGCTTTTCTTTTCTGTAATGCAGCGTCATCACCGGGATTCCTGTTTTCTCGCTGTAGGCACGCAGGGTCAGCGGCGGCGTTTGCAGATATAACGCACGAAGCAGCGCCGCGTCTTCCTCCGGAAGTGCATCTACTACTTCACGAACGCGCTGCACGGCAAGGGTATACGTTTGTATGGCAGATCCGCGTTGGCGACTATCTCTATCCGGTATTTGTGGCAACCACAGAAAACGAGGAGGTTCTGACCGCGGAGCAGCGAAATCTGGAATACTGGAACGATATGGCGTTAAAAGGAACAATTTATCATCAGCCGGGGTACAAACCAAGCACCCCATCTCAAAACCAAACCGGCGGCATGAATCACGGCTCGAACGGTCTGCGCGACGAATACGACAACCCGGAAGATCTCTACGAGGATAATCCGGATTGGTTTGAAGATGAGGATGAGGCATGGGACGAATGGGAGGATGGCTGAATACAGCAGTTCATTTTTTTCCGAAATTGGATTTTCCAACGCTGGAAAATCCAATGCAAAAATAATAAACAAATTACGGATAGAATCGATTCGATTTGAAACGGCAGCAGTAAGAGAAAAAATTTCCGCGAAGAGCCATTGACAAACGTTTGTTCTGGTGCTATCATATGGAACATGGCAGGAAATCCTGTCGGCAACAGAATATTCTGAAGCGCACCATAAAACGTAATCATAACCACCGGCCGTGCCGGTGGTTTGCACTAGCCCCCTT
>ENA-OPCL01001168-OPCL01001168.1-human-gut-metagenome-genome-assembly--contig:-NODE-1168-length-20376-cov-5.038581_pt1 | contig 20376 bp, 14 predicted proteins | sample MGYA00241251_ERZ501482 | MGnify/ENA primary metagenome ERZ501482 (study PRJEB25962, sample SAMEA2042581) | human gut metagenome | biome: human gut; feature: human-associated habitat; material: faeces... | reverse complement strand
CCCCCGACAGCGTCGGGGGTACACGCACAGACGCACATGCGCCGCGGAGCACCGCCGCTGGCACACTCCGGCAATGCATCTACAGCGGCACCGCCCTGCGGTGCATCTCTCCATCTCCACTCTATCCCCGGACGCGCTGTCCGGGGAAATCTAGGATTTGAGCAAGGATAAAGTGTTAAAATATTTGCATTTTCTCGAGTTCAAGTTTTTAACATTACAGGATGATGTTCTCTCATTGGGATGATATGGATTTGTCCAATGACCAATCTCTGTTCCGGAATCGGTCAAAGGAAGTACAGGTGTACCTTCTCCGGCTTAGCCACGATAGCATTCGGTGTTGACATAGGGTTGCTGACGCTTTATCACGGCGAACATGCGGCAGATGAGTTTGAACTTGACGGCATTCATCACACACCCGTGGCTTTTGCCTTGACTGCGCTTGCGCTGATAGTAGTGTCTGAGTTGCGGATCGTGGATGATGGCACTGCGGGCTGCCTCTGAAAGGGTAGCTTTCAACTCGTTGTGACCTTTCTTGCAGACATGGTTGCCTGAGTGTACCGAGGTGCCCGACTGTACTGCCATCGGACTGACGGAGCAGAATTTGGCATATTGTCGGGAGGTTTGGAAGCGTGTGAAGTTTCCCGTGGCGACGATTGTGTTGACGGCATTCACCATGCCTATGCCTGGGATGGAGATGAGGAGATGGTAATTGGTCGCGATGGTCTCGTCGGCGGCGATGATTTTCTTGATTTCTTCCTCTATCTGATGTATCTGGACGGTCATAAAGTCGACCATCTTATGCATGCGCGCAATGGTCTGTGCTTCAGTCTGAACCTTTATCTGGCACAAATAGGAGGCGCGGCAGCGGACACACAGATCGCGCTCGTTACGCAGCTCTCTGAGGTGTTTGATATTCTTGGGCTCCGGACCTGAGGGAGCGAGCTTCTCGCGCATTGTATAGGCATAGTCGGCGATGAATTTGGCATCCACCTCATCGGTCTTGTTCCTGCCTCGGGAACATGCGTTCTTGACGTCCAGCGGATGGAGCATGTTGAAGGTGATTTTCTTCTTGTGCAGCCATTCGGCCAGTGCGATGGAGTACGCCCCTGTGTGCTCAAAAGCTATGGCCACCTCGTTTTTCTTAATCTTCCGTGCCTTGAGCCATTGGAGCAGTTGCTTGAATCCCTCCGTATCGTTGGAAATCTGCACGTGTTCGAACTTGCGGTAGTCCGTTTTCGGTTGATACAGGGCCAAGTCCAATGTATCTTTTGATACATCACAGCCCACGAAGTGTTGTTTAGTTGACAGGTCTTGCATATCTTTGCTGTTATTGATTAAATAAGTTAGTTGAATGCATCCAAAACTTTTAGTAGACATACCGGTCTAGAAATCTAGCTTGATGTGTTCAACAAATAAGACAGAGACGGACTGTAACCCCGGAAAGTCCTTGTGACTAGTTAACAGAGAAGTTCACCGTCCCTGTCTTTCTTTTTAACAATTCGGAGAGTTTCTCTTAACTTCCTATTGATAGTGCAAAGATAAAAGTTAACTGAAAGCGAGTCCGCGTTGCGGACTTCCATAACAACATTCCTGCTCTCTCTCCCATCACAGCTCCGCGGCATTAACGCCCATCATCGACAGCTCCGCATCCCTGCTCTCTCCCCCATCACAGCTCCGCGGCATCAGCGCCCATCATCGACAGCTTCGCATCATAAATCGCACACTCCAGCTGCACCGCACCAAGCTGGGCGAATGACCGCGGAAACGGTCACGTATTCAGTTAACCCCCGACAGCGTCGGGGGTTGCTCGCGTCGGCTCTATGCGTTGCGGAGCATCGCCGCTGAAGCACCTGCCATCACCGACATCATATCAAGCAGACGGGAGACTCGCGCCGCTACGCGCTTCGAAGATGCGCTACTTCCCCAAGGAAGCACCCAATAAAAACATTTTTTGTCAGAGGAAACCCTCAGTGAATACCGAGAAGCACACGGCTGTGCCGTTTCTTAGTTAGAACTGTTACTTTAAACGGCAAAGTTAAGATAAAAAACTCACAAATACAAAGGGTTTCCCGAACGAAATCTGCACAATTTGCCAAGCACATACCATAGGGGCTAACCGCCTGTCAGCCACGCTCTTTATTGCTAACACATTGCTTTACAGCAACGAAAACCTCACTCCCACCCATAGCAAAAACACGCATTTGCCATCACGCATCCACTCCTTGACTATTCGGCCAAAACCGCATGCAATCAAGCCCTGATTTTTCTATTATATGCTGTAAATCAGCACTTTCTGTCTGCGTCTCACCTGTCGGTTTCTAACTAAGAAACGGCACAGATGAGATTTTTGACTTCTAAAGTCGTAAATATCAAGAATATAGCAATCCGTGTTCGCCATTAGTTTCAACACTTTTTTCTGGAAATGGCCAACGAATTAAACTTATAACGGCAATTGCGCCGGTAACTTTTAGAAGAAAAACCCCTTTGTAGTTGCACAGGTTTGGTCGCCTTCAGAAGCAACTTCGGAGCTTTTAGTTTTGTATGAAAAATAGAAAGCAAATACGAGTTTTTGAAGGTTTCGCTGGTTATGGAGGAGCCTCTTATGGATTAAAGCGTTCCGGAATAAATTATAAAGTTGTCGGAATGTCTGAATTCGATAAATTCGCAAGTGCTTTATTGCATCAGAATTTTCCTGCCATTAAAAATTGGGGCGATATTACCATACTAAAGCCTGAAGAATTGCCAGATTTTGATATGTTTACAGGAGGATTCCCTTGTCAGCCTTTCTCTTCAGCTGGCCTTCAATTAGGAGAGAAAGATAAATATGGTAGAGGAACGTTGTTTCACCATATTTTGAGAATTTGCGCAGTTAAGAAGCCTAAATATCTCTTATTAGAGAATGTTAAAGGGCTGACACAAAAGAAATTTCACGATTTCTTTGAGATGATTAAAAGTTCATTAAAAGATTTAGGCTATGGTGATATTGCTTATGCAGTCCTTAATTCAAAAGACTATGGTATTCCTCAAAACAGAGAAAGGTTATGGATTTTCGCACAATTCGGTGGACTGCCTAAGGATTTTAATATTGTACCGCCTAAAATCGAGCTAAAATATCGTTTCGGAGACTTTTTAGATCAAAATCCACCGAAAGAATTGTATTTATCTGATGCTCAAATTGAACATCTTAAATTTAAGCATCATATTGAGTCTTTTAGAGTAAAAGAGCCGCTTTGCTTTGATGTTTACAACAAAAAGATTAAAACAGATGCAATGTGTATAACCATTACTCAACCAGAACACAATAGCCTTCGAGTCGTAGAAGTTGCTAAAAATGGGAAAGAAATTGTTCGCAAAATGTCCGTTGACGAACAATTCAGATTTATGGGATTTGAAGATGGTGAATTAGACTATTCAGGACAATCTTACTCACAAATGTCTAAACGAGCAGGCAATGGTTGGGACGTTAATTTAGTAGGTATTCTAATAAAACATATTTTCTCTCAATTATGATATTAAACTTAGGCTCTGCTATATTCAACGCAGAAACAGCATCAGGAGGCGGGACTCCTGCATGGGGTACTGAAATGGGACAAGGTGATGGTTACCGATTTAATTTTGAAGATTATGAATCATTGATTACCGCTTTGGTTTATAACTCAATACCTAATCCAGGGACAAGAATTTATTGCCCTTTAGGGAAAGGTGGCAACCAAGCAAGTGACTACGAATTTGTTGTTGCAAGCAAATTCAACAAAATTTTCGTAAATGGCAAACGGGTAAACAATTGTTCGTTTGTTTTACTTGTTGTCAAGAAATTGGTCGGGCAAAATCATGTTGGCAGACGAACCCTTAAATATAATCCACGAATCACTCTTGATAGTCAAAACTATAATGACCATTGCTTTGAACTTATCGCAAAAACATTAGGCGTTTCTAATAGCGGTTCTTGGTTCATTAGTGAAATCTGTTCTAAAAATCAAGACGAACTTCATTTTACCGCACATATTCTTGACGAACATAATCATTATACTTTTTCAGATTCAAAAGATAGAAGTTCTGTTCTCGCATCCAAAATAAAGGCATACGCAGAATCCAAAGACGTAAACACGCTCAAAAGATACGAAAAATACATAACATTTGACACTTTGACAAAAGCATATTTACCTGCCATGCGGACGAAGCCGTTTTTGTTGTTGGCGGGAATATCGGGAACGGGAAAAAGCAGGATTGTGAAGCAGATGGCTTTTGAAAGTTGTCCGGATATCCCGGCATTGCGCAGCGACAAGACCGCTCCGGGCAACTATGAGCTGATAGAGGTGAAACCAAACTGGCACGACAGCAGCGAGCTGCTCGGCTACGAAAGCGAGATTGGCGGTCCGCACTATGTCGTGACTCCGTTTGTGCGCTTTCTTGTCAAGGCTATGCGCTATCCCGACGTGCCGTTTTTCGTGTGTATGGACGAGATGAACCTTGCGCCTGTGGAGCAATACTTTGCCGAATTTCTAAGCGTACTTGAGAGCCGCAAGCTCCTTTCCGACGGCACCATCACAAGCGAGCCGCTCATTAAAGCGGATATCTTCAGCAAATATGCCGACCAGCTGCACCGCGATTTGGACATCACCGACACCGAAACATACAAGGCGGTCTACGACCGATTGAAAAATGACGGTCTCCGCCTGCCGAGCAACCTGATAGTTGTAGGCACGGTGAATATGGACGAGACCACGCACCAGTTCTCACGCAAGGTGATTGACCGTGCAATGACAATCGAGATGAACATTGAAGACGCAGAAACGCCGTTTAAAAACTTCTTCGAGGGAGGCGACGCCCTGCACTATTACGACAATCCACAGCCGAAAGAACTGTTCCTGCCCAAAGTGGTGCAAGCCTCCGAAGCGTTGTCGACACTCAGTGCAGAGGATGCCTCCTACTTAAAAGAGAACGTCCCCGGGCTGCTCCATTCGCTCAACTCCGCGCTTAACGGCACACCGTTTAAAATAGCATACCGCGTGCAGAACGAGCTGATACTCTATTTCTTCTCGCTCCGCGAAGAGAACCCCGATGAGGCAACCGAGGCATTGCTGGCACAGGCTATGGATGCCATACTGATGATGAAAGTGCTGCCACGCATCGAGGGCGACGAAGACCTGCTCGACAAGCCTCTCAAAGCGCTTGCCCAGTTTACGGAAAACTATCCGCAGGCAAGCAGGAAAATCGCCGAGATGCAGGAGCGTCTGCCACAGGCACACTTCACCTGTTTCTGGCCGTAAAAAAACAGAAGCCATGGCAGTACTCTCTTTCCAAAGCGCCGACGGCAAAGTGGCAATAAAGGCAAGCACCGCCGCCGACACAGCAAACTGCTGGCGGAGGTTCAGCGCACGCGTTGGTGAAAACGCGTCAAGATATTGCAGCTACCGCTCGTCGCTTGCCGGCCGACTTGCCATCGCCCTTCCCTCTCAGAGCCACCGGCTTACCGACACAGGGGAAGAGGCCGCCATGCAATGGGACAACCTGCCGCCCGTCTTCTACGAGACGGCGGTCTACAACGTGAACATCTACCTCAGCGACATCGAATCGGAGCCTCGCGTGGTGCATAAGCTCAAAGAAGTGAGCGACCTTTTCACAGCAATCAGCGTGGGCGACAACAAGTGGGTGCTCACCGCGCCGCTGTCGTTTCTCAACGAACCCGGCATCTTTGAGCTCTCCTACCGATACAAGCCCGTGGGTATGGCAGAGCGCACCGACACGTTCGCATTTCGCGTGGTTTCACCCAAACTCGACACGAAGGACGACTATCTGCACATCCTCAACGACATAAACCGCGAATACAACGAAATCGTATTCCAGTATCTCACCAAGACCGTGCAAAGCCTCGACAAAGGCGGCCGCACAGACAACGACGTGATTTGGCTGTCGATTTTCCGACAGGTGATCGACAATTATATCAAAGCAGTCACCTATATCGTCACACGTCCGCATCTGCGGGAAACGAAAGAGGTGCACTACAGCCATGCCGACCGCATAAAGCGCTGGACTCCGGCAATGGCTCAGAAATATGCGCAAAGCGAAAACCGCGGCACTCTCGACCGCGACTATTTCCGCCACGAAGCTACCATCAACACCTGCGACACCGCCGAAAACCGCTTCGTAAAATTCTCGCTTGAACGCATCAGCCGCCGACTCGCCAAGGTGTTTGACCACATCCGCAGCCACGGCAATGAAATCACTGACTCAGAACTGAATACTCTCGACGAGTATGCTATAAAACTGCGCAAACTCTCCCAATCACCGCTGCTGCGCCGGCTCAAAGCCGAACCTCTGCGCACTGAGAGCCTGGTGCTGCAGAAGCGCACCGGCTACTCGCAGGTGTACCGCTACTGGATTATGCTTCAGAAAGGCATCGAGCTTTTCAACGGCAGCACACAAATCGGAACCCGTCCAATATGGGAACTCTATGAACTGTGGTGCTTCCTGAAGATGCGCCGGATGGTGGCAAAAATTCTGAGTCTGCACTTCGGCAACAATGATGAAATCGTTGAGAATCCGATGCCGATGATCGAGCCGTTCACCGACAACAGCCAAGAGCATACCGTATACTACCGCAAAAACGAGGACGAGATCAGGCTGCACTATCAGCACACCTACAACCGCACCAGCGGCGACGTGCACACAGCCACCACCGACAACCGCCCCGACATAGTGCTCACCATACGCAAGCCCGACGGTTTTGAGCTCACCTACCTCTTCGACGCAAAGTATCGGGTGTGTGACGACAACGAATTCTCGAAAGAAGACAAAGATGAAATCAACGCACTCCGTGCCGCCGACTATCCACCGAGCGACGCCATCAACCAGATGCACCGCTACCGCGATGCCATCTATTATGGCAACAAGGTAGAGAACGTACGCCTCCACTCGGCGAAAGAAATTATCGGAGGCTACATACTGTTTCCCGGCAGAGGCGACGATGAGGCCGTGCGCAACCGCTACTTCTTCAAAAGCATCGAGACGGTCAACATCGGCGCGTTTCCGCTCCTGCCCGACCACAACGACCCCGACAATGAGGGCAGTCTGCTGTTTGAGCATCTGACAAAGATTCTTGTCGGGCAATCCGCCTACGAACAAATCCGTGACTCCATCCCGCAACACGGACTCTCATACGCCCGTCCCGACGACCTTGTTCTGGTTGGCTACTACGAAACTGCCATGCTGCCTACAATCCTTTCACGACGGCTGTACTACGTGCGCACAGGCAACGAGCGTGGCTCAATCAACCTCGTGCCGGGATGCGAGAAAGCAAAATATCTGCTGCTCCACAACGGACAGAACAGAATGCTGTTGCCGCTCGACGGCAATGGTCCGAGATATTTCAACGCGCAGACACTGCGCGAGATGGGATTCTCACCAACCGGGTTCCACTATCTCGGCTTCAGCTTGAAATCCGACACACCGATTACCACCGTCGACATTGCCGACCTGCCAGGCGGCAGACATCACACCACCCCCTACTTCGCCTCCATCAAAGAGCTGCAACGCCCCCACACTCCGACAAAAGAGTAAAAAATATATTGACTATATATTTAGAAACAAGACTGTGACAAAGAATATAGGAAAATCTGTCAGGACACACCTGCTGAACCTTGCCAAAGAGGAGAAGATTCTTTTTTTGTAATTTCGCCGAAAAAGCATACCTTTGAACGTCAAAAAAAAAGAACTACCGCTATGAGGATATTTGCCACTGCCATCGCCATTGCCGCGATATGCATATCGGGTCTGCGCGCATCGGCAACCGACTGGAATGAATGCGTGCTCGCCGCTGTCGACTCGTTTCCCGAACGCGGCGGATACTATACCGGAGGCCGCCCGAACGCCGATTTCTCAAAAACGACAATACAGGCGCTCAACGAGGCATTCCAGATGGACAGTGCTGACAACCGACCATCGTTCACGCCCGCCCTCGCCCAACCGTCGTTCTGCTCCAGCGCCACCTATGCCGTGCTGATAAAAGCCCTGCTGATGTGGGACACCGACAACAACATCTCGCGCGAGGCATGGGAGAACATGCGTCCGCTCGCCACGGAGGACGACGGATTCGGATTCTGGGGACGCGCCAATGCCAACGGCCCAGGGCTGGGAGTGCTTGTGCACGAACTTGGCGCCGGCAACAGCATCGCCGCGTTTCGCGGAGCATATTCCGAACGCAACCGCGAGAGCGACAACGAACGCTACCTCTCCGACGAGGAATGGGCAGCCGACAGCGTCTGGGACAAAGCGACGCCGGGCGACTTCATGAAGCTGTTCTGGAACCGCAACCCGTCGGGAAGCGACAGCGGTGCGGTGATAGGATGCAACAACGTGGCAGGCGACGACCAGGAACGCGGCCACAGCGTAGTGTTTCTCGGATATGAGCCCAACGGCGACATCCGCTATTGGAGCAGCAACGGCCCCGGCAATGACAACCGCAACATGGGATACAGCATAGGCAGCTGCCCACGGTCGCACGTGCAGCGCGTGGTTGTCACCCACATCACCCGTCCCGACCGTTTCGACAATGCCCGGCAGATGCCTCCCGACAGTGAAAACCGCTTTCTCAGCGACCTCAATGGCCGCCGCCACGCCACAACAGCCGAAATGCTCCGGCAGATAGGCGCGGAATAGGCCATCGACGTCTATTCCAGCACGCCTTCCTCCCGAAGGATACGGTCAATCTGGCGCACAAGCGTCCAGCGGTCGAAGTCGTTGCGGTTGGCAAAAACAATCACTTTCACACCACACGACGGAAACGAGGCGGCATAGTTCTGAAAACCGCCGTTGTCGCCAGTGTGATAAATCTTCACAGGCTCCCCCGGAGTGCGGTCGATGAAGAATCCGTAGCCATACCACGTATTCGGACGGTTCTGGTAGTCGCTCCACCGGCTGCCGCTCACCAGCGTGTGGGGAGCATAAGCCAGAGCCAAAGCCTCCTGGCTTATCACCTCGCCCCGCTCCAACGCCCGCATCCACTGCAGCATCTCATGGGTTGACGAGTATATCCCACCATCGGCTTTGGTGGCGAAAAACGTCTCCTCGCCATAGTCGCACTCCTTCCACGGCGACCCCTCAACGACAGTGCGTCCCAGATACACCTCCTTGCCGGCGAAATCCTGCTCACCGCCGCCAGTCCCAGTCTGATAGGCATGCGCCATCCGCGGAATCCGCTTCTGCGGCTCGAAATAAGTGGTGTGGCGCAGACCGGCACGGTCAAAGACATAACGCTGCTGATAGTCGTCGAACGTCAGTCCCGACACCTTTTCAATCACGCACTCAAGCACTTGAAACGTAGGGTTGATGTATTCGTAAGCCTCACCAGGCTCAAAGCGGAACTGCCGCAACGTGTCCATATAAGCCACGCTCTCCTTATCGGTGGCATGGAGCATCCATTGGCGGTCGGTGCGCGGACGCGCGTCAATCACCCCCGACGAATGGCTCATCAGATGCGACAGCCGGATTTTACGCCACTGGCCACTTTCATAAGGCAAGAAATCAGCCACCGCATTGTCGGCACGCAACAACCCGCGGTCGGCAAGCGACAACACGCCAGCCACCGTAAACTGCTTTGAAATCGACGCAATGTTAAACATCGTGTTGCCGTCAATCCGATTGCCCGTCACAATGTCGGCCACGCCATATCCGCTGTCGACAATCACATCATCGTTTTTCGCCACCACGACAGCCACCCCCGGCTCGCCATCGTGGAAAAGGCAGCGCATCAGCGAGTCGACCCGCTCCGCCGCCGTCGTAAAAGAAGGGCTGGCAGCCGAAGCCACCGAAGCCACAACCGCAAGTCCCATTGTCAGTATTTGTTTCTTCATCACTTATTCCTCAACCACAGGTTTAAGTCCAAGAATATGCATTGCAAACGCATAGACATCGGTATATTCGGCAATCACCTTCTCCGTAGGCATACCACCACCGTGCCCCGCATTGCTCTCAATCCGTATCAGCTTGGGCTGGTCGCCCGTGTCACTTGCCTGAAGCATAGCGGCATATTTAAACGAGTGAGCCGGCACCACACGGTCGTCGTGGTCGGCAGTAGTCACCATAATCGCCGGATAGCGCGTCCCGTCGTTCTTGATGTTGTGCAACGGCGAGTAAGCCTTCAGATATTCAAACATCTCCTTGCTGTCGGCACTTGTGCCGTAGTCGTGCGCCCAGTTCCAACCGATTGTAAACTTGTGATAGCGCAACATGTCCATCACGCCCACCATTGGGAACGCCACGCGATACAGGTCGGGACGCTGGTTGACACACGCACCGACAAGGAGTCCGCCGTTAGAGCCGCCCTCTGCCACGATGCGGTCCTTGCTCGTGTAGCCATTGTCGACACACCATTCGGCAGCGGCGATAAAATCGTCAAACACGTTCTGCTTCTGCATCTTCGTGCCAGCCACATGCCAATCCTCGCCATATTCGTTTCCGCCACGCAAGTTGACCTGTGCATAGACAAACCCGTTTTCAAGCATAAACATGCGGCGCGCCTTGTAAGACGGATACAGCGTGATGTTGAAGCCGCCGTAGCCGTAAATCCACAAAGGATTGCTGCCGTCGCGCTTCAGCCCCTTCTTGTAGGTGAGCGTCATCGGCACCTTCGTTCCGTCCTTGCTTGAGAAAAACACCTGTTCGGTCACATAGTCCTCCGGTTTGAAATTCACCTTCGGCTGGCTGTAGACCGTCGAGACATTCTTGTCGATATCGTAGCTGTAGACCGTCGGCGGATAGACAAACGAAGAGAATGTGTAATAGACATCCTTGCTCTTTGCCGAGCCATTGAACGACACCGTTCCCACCGCCGGCAACGCCACCTCATGGAGCAACTTGCCGTCGAGGTTGTAGACATAAGCATGGTTTGACGCATCTTTGTCGTAGACAGCCACAAGCTTGCCGTTGACAATCTGCACGCTCGACAGCACATCGGAAGTTTCGGGAAGCACCGTTTTCCAGTTTGCCGAGCCAGGATTTTTCACATCGGCAACCACCAGACGACCCTTCGGCGCGCCAAGATTGGTCATCATGTATATCTTGTTTTTCACCACGCCCACAACGCCGCAACTGTAATCAAACTGGTCGTTGATGCAGGTAAATTCAGCATCCTGCTTCTTCAGGCTTTTCACATAAAGCCCCTGTCCGTTTCCAGCCGCCTCGACATAGAGAAACAGCAAATCGGAATCCTCGTCGGGCTGAGCCATGAAGAAACGTTGCGGATAGCGCTCATCGCTGAACACGAGCTGGTCGTCGCTCTGTTCCGTGCCCAGTTTATGATAGTATACTTTCTGATTCTCGTTTGCGTTAGAATACTCCTTGCCGTCGGCAGGAGCATCGTATGCGCTATAGAAGAAACCGTCTTTATACCACGACGTAATCGAGGCTTTCACCCATTTGATATGGTCAGGCAAGTCCTTACCCGTAGCAAGGTCACGCACGAAAATCTCCTCCCAGTCAGAGCCGTTGCGCGAGACGGCATAAAGCATATACTTTCCGTTTTCCGAAAACTCGATGCCAAGCAGCGCCACCGTGCCCTCCGAAGAAAGCGTGTTGGGGTCGAGCAACACCCGTCCGCGCTCACCCGGCTTGTCAGCCACATAGAGCACCGACTGATTCTGCAATCCGCTGTTGTAGAAATAATAATACTTGCCTTTTTTCTTTGTCGGAGCGCCAATCTGCTCCATATCAAGCAAATTGCGCAGCTCGCCGGCAATCTGTTTGCGATAAGGCAACGCCTCGAGATACTTGTCGGTCAGTTCGCGCTGGGCAGCCACCCAGGCAGCCGTCTGCGCCGATGTGTCGTTTTCAAGCCACCGGTATGGATCGGCCACCTTCGTGCCGAAATAATCATCGACCACATCCTGACGCTCAGCCACAGGATAAGTCAGTTGCGGAAGTTCGGCAGCAGCATTCACAGCCACAGCCACGCCTCCCAATATAAGTCCTATTTTATTCATATCCATTATGTAAATAAAAGTCATTGAGAGCGTATGCTCCCAATGACTTTAACGCATCAATTCAAGATTTATTATATCAACGCTTGTCGGCGTTACCCTCGTAATAGTTTACAAAAGCCTGGTCGACAAGGCGGTTTCCACCAGGAGTAGGATAGTCGCCAGAGAAATACCAGTCGCCCGGACACGACGTGATGGCTCGGTGCAGACCGTCGATTGACTGATAGACAATCTCCACCTCGGCGCGAGTACCGGCAGGGGTGAGCATCTCAGCCATTTTTCGAGAAATCTCACGGTCGGTAAACGGCGCATAGATGCGTTTCACCGCATTCTCCATCTCATCCATAGGCAATTCCAGCTGTCGCAGACATTCGGCATAAGTCTCGTCGATTACACTCTGCATCCCCCTGTCTTTCAGCAGCTCAATTGCCGCTTTGAAAGCGATGAACTCGCCCATACGCGACATGTCGATGCCATAGCAGTCGGGATAGCGCACCTGCGGCGAAGACGACACCACAACAATTTTTTTCGGGTTCAGACGGTCGAGCATACGAATAATTGACTGCTTCAACGTAGTGCCGCGCACAATGCTGTCGTCGATAACCACCAGATTGTCCGTTTCGCGCACCACACCGTAAGTCACATCATAGACGTGCGCCGCAAGGTCGTTGCGCGAAGCACCCTCGGCAATAAACGTGCGCAGTTTAATATCCTTTATCGCCACCTTCTCCTGACGCAGACGCTTGTTAAGAATTTCAGCCAACCGCCGGTCGTAGTCGGCAGCCGATGCATCGAGCGCCTTTATAGCATCAGCCTTCTGCTTTGCGAGGCGAGCCTCCAAGCCCTCCATCATGCCGTAGAACGCCACCTCGGCAGTGTTGGGAATAAACGAAAATACCGTATTGTCGAGGTCGTGTCCCACCGCCTCAATCAGGTCGGGCACCACGTTTTCGCCCAATGCCTTGCGCTCTTTATAGATATCCTTGTCGCTACCGCGCGAGAAATAGATCCGTTCAAACGAGCACCTCCGGTTCTCACCCTCTCCGAGAATGTCGTCGACAGAAATACCGCCATTCTTGCCCACAATCAAAGCCGAACCCGGCGTCAGTTCCTTCACATCGTCGACCCCAACATTCAGCACCGTCTGAATCACCGGACGCTCCGAAGCCACCACCACAATCTCATCGTCGTGATAATAGAAAGCCGGACGTATGCCTTTGCTGTCGCGCAAGGCAAACATATCGCCCGAGCCCGTCATGCCGCAAATCACAAAACCGCCGTCCCACAGGCGCGCCTGGTCGCGAAGGATGTTGTCCACATTGATATTGTCCTCAATGAGTCGCGCAAGCCCGTTTCCGTCGGCAGCCTTGTCGCGATATTCACGATACAACCTGTCGTGCTCCATGTCGAGCGCATGGCCGAGTTGCTCAAGGATTATAAACGTGTCGGAATATATGCGCGGGTGCTGACCCTGGCTCACCACCGTGTTGAAAATCTGGTCAACGTTGGTCATATTGAAGTTGCCGCACAACAGCAAGTTGCGCGAGCGCCAATTGTTGCGGCGCAAGAACGGATGCACATAGCTCATCCCCGACTTACCCGTCGTGCTGTAACGTAAATGCCCCATATATAGCTCACCTATATATGGGACATTCTCAATCGACTCCTCACAGTGCATAGCCGCATCAATCTCACGGTTCACCTTGTCGAAAATCTCCTGGATTGCACCAGAACCAAGGGCACGCTCACGATTGATGTATTCACTTCCGGGCTCCACATTGAGTTTGACACAGCCCACACCCGCGGCCTCCTGACCGCGGTTGTGCTGCTTCTCCATCAACAGATAGAGCTTGTTGAGCCCGTAAGTGTATGCACCATATTTTTCGTAGTAGTGGCGAAGAGGCTTCAGAAGCCTTACCATTGCCACACCACATTCATGCTTAATTTGTTCCATTCAGACTTTTAGCGAATAAACAAAAGTTCTCTATATTTTGGCAAAGGCCACATCTCGTTGTCAACCATCAGTTCGAGCTTGTCGATATGGTAGCGCACCACGTCCATACACGGCTTCACCGTGTCATGGTAAAGGATAGCCTTCTCGCGCTCGTTCTCCACCTTGTTGGCATCCTTGCGTGCATTCACCATCTTTGTCACCTCGTCTTTGATTACATACATGTGTTTTGCAATCTTCCTGATGGTTTCCTTCTCCTGCTCAGCCAATCCTGAATCGTCTCCGTCGAATATCGACTTGATTTTCATCACATTGTCGAGCAACAGCGACTGATAGCGTGTTGCCACAGGAATTATATGGTTGATTGCCAAATCGCCGAGCACACGAGCCTCAATCTGAAGTTTCTTTGTATACATCTCCCACTTCACCTCGTTGCGTGCCTCGAGTTCAACATCGGTAAACACACCCGTTCTCTTGAACAATTCCACACTTTCCGGCTTCAGATAAGCGTCGAAGATGCGCGGCACGCTTGCCTCGCAATCAAGACCGCGGCGCGCTGCCTCCTCTTTCCACTCGTCGCTGTAGCCGTTGCCGTCGAAATGTATTGCCTTGTTCTCGCGGAACAGTTTCTTTGCCTCCTCAAGGATGGCGCGCTCCTTGATTTCGCCGGCAGCGATGCGTGCGTCGACAGCCTCCTTGAATTTTGTCAGCTGGTCAGCCACAGCAGCATTGAGGGCAATCATCGCCGAAGCGCAGTTGGCAGAAGAGCCCAGTGCGCGGAATTCAAAACGATTGCCTGTAAATGCGAATGGCGACGTACGGTTGCGGTCGGTATTGTCGACAAGCAGTTCCGGAATCTGCGACACGTTTTTCAGCTTCATACCCTCTTTTGCAGAGAATGCTATGTCGTCGTCCACATCGGTGTCAAGCAGACGGTCTATAACGTCTGTAATCTGTGCGCCGAGAAACATTGAGATGATTGCAGGCGGCGCCTCGTTGGCACCCAGACGGTGCTCATTGGTTGCAGAAGCAATGGAAGCCTTCAGCAAGCCATTGTGACGCTGCACTGCCGCCATTACATTGGCAAGGAATGTGATAAACTGGAGATTGTCCTTCGGCGTTTTTCCAGGGCTGAACAGCATTGCGCCAGTGTCGGTGCCAAGACTCCAGTTGTTGTGCTTTCCTGAGCCGTTAACGCCCGCAAAAGGCTTCTCGTGGAGCAGCACCTCAAAGTTATGACGATGAGCCACCTCTGTCATCAATGACATCAGCAACAGGTTGTGGTCGTTGGCAAGATTGGTCTCCTCATAAACCGGGGCAAGTTCAAACTGGTTTGGAGCCACCTCGTTGTGGCGGGTCTTTGCAGGGATGCCAAGTTTGTGGCATTCAATCTCAAGGTCGAGCATGAAAGCCTCCACACGCGATGGAATCGATCCGAAGTAGTGGTCCTCAAGCTGCTGGTTTTTAGCACTTTCGTGACCCATCAGCGTGCGTCCGGTCATCACCAAGTCGGGACGTGCGGCATAAAGCGCCTTGTCGACCAAGAAATATTCCTGCTCCCAGCCGAGGTAAGAGATAACATGCTTTACGTTTTCATCAAAATACCGCGCTACCGCCGCACCAGCCTTGTCCACGCTGTTGAGCGCACGCAGAAGCGGTGTTTTGTAGTCGAGCGACTCTCCTGTGTATGAGATGAAAATCGTAGGGATACACAATGTATGGTCAATGATGAAAGCAGGAGAAGAAATGTCCCATGCCGAATATCCGCGAGCCTCGAACGTGTTGCGGATTCCGCCGTTCGGGAAACTTGACGCATCAGGTTCCTGCTGCACGAGCAATTTGCCAGAAAATTCCTCGACCACACCACCTTTGCCGTCATGCTCGATAAATCCGTCATGCTTCTCGGCTGTTCCGTCGGTCAGCGGATGGAACCAATGTGAGTAATGGCGCGCGCCATTATCCATAGCCCACTGCTTCATGCCGGCAGCCACGCGATCAGCGAGGCGGCGGCTCAACGGCTCCTTATTGTCGATGGCATAAACGAGAGCATCATAGGTGTCCTTGTCAAGATATTTATACATCTGCGCACGGTTGAATACATACTTGCCATAGTATTCACTCGGACGTTCGCTCGGGATAGCCACCGGCACCGCTTTGCGTCCGTAGGCCTCTTCTACCACTTTAAATCTTAATGTTGACATAACAATTTTTTTGAATAGTTATCTTTTTTACCGTTTTCCTATTTTCACACATCCACCGTTCCTTCAAACACGAACTGTGCCGGTCCGGTGAGATACACTTTGTTGTCAGCCTCGCGCCATTCCACGTCGAGACATCCTCCAGGAAGGCTGACACTGCAATGCCGCGCACAGCGCCCTGTCAGCACGCCGGCAACCACTGCGGCACAAGCACCGCTGCCGCAAGCCTGCGTCTCGCCGCTGCCCCGTTCCCACACGCGCATCAGAAGGCTGTCGGGGCTGCGACCTCAACAAATTCGATGTTGGCACGGTCGGGAAACACAGCGTTGGTCTCCAACTCTTTTCCCAATCCCTCAACATTGACATCAGCCAATTTGCAAAAAACAACGCCGTGAGGATTTCCCATCGACACGGCGGTAAGGGCTGTTGCCCCAAAACTTGTTGCAATCTCAATATCCTCCGCACAAGAGGAATGCACCGGGATGCGCGAGGGTTCCAGAACCGGGCAACCCATATCGACCGTGACGCGGTCAACTGCCGTCCCATCAAAATGCAAACATAGCGTCCTCACGCCCGACGGCGTTTCAAGCGCAATTCGTTTCTTGTCGGTAAGCCCCTTCTCAAAGACGTATTTTCCGACGCAGCGTGCGGCATTGCCACACATCAAGCCTTCCGATCCATCAGCATTGAACATGCGCATACGGAAATCGGCTATCTCCGACGGCATTATAAGCACCATCCCGTCGGCACCCACTCCCGTATGGCGGTCGCTCAGCCTTCTGGACAGAGCCGGCAAGTCTGCCGGACACGACTTCATACAGTCAATATATATGTAGTCGTTGCCTGCGCCATGCATCTTTGTGAAGTTCAATTTGCTCATTTTGCAAGTCAATTGCTGTTTTTGATGCCACAAAGGTAAGCAGAATATTCTTATCTCCAAAATATTTTCAGCAAAATTTAATTTTTTATTTCATTTTGCCATATTTTCTCAAATTATCTATACTTTTGCCACAAATCCGAGCAATCTGCTGTCAAAAGCGAAATATTCGCATCAATCCGACAGCCACAAGCAAAATCTACCACCTAATAAGTCAGGCGGCGGTTCGGAAAAACATTTTCAAACAAGTTTGAATGTTTTTCTCTCACCTTGCACTATCTTTGCATTACATATGAGAGCATTTATAAAAACATTAATCATTGGGTTGGTCTGCATTCTGGCAACAGGGATGCAGGCTTGCGAAGATTCACCCGAACAAAAGCCTACCGCCGTCAACAAAACGCTTCTTATGTTTATGCCCTGGACTGGCGACCTCACAGAATATCTGTCGAAAAATATCGACGACATGGAAAGTGTGATTGCCCGCAACGGTCTTTACAGCGAGCGTGTGCTTGTCTATTTCGCAACATCGGAGAGCGAGGCTACTCTTTTTGAAATCATCCCTTCGAAAGGCTCCACATCGCGACACATTCTCAAAAAATATTCAACAGACAACCGCCAGGACATAACCACTCCAGCCGGACTGGCATCAATGCTGACAGACGTGAAGTCGTTGTCGCCCTCGTCGCATTATGCATTGACCGTGGGATGCCACGGCTACGGATGGCTGCCAAAATCGGCGTTCGCCTCTAAAGGGAAACAGCAACGGTTACTGACAGTTTCAGCCGGCGACGACGCTGGATTTCCGACGCGTTTCATAGGCGGCACACAGACGGATTGGCAAATCGACATGACCGACTTTGCCGAGGGCATCAGAATGTCGGGGCTTCATTTCGACTATATCGTGTTTGACGACTGCTATATGGCTTCGACAGAAGCTATCTACGACTTGCGCGCCTTGACCGACTATGTCGTGGCGTCGCCTTGCGAGATGATGGCTGCCGGACTGCCGTATGCCAGCATCGGGCAGCACCTGCTCGGCACGCCTGACCTAAAGGCATTATGCGATGGATTCTATGATTTCTACTCCTCTTACCGTATGCCTTACGGCACACTGTCGGTGGTTGACTGCCACGAGATGGACAATCTCGCAGCTCTGATGAAGCGCATAAACATCACCCACACCATTGACGATTCTGAGGTTTCATCGATTCAGAGGCTCGACTATTTCAGACCGGCAGTGTTTGTGGATCTCGGCGACTATGCCGAACGCCTTATCGGCAACGACGCTGTATTGCTCGACGAATTCAAGAAACAGCTGTCGAAAACGGTGGTTTACGAAGTGCATACTCCGTACTACTACACAAACTCAGCCGGCAGAATCAAGCTTGACCGCTGCTGCGGAGTTTCTGTAAGCGACCCCAGCACACACAGTTTTGCATCGGCAAAAACCGCCACCTCATGGTGGATTGACACTCATTAAAAGCAATGACAATTATGGAAGACAATAAAAAATACAAGATTCTTTTCGTGTGTTTGGGCAACATTTGCCGATCGCCTGCCGGACAGGGTGTGATGGAGCGTATTGTAGACGAGCGCGGACTGAACGACCGCATATTCATCGACTCTGCCGGAATATCGTCATACCACTCCGGCGACCTGCCCGACCAGCGCATGCGCGTGCACGCCACACGCCGGGGGCTGAACCTGACACATCGCAGCCGCCAAGTTTGCTCCGACGATTTCGAACGCTTCGACCTCATCCTCGCTATGGACGACAGCAACTACGACCATCTGCGCCGGCTTGCCAACTCTCCGGAAGAGATGGACAAGGTGAAACGCATAGCATCATTTTTCAGACAATACCGCCATTGGGACTGCATTCCCGATCCGTACTACGGCGGCTCGGAAGGCTTCGAGAATGTGCTCGACCTGCTCGACGATGCTTGCCAGAACATTGCAGACCAGATTGAGACAAAGCAAATTTAGCATAAAACATAATCACAAACAAACCAACTATGAGACATTTACCTCTCGCAGCGCTGCTGCTCTCGCTGTCGGCTTCGGCAGTGGTCAACGAAAGTCCGGTGACGCTGTCGTGGCAACTCGACGGCACCAACTCCCGCAACCGCGACTATACATATTCTTTTGTAATCAAAAACGTAAGCGGAACGACCCTCGCCGACGATTGGGCAATCTACTACAATGCCTTTTCGGGCAACTCGTTGCCTCTCGACAAGCAGGGTCACATAAAAATGAGCCGTGTGTTCCAAGGGTACTATAAACTGACCCCCGACAAGGGTTTCTCCCTTGCTCCCGGCGACTCCGTAGTGCTCGACTTCCGCGCCCGCGGTGAGGTGCGCGGCGTCAGTTATGCGCCCGACGGAGCGCACTTCGCCTTCTCCGGCGACTCCATGGCACGTCCGCTCCGCATCAACGTGAAACCATTGGAATGGAACAGTTTCCGACATATTCCCGGCTTCCCTACCGGCGAACTGCGCTATGCCGCCAATGAGGAGGTAAACCCAGCCACTCAAAGCCAGTCGGGACCGTTCAGCATTCTTCCCGCATTGAAATCTGTGGCTACGGAAAACGGCACGGTCGACTTGTCGTCGACAATGTGTGTCTATGCCGACGACGGCCTTGAGCGCGAGGCTGCATACGCGTCGCAGACGCTCACCGGCACCGGCAAAAAAACCATCGGAGTACGCCTGTCGCTGATGAGCAGCGCCGACTCGCGCAACACAGCAGGACGATCAAACAATGAATATTACGAAATCACGCTTGCCGCCGACGGCATCGCCGTGCGTGGCGTTTCAAAAGACGCCGTGCTCAACGGAGTCAAGACACTCGCCCGCCTGGCTGAACGCAACGCTGGCTCTCCCGAAGTGGCATGCGCCACTATCTGCGACTGGCCCGACCTGCACTACCGCGGACTGATGCTCGACGTGGTGCGCGACTACTCGCAACTCTCCGACGTGAAGCGCCTCATCGACCGCTTGGCAATCTACAAAATCAACCGTCTGCAATTCCATCTTACCGACGACGAGGGTTGGCGCATCGAGATACCGGGACTGCCGGAGCTCACCGATGTGGGCAGCCGCCGCGGCATGACCGGCTTCCTCTTCCAGTCGTATGCCGGCAACGGAAACCCCGACGACTTGTCGACCACATCAAACGGATATATTCCAAAAGCCGATTTTGTGGAATTTCTACGCTATGCCTATGCACGCGGAGTGGAAGTGATACCAGAAATCGAATCTCCGGGACACGCCCGCGCAGCAATCGTGGCGATGAAGGCACGCCGCCGCAATCTGGAAAACACTGATCCGGAGGCTGCCAGATATTTCCAAGTGTGGGATGACGACGACACGT
>ENA-OPCL01001165-OPCL01001165.1-human-gut-metagenome-genome-assembly--contig:-NODE-1165-length-20415-cov-6.333251_pt1 | contig 20415 bp, 4 predicted proteins | sample MGYA00241251_ERZ501482 | MGnify/ENA primary metagenome ERZ501482 (study PRJEB25962, sample SAMEA2042581) | human gut metagenome | biome: human gut; feature: human-associated habitat; material: faeces... | reverse complement strand
GCCCACACCTCGCCAACATTTTTGAAAAATTGTTGGATCAAAAAACTTTTTATTTGGTGCATTGTTTTAAAAGAAATGATTATAATTTGCTTCCCAGATTCATTGTAAATCTATGCCCCCATCTTTCAAAAAAGAACCAAAGGAGATGCTTGATATGCGTTTAGATAAATGGCTTTCCGATGCCACTTCCTACACTCGCAGCCAGCTGAAACAACTCATTCGTAGCGGTCAAGTAACGGTCAATCAGACGATTGTCAAAAAACCAGAAACGCCCGTTCAGGAAACCGATGTCATCTGTTTGCAAGGAAATCCTGTTGAACCAGCAGAATCTTGTTATTGCTTGTTGCTCAATAAGCCATTGGGCTATGTTTGTGCGGTAACAGATGCAACGGAAAAAACTGTGATGGAATTGATTCCGCCGGAATTACAGCGAAAAGGATTATTTCCAGTCGGCAGACTGGACAAGGATACCAGCGGTATGCTGCTGTTGACAAATGACGGAGCATTTTCCCATGCTCTGCTTGCTCCGAAACGGCATGTTCCAAAATATTATCGGATGCAGCTGGCACGTCCTTATGAAGAATCTTATGCCCAACAGCTTGCAGAGGGGCTGGTGTTGGCAGACGGAACGCACTGCCTGCCGGCGGAAATTTTACCCGTTTTGAATACAGACCGAATGGCAGTCATTTGCTTGCATGAGGGGAAATATCATCAAGTGCGGCGGATGCTGGCGGCAGTCGGAAACCATGTGGAGCAGTTGCAGCGAGTTGCTATTGGAAACCTTTTTTTACCAATTGGTTTACAAATTGGAGTGTGTCAGAAACTGACCAGCACACAAATCAGCCTGCTTTCCCAGCAGCCAGACCCCAAGTTCTTGTGGAAGCTGGCTCAAAATAGTAATTTTTAGTAAAAAATTAATAAAAAGTTTTATGATGGCAGAAACCATAGAATTCATGCATTTTATACAAAAAAAATAAAATTCCACCGAGGAAAGCCCCCTTTTTTTTGACGAAATGACATACCCGAAAAAAAGTTCGTCATATTTGATAAATGTACAAGCTGAAATTTGGGCATATCACGACTTGAAAAAAAATCAAAACTCTGCTATGATTATATCAGAGCTAAGATCGAAACAATGTTCTGGCTGAATTACAGGAAAAACGGTCTGCTTCCGTTTCCCCTGTTTGTGTTTTTCAAAATAAAAATAAACTATTAGGAGGATTGCATCAATGGCAAGTTTATCATTGAGACACATCTACAAAATTTACCCGGGCAATGTTACTGCGGTAAAGGATGTTAATATTGAAATTAAGGATAAGGAATTTATCGTTTTGGTTGGCCCTTCTGGATGTGGTAAGTCCACAACCCTGCGTATGATCGCTGGTCTGGAAGAAATCTCTAAGGGCGAACTGTACATCGGCGACCGTCTGGTAAATGACATCGCTCCGAAGGACAGAGATATCGCAATGGTATTCCAGAACTACGCTCTGTATCCGCATATGACCGTTTATGAGAACATGGCATTCGGTCTGAAGCTGAGAAAAGTTCCGAAGGATGAAATCGACCGCAAGGTAAAGGAAGCTGCAAAGATCCTTGACCTGAGCCACCTGCTCGACCGGAAGCCGAAGGCTATGTCCGGTGGTCAAAGACAGCGTGTTGCCATGGGTCGTGCAATCGTCCGGAATCCGCAGGTCTTCCTGCTGGACGAACCGCTTTCCAACTTGGATGCAAAACTGCGTGCACAGATGAGAACCGAAATCTCCAAGCTGCATAAGAAGCTGGGTACAACCTTTATTTACGTTACCCATGACCAGACCGAAGCTATGACCCTCGGTGACAGAATCGTTGTTATGAAGGATGGTATCATTCAGCAGATTGATACTCCGCAGAACCTGTATGAAAGACCGGGCAACAAGTTTGTTGCTGGATTCTTGGGCTCTCCGCAGATGAACTTCATCGACGGCGTTCTGAAGAAGAAGAACAATGGCTATTGCGTACAGTTCGCAAAGAAGTACGAGCTGGCAATTCCGGCAGCAAAGGAAGACAAGAAGCTTGCAAACTATGTGGATAAGGAAGTTGTTCTGGGTATCCGTCCGGAAGCAATTCACGATGACGAAATGTTCTTGTCTACTGCAACCACTGGTATCATTGAATGTGATGTAGACATCACCGAAATGATGGGTGCTGAAAACTTCCTGTATCTGGATTGCCAGGGCACTCCGTTGACTGCTCGTGTTGACCCACGGTCTACTGCAAAGCAGGGCGACAAGAATCTGAAGGTTGCTTTAGATCCGAACAGAATGCACTTGTTCGACAAGGAAACCGAAGAAACCATTATCAACTAATTGGAATCCGCAATTTCCCCTTAAATAAAATTTGTTCGTGAAAAAATCGGCTCTGTCTGCAAGTGGACAGAGCCGATTTTTGTTTGTTTTTTAAAAATGACGAATCTATGATGAAAAATCAAATAAATTAAAAGCAATGAAGAAAGATAGAAAAATAAATGAGAATAAAATAATGAAAAGATTAATAAAAATTAGAAATACTGGTAGTGGCATTTGAAAGAATGGTAAAAAAATCGTAGAGTGGTTGAATTTCGAGAAAGAGTATGCTATAATAAAGTTGTATGTCTAAAGCCCGATTTACACCTTTGGTGTGCCGGAAAAATGTGGGCTTTGGAAGATACAAAATCTGAAAAACTGTGTTGCAGAAATATGGAAAGGAGAGAAACCGCTATGACACAGGGCGGGAAAAAGATGGAAGAAATCCGAAAAACATCATGCATCAAGCGTGTGATCAGTATGCTGCTTGCTGTTCTGATGATTCTGGTGAGTGTTCCGATAAGTTCACTGACGGCTTCCGCTGGGAACAATCCACCGAGATACGGTGGTGACTGGGGGCGTCCAGGCGAGGGAGATAAACCAGATGTCATAAAAAATGTACGTGCAGAGTTTACAGATACTTCTTATCATCAGACTACGGAACAGGAATCCGGGGAACTGTTTTATCTGGTTTTATCTCTGTCTGGCAGCAATGTCAATCAGTTGGATCGTAAGACGACTTATCGAATCGAAATTCCAGAACATCTGTTACTTCTGGATTTTCCGGGACAAGGCATGCGGGACGGTGCAAAGTACAGTGGCTTTATCATGCATGTGGAAGGTAACAGCCGGTATTTGACCTATGACATTGGAAATGGGGAGACAAAGGGAGCAAACTTCTTAAAAGTAAAGTTTGCAAACGGGAAAACCCCGAATGGAGAACAGGCAACCGTAAAAATTACGGCGAGCGGCTCCGGACAGTCGAAAACTTCGACTGTTACAGCAAAATCAAAGATTGCTTGGGATGACAGCAAATCTGTTACTCAGAATACAATTTCGCTGTCTCAGCTGAGCAATAACAATGAAATTTCCTATACCTTGAAAGCATATCCAAACTATACCTCAACCAAAAAAGGTGAATGGTGGGTTGGTGCAGTTGAGATGACGGATGTTATCACACTGCCGGATGGCTTGACGTTTCAGAGTGGTGCAAATGCAAGCAATATTCGGGACTATTTGACGCTGCCGGATGGTATCGAAATCAAATCGGCTTCCGCAAGCGGAAACACCTTGAGCGTAACATGGGTGAAGAAAAGCACAAACACCAATGCAGAAATGGCACCGTATACGGTGAACGCTGCATTGAAAACGAACATGATTGAAGTTGGCAATTTTACTTCCGGCAAAATTCACAACGACTTGACCGTTCGGGTTCAGGGTGTTAATTCCACCGATTCGGATCAATGGGAAACCCTGCCGAAGAAGTCCGCAGATGTTACAATTTTAACACCGGCACCGGCAAAAATTGATTTGAGTAAAAGTGTAGAAGGAACTGCTGGCGATGATGCTGTTTCTGATGCAAAGTACAAGGGCTATCTGGTCTGCGGTGAATATGTACTGTTTAAAGTGGAAGCAACCAACAGCGGCGAAACCGCAAAGGGCGGTACGCTGACACTGACAGACGTTGTTCCGGCTGGCTTGACACCGGTATCCGGCGTTTCTATCACTTCAAAGGATGATAAATCTAAAAAATATGAAACGGATGGTACAATCAGTGGACAGACCGTTACCTGGACAAAGGAAGGGCTTGGTGTGAACGAATCGTTCACCGGCTATGTAGTCTGCAAGGTAGATGACAATATCAGCACTTCCATGCAGTCCGTCCGGAACGCTGTTTATCTCGGCACACCGGAACAGTATGAATCCGTTGCAGCGGAATATGTCAATATCAAAAAGCCGTCCTCCAGCTTCTCGATTACAAAATCGGTTAATAAGTCCATTTATTCCGTAGGGGATACGTTGAATTATGAGATTAAAGTTTCCAATACAGGTGAAAAGGATATCACATTCAGCAGCTTGACCGATGTCTTTAACGATGAAACAAATCTGGATATTGACAAGTCCAACTTGCCGACTGGCTCTTTCACAGTAGTAGTTGGAGAAACAAAGACTTTCAAGATTCCGGTTACGGTAAAGGAAGGCAAGACTGGTGACATCACCAACACAGCAACTGTAACATCAGAAGATGGTGAGTCAAAGTCCGCATCTGCAACGGCTTCTCAGAACGCATTCAGCTTTGGCGATGGACAGTTCACTAAGAATGTCAGCAGTACGGTTGCCATTGCTGGTGGTAAAATTACTTACACGCTGAAGTACTATAATAATAGTCGTTATTCTGGTAAGTATACCGAAAATGATGCACTGACATTTACAGATGACTTTGCACAGTTGAATGGTCTGACTGTAACCAACGTAAAGCTGAACGGGAAAGACCAGGTTTTAAGCAAGGTTCTGGATAAGAATAACAAGGTTACAGTAAAATATGTTGGTGATGTTGCACCATATGGTTCTGTAACCGTTGAGGTAACTTGTCAGGTTGCAGAGGGTGCAAGTGGCACAATTCCGGCAAACACCGCAACGCTTTCTCATGGTTCTGACAAGGCATTGACGGGTAAAACACCGGAAGTTAAAATTTCTGATATTTCTTTCGATGTTGATAAGTGGGCAGTTTCTGAATCAGATAAGACACTGGGTGATTATATTTCTGATGCTTATTCTTATGAGTTAGGCAGTGATATGCCTGCATATGACAAAGGAAATGTTATTCAAGAGAAAAAAGGCGAAGAAGCCGCTGGTTCTGTTTTGCCAGGCGATCGAATTACATTTTATGTAAAAATCACAAATACTGGTGCTGATGACATTACCGAGCTGAATATTCAGGATACTATGGAAAACACAACATTGAAACCAAATCCAGAGACTAACTATAATTGGCATACGGATGTTTACCTTGTAGATTCTGAAAAAGCTACTGTTATGGAAAAGTTTACTGGAACGGATGTTACTAATCAAAGGATTAAAATAGCATCTCTTAATCCAGGTGGGATTAGTGCATCATTCCCAGATTATAATCATACAATGATAATTTCATCTGGTGGTTCAATTGTTCTTGCTTATCAGGTTATTGTTGCAGATGGCACAATTAAAGAAAGTAATGGATCTTCACCAATTTTCAATAAAACTGGTAGTAATTCAATTACCATTAAAGAACCAAAATCAAAGGTATCTGTAAGCGATAGTATTCAATATCGTTCAGACGTTCCAATGATGTCCATGGAAAAGGGCTTAGTTGGCGACACGATCAATGACTGGTGGCAAACCCCGTTGTATGACCCAAAGACACAGAAAATTTCTGCTGTATTTGGTGCAGATGGAAAGTTTGATTATGATGCAACTTTGGAAGCTTTAAAGAACATGAGATTTACTTATGGTATTAAAGTTTCTAATAGTTCTTCTGTTGCTGCATTGTATTCCGATGATATTGAGATTAAAGATAAATTGCCAGAGGGCATGGAATATGTAGATACAGATATTGAGCATTATTCATTCCAAATGGTAAGGAAAACAAATTATGAAGGTAATGCACCTTATTATTGGGATAAAAGTGAATATCGTGGCTATGGCGAAGTAGAAAATGGTGTTGTAACATTCAAGTTGCAAAAGAATGTAAATGGTTCTTGGATTGATGCAGGTTGGCTTTTAAAAGTTGATGAGAAAGGTAACCCATCTTACTTGCAAATTGTATACACCACAAAACTGACTGATACCAAGGCAGCTAAAATTGCAACGATGCTGCAAAAGCAGAGTGCAAATGAAGACGCTGAAAACACCGTTTCTGTTACCTTGCAGAATACCGCAACGGTTACCAGTAAAAAGGAAGTTTTGATTGATAACAAGCCGGGCAAGGTTGCAACCGATACCGCAGACTTGGTTCTGAAGCAAATCACAGAAAAGACCGCTCCGGGTCTGACAAAGGCTGCTAGCGATGTTAAGGCAACTCGTAAGTCTAATCCTGGCATTAATATTCCAACATGGATTATCACCGTTTCTAACGAAAAAACGAATGATGCAGATGCTCCAATGACCAATATCGTTCTGGAAGATGAACTGAGTGGCGGCATGCAGTATGCAGCGGGTGCAAAATTAGACAGTGATCTATCTAAGAACTTTAATGGATACAGCACGGATGGCGGAGAAACTTGGAACGATTTAGACGATTGTGTAACAGTGAATGGCAGCAAGTTTACCATCAAGTTGCCAAATACTGTGCAATTGCAGCCGGGTCAGAGCGTTCAAATTCGCTATGCAGCAGATGATCCAAATCTGGCAGCAAATGAAGAAGTTCCAGAAAAGACCTATTTCAACAAGACAACCCTTTCTACCAGTGAAAAAATCTATCAGGATCGTGTCACTGCTGGTGACTTGGTAGATGGAAAGCTGGAGGCAACCGCAAGCAACAGCAAGGGCGGCGTGAAAACAACCTCCTTTAAGACGATTGAATACATTGGCAGTACTGAATCTCCATATTTGGGCTATGATAATAGTGCAACCGGTGAGAAGGATAAGTATGGTCAGGGTAATACCCCGAGCGATAACTATGTAGAAGGCTTACAGGGCAATCGGGTTCGGTATAAGCTCTATGTAACCAACGATTCTCAAACAGAACTGGAGAACTTTACTGTTATCGACCGTCTGCCGTTTGAAAATGTGGACATTGGTCTGGTTTCCGGTTATGACCGTTACTCTGCATTTACGGTAACACCGGATATTGACAGCATTACCTATGAAAAGGGTACGATGAATAATTCCACGGATGGAAGAAACTTCCAGAGTGAAAAAAGCGTTTCTGGCGTAACAGTTTCTTATTCCAGCGATAAGCATTCCAATCTGGATGAACATGCTGGTGACTGGGTTGGCGAATCCGGCAATATGAACTGGCAGGATACCCCGACCAGTGAAGTTGTAAACCTGCGATTCCAGTTCCCGAGTACTTTTACAGTAGAACCGGGTAAAACCGTTTGCATTACCTTCGAGGGAACGATTCCGGACTATGTACAGAACACAGGCGAAGAAAATATCGCATGGAACAGCTTTGCTTATTCTTATCAGTATGAAAAGGGCGGCAAGCTGGTAGAAACTCCGATGGTCGCAGAACCGGCAAAGGTTGGTGTCTGGGTTCCGGAAGTGAAAGATACTGTTAGCTTGGTTGTCAACAAGGCTTATGATAGCGGCCAGGGCGATACACAGACCTTCTATTTTGCACTCTTTACCGCAAAAACAGATGGTGTGACACCGACTTACGGTACAGATGGCAAGCTGACGAACGCAGATAAGTTCAAGCGTTACAGCAGCGAAATCAAGCCGATTACCGTAAAGGACGGCGAAACAGAAACCGCAACCTTTACCAACATTCCGGCATCGGCAAAGAAGAATCTCTATGTCTTTGAAACCGATGAAAATGGTGTGATTAAGGACAATGTCAATGTTGCAGTTGGCGAACCATTCCCGGCAACAGATGTTGCAAGTGCATCGAAAGACCCGAAAAAGAATATGCCGACCAGTGCTGCCAGTGGAAATAGCGGAATTGGTGTAACTTATTCTGAAGGTCAAAAAGTTGCAGTTGTTCCGTTCCTGAACGAAATTCAGTACGGTAAGATTACCGTAGAAAAGACCTTCAAATCTCCATTTAACACAACAGATACGTTCTACTTTGGTTTGTTCTATAAGACCAAGGATGGTGCGTATGTGAAGTATGGCGATTTGCAGACAGTAACCTTGACGGGTTCTAAGACGGGTGCAACGGATACTGTAACCTTTGACGAAGTTCCGATTCAGCGAAACTGGTATGTATTGGAAACGGATGCAAAGGGCAATCCAGTAACAGACAGCTATCTGGATTACAAGGTTACTTATGGCGATTCTGCTGGTAAGGATCATGCAATTAAATTGGATGATGTAAATGTTCCAAAGACTGCAAAGATTACCAACGAAGAATCTGCAACTTATCAGATTCAGGCAACCAAGGTTGTAAACGGCGAAAAACTGACAGCTGAATCTGGTACTTATCGGTTTGCATTGTACAGTTCTGATAAGGAAGAGCTGACCAACGATGACCTTGCAGGTCTGACCATGGTTGGCAAGTCGCAGAAGGTTGCAGCTGGTAAGACGGTTTCCTTTAGTGAAGACTACAACCTGAAAGAAAACGTATATTACTATCTGTTTGAATTGGATAGCAATGACAACATCTTGAAGCAGGGCGACAAGGTAACCAATGGCAAAATAAGTTACATTGTAGAATATCCGAATACGGATACTCGAGAAACAACCGATGCAGAAACCAATACAACAACCAGCACCGTTTATTATCTCCCGACACAGTTCGGAAAGACGGATGCGGATGAACCGTTGACGGTGGATGATTGCATCAAGCAGTCTGCAATCCAGAACCGGGAACAGACTAAGGCTGTAACTGGTTCGATTACTGTTGATAAGACGGTATTGCAGAACAGCACCAAGCTGACTGACTGGGGTGATACCTTCCATGTTGGTCTGTATGTACGGGATGCAGAGGGCAATCTGAAACTGTATGGTGATGTTAGCGAATCTGTACATACATTAACAAAGGATGCTCCTTCTACCATCTTTAAAAATCTGCCGGCGAAGACCGATGCAGAACCGGATGCTGGAATGTATTACATTGCAGAATGTGATGACAAGGGTACTCCGTTCTCAGATGGTACAAACGGCAATTATACCATTTATTATAATGTAAATGGTTCGGACAGTGCTGCTGTTTATGGTGCAGTGCTGCTGGATGGTCGGTTTGATACTGCTCCGACTGGTGCAGTTTCTGTTACCAATAAGACTGTAAGTGTTACACGGACATTGGTCAAGAAAGACCTTGCAAACAAGGACGGTGCTGCCCTGACGGGTGCAGAATTTGCAATTTATACCAAACTTGCATATGAAGCATACCTGAACGGACAGGAAACGACTTTGACTGCAATTGAAGAACACATTACAGACAAAATCACTGCTAACCTCGCAGAAAATATGGAATATGTTCTGGTAGAAACCACCGCTCCGACTGGCTATGCTACCATGACACCAATTTCTTTCACCGTCAACGCAAACGGTCAAATCGTTTTGTCGGATGACACCAGAGAAGATGTTGAGGTTCACAATAATGACGTTGTCGTTGATACAAACGTTTGGACTTCCGAGTTGACTGCTTATGACTCGAAGGAATCTTCTATCACCATCGGCAAGTACGACATCAAAAAGCAAACGGAACTTGCAGGTGCAATCCTGACCCTGACCTCTGAAAATGATGTCGATTGGAGTAAGGTTACACTGGAAAACAGCACCGCTGTTTTGGATGGAAATAAGAAGCAAATTGGTATTCAGTGGATTTCTACCGGTACTGATGCTGTCATCAAGGGATTGCCGGATGGCGATTACACCTTGGAAGAAAACGGAAGTGAATTTACTTCTGAAACCGATAAAAAGACCTATAAAGTCGCAAAAGGTACGGCAACCTTTACGCTGACCAATGGAACAATTACCAATACTACAGGAACAACAGACACAGTTGACGCAGATGCAGCAGATAGCTACTTCTATTACAATGGAACAGAAAGTAATATCAATCTTGCAGTTTGTGATGCTGTGATGGGAACAACCATTGTCATCAACAAGTATGACATTGATATAGAAGAATCCAGCAGAATCAATCTGCCGGGTGCAAAAATGAATTTAAAACCGGCAGACGGACAGACGATTGATTTGTCTAAAATCATTTCTACGAATGTCCGCTTGGATCGCACGGGAAGCGGTATTTCATGGGAAACAAAGGAAAATGAAAGTGCAACGCTTGGAAATGTTCCAGATGGTAAGTATGTTTTGTCGGAAGTCGTTGCTCCGAATGGATATACAACTGTAACCGATTTTACTTTTGAAGTAAAGGGTGGAAAAGTCATTACTGCTTCCAGAGAAGATGGTTCGATTACCGTCAAGGAAGATGAAAATATTATTTCTGTCAATGATAAGCGGACAGAAGTAAGTATTAGCAAGGTTGACGCTGCAAATGATGAAGAGTTGCCGGATGCAACCCTGACACTGACCAGTGCCTATGTCACAACAGAACAGTGGCAGAAAATCGTAGACATGAACACAGGTCTTACATTGACAGATGACGGCGATGGTATTTACTGGGTATCTGGAGAAGAGCCGAAGAACATTGCTGGTTTACTGTGCAGTCGTCAATATACATTGCAGGAAACCGCTGCTCCGAATGGCTATGCTTATTCTGAAGACATTACCTTTATCGTTGGCTCTGATGGCAAGGTTGTTGACAAAACAACTGGTGCTGACTTGAATGGAACAGTTGTCATGAAGGATTATCGGGCAGAACTGACCATTTCCAAGAAGGATGGCAGTGATGCGTTCTTGGCTGGTGCAACCTTGCAGCTGCTCAGCAAGACCACAGATCCGCTGAATCTGGACGATGTTCAGATTGATGGAAAGCCGCTGACCGAAGATCAGAAGGTAACCGTAGATGGCAGACAGGGCATTCAGTTCGTTTCGACAGATGCAGAAATGAAGATTACCGGCTTGCCGGCGATCAAGTATGAATTGTCAGAAGTTTCTGCTCCGACCGATTACTTGAAATCATCAGATATACAGAATATTGATTTAACAAAGGCAATATTTGATGATGAAGGAAATCAAATTCCTGTTTCGCAAAAAGTTATCAACAACAAGTTGGGTGAATTGACCATTCAGAAGGTCGATCAGGATGGCAATGATTTGACAGGTGCAACGCTGCAATTAAAGGCAGATGATGCAAATGTTGACTGGTCGAGTGTAAAGCTGAATGGCGATGCAGTAACAGACCTGATTTCCGCAGAAGATGCAACCGTTTTGGTTTGGACTTCTACCGGAGAATCCATGACCTTTAAGGGCTTACCTGCTGGAACTTATGAAGTTTCTGAAGTTTCCGCTAAGGCAGGTTACCTCGCACTCGCAAAGACACAGAAATGGGCTGTAACCGTTTCTGCAAATGGTGCAATATCTGTAAATAATCAGGTATCCACAGACGGTCAGGATAGTTCGATTATTACCATTACCAACGAAGCAAGCACCATTCAAATCAACAAGGAAGCACTGGATGGCGGAAGCATTGCAGCAGAAGAAGCAGAATTTAGACTGACTGCAAAGGATGAAAATGCAACGCTGAACGGTGTTCAGATTGGTGCAACCACAATTACAGAAGATGCGGTATCTGCAGAATTCAATGGAAATGTTACCATTTCTGCACTGCCGGATGGCACGTATGAACTGGAAGAAATCGCAGCTCCACGTGGATTTAAGACAATTTCAACCTTTACCTTTGTTGTAACAAACGGCGTTGTAACAACTGTCGATGAAACAACAAACGGCGAAGTTGAAAAATCCGAAGATGGAAAGACCTTGACCATTAAGGATGAACGGACAAAAATCCAGATTGACAAGAAGGACATCACCGGACAGGAAGAAGTTGCAGGAGCAACCCTGACGCTGACCAATGATGACCTGACTGCAGAACAGTGGGAAGCAATTGCTGCTGCAGACAAGGATTTGACTGCATCGGATAATGGAATTGAATGGAAGTCTGGCAATGCCGCTAAGGAAATTGTTGGTTTACCGGATGGCACATACACATTAAAGGAAACTGGCAATGAATTTACTGCAAATGGTAAGACTTATCTGGTTGTAACAGATACGCTCACCTTTACGCTGGAAAAGGGCAAGGTTACCAACGTAACTGGTGCAAAGGATACATTTGGCAGCAAAACAGATGATGGTTATTTCTATTATAATGCAGATTCCGATGCAAATCAGAATTACATTGCTGTTTGTGATGCTGAAAAGCCAGAAGTAACAGAAACTACAACCACTACCACAACTACCACAACTACCACGACAACAACGACTACCACAACAGAAGAAACAACCACAGAAGCATCCACTACAACAGAAGTCACAACAACCGAGGAAACCACTACAACCGAGGAAACTACTACAACAGAAGTCACTACAACTGAGGAAACCACTACAACAGAAACCACTACAACCGAGGAAACTACTACAACAGAAGGCACTACAACTGAGGAAACCACCACAACAGAAGTTACCACTAGCGAAACAACAGTTGCAACAGAAACATCCACTGCAACTTCGGAAACAGAAGTTACAACAGAAGAAACCACTACAACCGCAGAAACGACTTCTACGGAAACAGAGGCAACCACTACAACGACAATCACAACGACTGTAACGGTACAGGATGTTGTCATTGCAAAGAAGGACATCACAGGTAAAACTGCTGTTAAGGGTGCTGCACTCACCGTTAAGGATGCAGAGGGCAAACTTGTAGACAGCTGGACTTCTGATGGAACAGACCACACCATTGCCGGCGATAAGTTTACCATTGGTGAAACTTATACACTGGAAGAAACCGCTGCTCCGAATGGCTATGTATATGCAGACAGCATTACCTTTACTGTTGGAGAAGATGGAACGATCACAGTGGATGCAGCAAATGTGGATGAAAATGGTGTCATTGTCATGAAGGACGATGTGACCAAGGTATCCATCAGCAAGAAGGACATCACTGGCGACAACGAAATCCCAGGAGCAACCCTCCAGATTAAGGATGAAAACGGGGATGTCGTAGAAGAATGGACATCGACAGACAAGCCGCATGAAATCAACGGCAAGCTGACCGCAGGTAAGGAATACACCCTCCATGAAGAAAATGCTCCGAATGGTTATGCATATTCCGAAGATGTGAAGTTTACCGTAGACGAAACCGGCAAGGTAACGGAAGTTACTATGAAGGACGATGTCACAAAGGTATCTATCAGCAAAAAGACAATGACTGGTTCGGATGAACTGGCTGGTGCAGAACTGAAACTGTACTATGTAACCGAAAACGAACAGGGCGAGACAGTAGAAACCGAAGTGGATGCTTGGACATCCGGCACAGAAGCACATGTCATCAATGGCAAGCTGATTGCTGGCGGCAAGTATAAACTGGTAGAAGTGACCGCTCCGGATGGTTATCAGGTTGCAGAAGCAGTGACATTTACCGTGAACGAAGACGGTACTCTGACAGAAGTAACGATGCGTGACGCAGCTGAGGGCGAAATCGCCATCAGCAAGCAGTCTGTCAACAGCACAGAAGAACTCGAAGGTGCAAAACTCAAGATTACTGATGCAACTGGCAAGACCGTTGCAGCGTGGGTATCCGGTAAGACACCGAAGCTGGTTCAGCTGGATGCTGGCACTTACACTTTGACAGAAGAAACCGCTCCGGACGGCTATGTATTGGCAGAATCCATGACCTTTACCGTTGACAAGAACGGCAAGGTTACAGTAAAGAACGAGAACGGCGAAGATGTGGATGCTGGCGGCATCATTGTCATGAAGGATGACACCACTAAGGTATCCATCAGCAAGCAGGACATTACTGGCGACAAGGAAATTCCGGGAGCAAAGCTTCAGGTCAAGGATGAAACCGGTAAGGTCATCGAAGAATGGACTTCCACCGACAAGCCGCACGAAATCAACGAAAAGTTGGTTGCTGGCAAGACTTACACGCTCCACGAAGAAGGTGCACCGGATGGCTATACTTATGCCGAAGATGTCAAATTCACTGTGGATGAAAAGGGCGAAGTCACAACGGTTGTCATGAAGGATGCGGCAACAGAAGTTTCCATCAGCAAGCAGGATATCACCGGAACGACAGAAGTAGAAGGGGCAACCCTCCAGATTCTGGATGAAAACGGCAAACAGGTTGCACAGTGGATTTCCACGAAGAACGCTTATGTTCTGAAGGGTGTTCTGAACGCAGATACAACCTATACCCTGCACGAAGAAAACGCACCGGATGGTTATGCGTATGCAGAAGACATCACCTTTACGATTGACAAGACTGGTAAGGTCACCGTCAATGGCGAGGATGTCAATGGTCAGGTTGTCATGAAGGACGATGTGACCAGGGTAACCATCAGCAAGCAGTCTGTAACTGGCAGCGAAGAAGTTCCGGGTGCAACCCTCCAGATTCTGGACAAGAATGGCAAGGTTGTTGAAACATGGACTTCCGGCGACCAGCCGCATGAATTTACAGGCAAATTGATTGCAGGCGAAACCTACACGCTGCATGAAGAAAATGCACCGGAAGGCTACGCTTATGCAGAAGACATTACCTTTACGGTAGAAAAGAATGGCACTGTTACAGTAGACGGCAAGGATGTCAATGGTACAGTTGTCATGAAGGATGACGTTGCAAAGGTAACCATCAGCAAGCAGGATCTCACCAGTGGCGAAGAAGTTCCGGGAGCAACCCTCCAGATTCTGGATCAGAACGGCAAGGTTGTAGAAGAATGGACATCCACCGATCAGCCGCATACCGTACAGGAAAAGCTGACCGCAGGGGAAACCTACATCTTGAAGGAAACCAATGCACCGGATGGCTATGGTTATGCGGAAGAAATCTCCTTCACCGTAGAAAAGAGCGGTAAGATTACCGTAAACGGCGAAGATGTTAACGGTCAGGTTGTCATGAAGGACGATGTGACAAAGGTATCCATTAGCAAGAAGACCTTGACTGGTTCGGATGAACTGGAAGGGGCAGAACTGAAACTGTACTATGTAACCGAAAACGCACTGGGCGAAACCACTGAAACTGAAGTCGATGCTTGGACATCCGGTAAGGAAGCACATGTCATCAATGGCAAGCTGATTGCTGGCGGCAAGTATAAACTGGTAGAAGTGACCGCTCCAAAGGGCTATCAGGTTGCAGAAGCAGTGACATTTACCGTGAACGAAGATGGTACTCTGACAGAAGTAACGATGCGTGATGCTGCGGAAGGCGAAATTGCCATCAGCAAGCAGGCAATCAACGGCACGGACGAACTGGAAGGTGCAAGCCTCAAGATTACCGATGCAGCAGGCAAGACCGTTGCAGAATGGGTATCTGGCAGCACACCGAAGCTGGTTCAGCTGGATGCTGGCACTTACACCCTGACAGAAGAAACCGCTCCGAACGGTTATACTGTTGCAGAATCCATTACCTTTACCGTAGACAAAGCAGGCAAGGTTACCGTAAATGGCAACGATGCAGGCGGCGTGATTACAATGAAGGATGATACCACAAAGGTTGCCATCAGCAAGCAGGATTTGACTGGCTCTCAGGAAATCCCAGGTGCAACGCTTCAGATTCTGGATCAGAATGGCGATGTGGTAGAAGAATGGATATCTGGCACAGATGCACACTACATCGAAGCAAAACTGACCGCAGGCGAAACCTATACGCTGCATGAAGCAGGCGCTCCGAATGGTTATGCATATGCAGAAGATGTTGCCTTTACCGTTGGTACAGACGGCAAGCTGCAAACTGTAACCATGCAGGACGACACCACAAAGGTATCCATCAGCAAGCAGGATTTGACAACTGGCGAAGAATTGCCAGGTGCACAGCTCTCCTTGTATGATGCAGATGGTCAGCTGATTGAAAGCTGGACATCCACCGATCAGCCGCATTATCTGGAAGGCGTTTTGACCGCTGGTGCAACTTACCGGCTGGTAGAAATCACCGCTCCGGATGGCTATCTGACCGCAGAAGATGTGACCTTTACTGTCAGCGAAGATGGTTCTGTGGATGAAGTTGTTATGCAGGATGAAAAGACCCAGGCAGAAATCAGCAAGCAGGACATCAGCGGCAAGGAAATCGCTGGAGCACATCTGACGGTTACTTACACCGCAAAGGATGGCAAGACCTACACGCTGGATTCTTGGGTATCCGAAGAAGGCAAGTCGCATACAATTACGGGCTTGCAGGTTGGTACGATTTATACCTTGCAGGAAAAACAGGCTCCGGATGGCTATGAACTGGCAGAATCCATTGACTTCCTGTTTGATGAAAACGGCGTTCTGAATCTGGTAACTTACCAGAAGGATGAGGCTGGAAACATCACCGAAACCGTATATACAGCAGTTGACCAGATTGTCATGGTAGACGTTGCAAAGACAACAACCGAAACCACAACGACAACGACGGAAACAACGACTACAACCACGGAAACTACAACCGAAGCGGAAACGACCACATCTGGAACGACCACTTCGACAACCGTAACCACAACTACCACACAACCAACTACGACAACAACAACGGAAACAACGACTACAACACAATCGACTACAACACAACCGACTACAACCACAACCACTGTTACAACAACGACGACAAAACCGACTACAACCACGACAACCACCACGGAAATTACTACTACAACGACAAAACCGACTACAACCACGACAACCACCACCACCAAAGCAACAACTACTACAACGACACAACCGACTACAACCACTGTTACAACCACAACGACTGTAGCAATCACAACAACAACCGAAGAAACAACTACGACCACCGAAGAAGTGACCACGACCGAAGAAGTGACGACTACCGAGGAAGTAACCACGACTGAGGAAGAAACGACCACCGAAGAAGTAACCACGGAAGAAACCACAACCGAAACCACCATTCCGGAACGGACGATTACGATTCATAAGATTGCTCCGGCTGCTGCATCTGCAACACAGTCCGAAAACGGCATCTATACGATTCAGTATGACCCGCACGATATGGCTGGCGTAACCTTCGGCATCTATGATGCAGATGGAAATCTGGTAGAAACCGTAATTACAGACGAAAACGGCTATGCAGAAAGCAGCATCCTGAATGGCGATTATTACACCGTACAGGAAATGCAGACGGTCAGCGGCTATGTGATGAACACAGAACCGTACGCAATCGACTTCACCACCAATGAAGGCGACACTGCAAACTTGGAAATCACAAACGATATCATTCGTTGCCAGATTCACCTCTCCAAGCAGTTGGAAGGCAATGCTGGTGATATTACCATGGTACAGTTTGGCTTGTATACCGCTCAGGACATTCCGCTCCTGGATGGTACAGTTGTTCCGAGTGACAGCTGCATCGGTATTGCAAATGCACAGGAAGACGGCACAATCTTGTTTGAAGATACGCTGCCGGCTGGTAACTATTATGTAAAGGAACTGGCAACCGCAGATGGCTATGTATTGTCGGATACCATTTATCCGGTAGAAGTCATTTATCCGGAAGACCAGACCATTGCAGATATTACCTTTGAAGTCAACAACGGTGATCCGATTATCAACTATCAGACAACTACCACAACAACGACTACCGAAGAAGTTACTGAAACACAACCAGAAGAAACGACTGTTACAACCGTAACAGAAACAACAGCCTCTACTGGTACAAGTGATGTACACGGTGGTACAGATTCTAAAACAACAACTTCTACTACAACGACAACAACAACTACCACTACTACGACAACGACCACAATTACAACTACGAAGGATGATTCTTCTTCGACAACGAAGAAGAAAACTACATCTTCTTCTGGTTCTGGCAAGACCTCTTCCGGCGGCAGCAGCAGCGGCAGCACGAAGACGACACCGAAGACAGCAGATGACCGGATGCTTCCGATTGTCATCACTGGCAGTGCAGCATTCTTGTTTGCAGCAGCAAGCAAGCCGAAACGGAAAAAGAATCAGAAGGTGTAAACCGACTGACTGGAGGGATTTGGTAATCAAATCGCTCTGACCGACAACTAGGAAAATAGACAGCAGAAAGACCGTTGGCAGAAATGCCAGCGGTCTTTTGTTTTTCGGTATGCTTTTTTGGGTTCTTGTGAAAAGGATATTGACGAATATGCTGAAACTATGGTACAATAGACAAAATACAAAAGAAAAGTTCCTCGATTTTGGGGCAATTGTAGGAGAATAGAAAGGGTTGTTTTATGAAATTTCCATATAAAGGTATTTTTGCGTTTTGCAGTGCGGTCTGTTTGTTTGCTGTTTCCATGCCGATTTCTACAGTGGCAGCATCTGCGGAAACTTCACCTCGAAAGGCCGTGCAGGCGGATTGCGTTTCTGACTTTGCGGATGCCGATTCCGAGGACGGGTATCTGCCCTTACAGGGAGCAGCTATCGCCTTTGAAAACAGCGATGGGGAACAGCCGCTGTATGGCAGTGCAGCAGAAACGGATACTGTACCGGAATCCTATGATTTGCGGGAGCAGGGTATTATCACTTCTGTAAAAGATCAGGGTTCTGATGGTATGTGCTGGGCGTTTGCAACGCTGGGGGCAGCAGAAAGTCACCTGCTGAAATATTATGAAACCGATTTGGATAATATCAATGATATGGACTTGTCCGAAGAGCAAGTTGGCTATTTTCTCTATACGCCCGACCCGCAGCCACTCAGCCCAACTTATGGCGATGCCATTATTCAGGCAAAAAAGGGAGCATCCGGCGGAAACGCCCTGCATGCATCGTTTTTTCTCAGCACTGTCGGCATTCAGGAAGAAGCCTATTTGCCCTATCAGGGCTGTTCTGGTTTTCATTCGGAATATCAGCGGAAACAGGCTGCCTATCGAATGACTGGTTCAGAAACGATGCTCAGCGTGCAAACAAAAAGCGAACGGGAAACGATTAAAAAACGCATGATGCAGAACGGCGGCATTTATGTTGCTTTTCATAGCAGTGGTGCAAATTATTATGACAACGGAACGACATATGCATATTATCAGAGCGATTCCAGTTATTATAATGCAAACCATGCGGTTTTACTGATTGGCTGGGACGATAATTATGCAAAGGAAAACTTTGACCCGAAGGAACAGCCAAAAAATAATGGTGCGTGGCTGGCAAAAAACAGCTGGGGCGATGGAAAGCTGGATGATGGCTATTTCTGGATTTCTTATGAAGATACCAGTCTGGGCGAGTATGCAAGCTTTACCTTTGAACCACGAGAGGACAGCGGAAACATCTATTATTATGACGGTGCAGGGTATAGCGTTGCGTATTCGTTTGATTCTGTGGCAAATGTTTTTCGGGCAGAAGAGGACGAAACGCTGTCCCGTGTGGGCTTTTATCAGACTAGTTATAATGGCAACAATCCAAAATATCAGATTCAGGTTTATCGCCTGTCAGAAACAGCAACTGACCCGACCGATGGCGAACTGTTATTGGATACCACGGGCCATTCCGGCGGATTTGGTTATCAGGAAATTACCTTGCCGGAAACGGTTTCTTTGCAGAAGAATGAGCGATTTTCTGTGGTATTGTCGATGAAAATCAAGAAGAATCAAACCTGGCAAAATGGCTATCTGACCATTGAGGAAGACTTTGAGAACACGAATTATACGATGCAATTTTCTGCACAGCCGGGACAGAGCTATATTTGGGATCAAGGCGGTACAAGATGGCAGGATGCGACGCAGCTGATGGGAGAAAAGGGTGCATTTCACAATGTAAACATCCATGCAATCATGCTGCCAAAGGAACAGGAACTGGATACTGCACAGCTGCAAGCAATTGAAGCTTGTGCAAAAACAGCAGAACAAACCGATATTGCAGAAGTAGCCGCTACCGTATTAGAATTGTCGAAAGAAGAAACCATGCAGCAGGGGCTGTTGAATCGTGTCACGGCTGCATTGATGGGGCTGTTGGAAGAACAAGGAACGATTACTTATCCAGATTATGCATACCCACATGCAAAATGGGGCGATATCAATGAAGATGGCGTGGTAGATGTGGAAGATGCGGTTTTAGTGCTGACAGCTTACGCAAAGAAAGCCGCTGGACGGGAAAATTCTTTGCGGTATTGGCAGCTGATCCAAGGGGATGTGAATGGAACTCTGGACGATTTGACAGTAGAGGATGCTGTGACGATTTTGACGTATTACGCAAAGAACGCAGCAGGGCAGGAAGCAACCTTTGCAGAGCGGCAAAATTCTGTGCCATAAAAATATCAGCAATCATGCAGCAACATCGCAAAATTGCACGCCGCAGGCGACTGCGGTCGAGCTGGCTCAGCTCGGCGGAGGGTGATTCCCCACAGTGTGGGGAAATGTCCCGAAGGGAC
>ENA-OPCL01001163-OPCL01001163.1-human-gut-metagenome-genome-assembly--contig:-NODE-1163-length-20425-cov-8.147865_pt1 | contig 20425 bp, 18 predicted proteins | sample MGYA00241251_ERZ501482 | MGnify/ENA primary metagenome ERZ501482 (study PRJEB25962, sample SAMEA2042581) | human gut metagenome | biome: human gut; feature: human-associated habitat; material: faeces... | reverse complement strand
GGGTACACAGGGGATAGCCGCTTTAGCGGCGCAAGGGGGTGTAGCCACCTTGTCGGAGCGAAGCGAACGCAGACCTCGGATTGCTGATTTTATCAGCGGCAGAGGTAAGCTCCGCAGGACGCACGATACATGGTCTTTAGACTATGTATAGAAGTGCGCCCTTGGGATCAGTTACTTACCAGCTGCATCAAGGTGCTATAATTGTCTACCACGCTGTAAACCACGCTGCCATTGCTGATGGCAGCAAAATGTTTTTTGGCGCATTCGATCTTTGCATTTTCTACGCCGCGTAGCTCCATAGTGTCGAGATTGCCTTTGGTTTCGGCGACAAAGTAGATGTGCTTCACGCTGCCCTCGTTAAAAGCGATCGCCCAGTCAGGGTTGTATTTTCCAACCGGGGTCGAAATATAGAAACTACCGGGCAATTTTACATACACCGCCACTTGGTCACTGACATCCAGCTCTTGTGCAAACCTGCGTTCATTGTCCGAGTCGTAGATCACATGGCTGTACAGGCTGCGGTTGGCCTCCATGGCGTTGACATCCAGTTTGCCGCGCAGTGTAGCCCTGGTAAAAACATCCTGGTCGTAGGCTGCATCCAGCCGGTTATAGGTGATATGCTCGATGATCTGGGTGGCTTTCTCGTCATTAATCAAGCGGGCGGCTTTCAAGATGAACTCCTCCGGGTTGATGCGGAACTGGGAAAAGGTCTGCGGGGCGATTCCCCGCAAAATGGCGGCCACGGTGGCCCGCGTCAGACCGGTTTCCTCCACCAGCTTGCCGACAAGGTCGTACCGCACGCTGCCAAGCGGCGCATACTTGGCGGACTCGCGGTCGCTGCGGGCTTTCTGGAAGCCTTTTCCCTGCTCCAACTGTTCCCGCGATTCCAACCGCGCTGTCTGCTCTCCATATTCCAGGTTGATCTGCACGCGGGTCACATTCAATTTGGAGTCCAGCGCCCGAATGGAGTGGTCGATCAATTCCGGCGTGTCAAACTGAACAGTATAAAAGGACTTGTGGTTGATCCGATTCCATAGGTTTAGAAACTCAGCCTTGTGCAGTTTTTCTTCGTCTACGATGGCTTGCACATTGTTGCTGTGGGCGTTTTCCGGGGCCATGGTATGAGCATCGTATACGCCGGACAAAATCCGCACCACCGAATCTGCATATCCCGACACCTCGCTGGCAACATGAAAGCTCCCGATTTCTTTATCAGCAAAATATTTGTCGGTCAGTTTGCCGCGTTTTACATAATCGTTCTGGATCAGATCTTCGTAGATTGCGTTGGCCAGGTCCTGCGTAACATGGACCTGTTCGCCGTTGGCGTCGACCAGCGTGCGGCCTACAAACAGCTGGGTGTCCACCTTCTGCGGGCGGTCTGCCAGCGACTCCGCCAAGCCGGTTTGCAGTGCCTCGGCAAATTTTCCATACTCCAGGTCGGTGATCAGCGTCAGCTTGTTCAGCTCCTGCACGTCTCGGCCCAGGACGCTTTCGTCCATGCGCTCGCCCTGCTGGTTGACACACAGGCGTAGGCCGCGACCGATCTCCTGGCGGCTGCGGATCTCAGACTCGCTCTGAGGTTTCAGTGTGCAAATCTGGAACACGTTGGGATTGTCCCAGCCTTCGCGCAGGGCCGAGTGGGAAAAGATAAACCGCACCGGTTCGTCCAGGCTGAGCAGCCGTTCCTTGTCCTTCATGATCAGGTCGTAGGCATCCACATCATCGGACAGCTGCGTTTTGCGGTCGATCTTTCCTTCCACAAAGCGGGCTTTTTTGCCCTTCTTTTTGTCGATAGAAAAATACCCCTGGTGGGTCTTGTGCACATCAATGCCGTCCAGATAATGCAGATAGGCGTCATCGCCAAACTGGCGCTGCATCTGGCCCACAACGTTTTCGTACTCCTCCTCGAACATTTTGGCATACTCGCCGTTGCGGCCATCGTCGTTATCGCCGTCATATAGGCGGTACTTGGATACTTCGTCGATGAAAAACAGTGACAGCACCTTGATGCCCCTGGGATACAATTCCCGCTCCCGCTGGATATGGGTACGGATGGTCTCCCGGATTTGAATCCGGCGCTGCAAGGCTGTCATCTGCTCGTTGCCGCTAATTTGTCCAGCGTAGAGTTTGAGGCCATTGAGGAAGGTGACCGAGTTGTCCCGCCCATCGATGCCGTCCGGCAAAATCACAAAGCGGTCGGCGTATTCGTCCAGCTCGCCGGAGAGGGTGTACAGGTCGTCGCCGCCCTGCACCTTGCGCACCATGGTGCGGGTGCCGGTCTTGCCCTTTATCTCAAAACCCAGGCGGGCCGTGGGGGCCTTGTTCTTGTAAATGTCCACGCCTTCCACATAGACAAAACTATTGGTGGCGGTAGTACCTGTCAGCGTGATGCCCAACGCCGCGATCTTTTTGACAAGATGCTGGTTGTAGGCATCCATAGCGTCCAGGCGGTAAACCATATCATATTTTTCTTTGTGGGTGGCGGAATAGCGCAGCGTGAACAGAGCGTTGAACTTTTTTAGGCTTTCTTTGGTCTGTTTGCCCTCCACGCTCTGTGGTTCATCGATGATCAGGATCGGGTTGGTTTGGGCGATGATGTCGATGGGACGGCGGCTGCGGAAGCTGTCCAGCTTTTTGTCGATGATCTTCTGGTTTTTGCTGGAATTGAACGCCTGCATATTGATGATCATGGCATAGATGCCGCTGTCCGAGGCAAAGTTGTCCACTTCGGTCAGCTTGTCCGAGGAGTAGGTAAAAAAGCGAATCTTCTTGCCGTACTCATCAGAAAAATGCTGCTGGGTCGTTTCCAGCGATTTGGCCACGCCTTCCCGGATGGCCACCGAGGGCACCACTATAATAAATTTGCTCCAGCCGTAGCGGCGATTGAGCTCGTACATGGTTTTGACGTAGGTGTAAGTTTTGCCAGTGCCGGTCTCCATCTCGATGGTCAGGTTGATGCCGGGACCGGCCAAAGCATCGGATGGTTTCAGATTGTTACGGATCTGCACCGCGCGCAGGTTCTCTAAAATCCGGCTGCGGGTCAGCTCCGGCACCAGCGGATGATTGCGGAAGCCCACCTCGCTAAAATCCATGCGCTGCTGCATATTGGTGGTATCGCCCAGATCGATGCGGTAATTGGCGGTACGCAGCGGCTGGTCGTTGAATACATCACAGACCGCAGCTGCAGCCTCTGCCTGGAAGGGCTGATGTTTGAATTTGAGTTTCATCAGATCACCTTCACCTTCGTGTCGGGCGAAAGATTTTTGAAGATCTCCGTCACGTTGATCTTTTCGGCATCGGTGGCAAAGGCGCTGTCGCGGAATACCGCCCGCAGCGGCTGCAGGTTGGCTATGTACTCGACCACGGCGCGGGGAACCGCCTTGTCAAAGCAGGCGGCCAGGGCGCCGTTGTCCACGTTATGTACGGTGCAGCCCGCCACCTGGGTGCTGGTGTGGGACAGATTGATCTCCACGCCCCAATCCAGCAGGCAGGCGTAGAGCAGGTCCAGGTCGGTGCGGTCCTCCTTGATGTTGCTGACCGTCTCGCCCAGCATCAGCTGGGTGACCTCCTCGGGATGATAGTAGACGTTTTTCATATTGCTCTCATCCACACGGAACACGCGGAAGCCGATGTCCAGATTTTGGGTAGTCAGCGGGTTTTCTTCTTTGATTTTCTCACCGGCGCGGCGGATGCGCTCTTTGCCGATTTCGCAAATGTTTTTGTAACCTGCTTTGAAGGCTTCACTGTTTTCGTCGCAGGGTTCGGGGAGCTGTACCATGATGAACTTGCGGTGCCCGCCGTCCTCGGCGTTGAGCTGCATGACCGCGTGGGCAGTGGTGGCGGAGCCGGAGAAGAAGTCGAGAACGATAGAGTCAGTTTTTGTTGCCAAATCCATACAGAATTTTATTAATTCTACCGGCTTGGGAGTGCTAAAAATGGTTGAATTTCCAAATAAGGATTTAATCTCTCGAGTGGCCTCTTGGTTAGATGCCAAAAAGTCGAGCCAAGTATTTGCCAGCTGTCCTTCAGATTTCTTTTCTGACAGAAACAGTTTATATCTTGGCTTTCCATCGCCGTCTCTAGGAAATACCAAGCGATTATCATTCAGTAAGCGATCATAGGTTTCTCGCTTAAAGCGCCATTCTTCGGTTATGGTCTTTCCGCTTGGCGTCATAACACTATATATGGCACCACCCTTGTTTGTACATGGCATGGTTTTGTAAGGTCCGCGAGGGTCATTGTCGGGATTTTTATAATCACGCTCATTGATATGAGCACTAATTTTATTGAGAAGATTTCCGTTACTCTTGGCGTACAAAACGACATACTCGTGTATAGGGGATATATTTTTTGATAAATTTGCTTGGCTATCCCTGCGTTTTCTGACGCATTGTGCAAGAAAGTTTTGCTCACCGAAAACTTCATTACATATTTCACGCAAATTTTCAATTTCGCCATCATCAAGAGAAATGAAAACGACCCCATCCTCCGTTAACAAATTCCTTGCCAACATCAGCCGGGAATACGTCATACTGCACCAATCAGAGTGAAACCTCCCATTGCTCTCGGTGTTCTCGAACAGTCGGTCGCCGTCTTCACTCAACTCTCCACTTTTTTCACTCCACTCTTCTCGGCTCATCCCAAAGTCATCCCGATAAATAAAGTCGTGGCCAGTGTTGTAGGGCGGATCAATGTAAATCATCTTGACCTTGCCCAAGTAGCTCTCCTGCAGGATTTTCAGCACTTCCAGGTTATCGCCCTCGATGTACAGGTTTTCGGTGGCGTCCCAGTTGCGGCTGTCCTCCTTTACCGGGCGCAGCGTCTTGGTGGTGGGGCGGGCGGCTTCGGCTATGGCCTGCTTCTTGCCCACCCAGGTAAACTCATACCGTTCATCGCCTTCCTCCACCACATCCGGGCTCAGCAGTTGCTTGAGCATTTCAAAGTTGACGCCCTTTTTGATGCTGCCATCCTCGCCCCGCATCTCGGTAACAGCCGAGGGGAACAAAGCCCCAATTTTTTCAATATTCTCTGCTGCCATATCCGACGTTTCCATTTTTAGTTTGTCCATGATTTTCACCTCGTATTGTTATGGCAGTGGAACCTCATTTAAGCGTAAATTACTATCCCAGCCAATTTTAGAAAGGGGAACATTCAAAGCACCGGCGACTTCTTTTAGTCTTTGAAAATTCAAATCTGTGCAAAATGCACCAGCAATGATTTTTGTCACGCGAAGTCCATTGGTCGTCATTTGCTGGAGCTCTCCATTCGATACCGTTGAGCTGTCTAAAATGCGATACTCCTCTTCATAACTCCAACACGTATCTTTGCTAAACAGCGGATAGTTAATACGGAGAAGAACCTTTCGGTTCTCGTAGTTATTCAAAACGAGTGATGGGTTAGCACACATCTCATTGCGCATATCATAAAACCGCTGGTATTCCTGACTTAAATCAGGGACTTCATTTTCATAAATTACTGGATAGAAACGTTCTGGTGACTCGACTCTAAACTCTACACAGTATCCCTTATAACCGGCAGCATAATGCGACCACATAAGTTTGTTATAAAGTAGAGCCGAAAAACAGCATACTTCCAGCTCCTGCTGCTTATTAAGATAATATTGTCGTGCATCGTTCTGAGCGCCCTTTAAGGCAATATGTTCAAACTCAAATGGGTCATTCAAACCACTTCGCTTTGAAAACCATATTTCCCCGGATTTTAATTGTTCAAATCGCTTCCGGGCCTCATCGGAGTCATCAGGAATACTAAAATATTTGTATAAGGAGCCGGGAATATAAGCACCAAGGGCACACCGGAAGTGCGGATAATCCGAATTCGAATCAATAAGCTCAAAATACTTATCCTTTGTAAGCGGCATCAACTCCACTCTCCAATCTCTGTATCTCTCTCCTGATCTCCATCTGCTTCGCCAGCTGCTTTTCCTTGCGCATCCGGCTTTTCAGCTGGTCGATCTGCTTTTGCAGCTTCTCCCACGCCTGGGCCTGCTCCACAGCCGCCTGCAAGGTCTCCGCCTTTGGCGCGGCCAGGGCATCGCCGGCAATTTGCCGGACGATGCCCTCATACAGCGCGTCCATATTCAGGCCGGTCAAGTTCAGCGTCAACGCCTCCGGCGTCTGCCAGACGGTGCGGTAGTTCTGCCGCAGCTGGAAGGCACTGCCGCCGCTCTGGCTGGCTTCCTTGTAAGTCACCGAAAGCTGGCATTTCCCGTCCGACCGTTCCAGCACAAACAGCAGATGGTAGGGGATCTGCTTGTCCATCAGGTTCAGCACACGGCTATCCAGCACATCGCCCGCCATGCGGATGCGGAACACCTCGATCTCTTGCACTGTCTGCCCCGGCGCCAGGTTCATCGTCTGCGCCGACAGCTTGTTGGCCCAGGTGATCAGTTTGATTTGCTCGATAAACAGACGTTTGACCTCCGCCGTGACATCCAGATTCTGATAAAACTTCTGCTTGGGGATGCGGCGTTCAAACACCGTGGAAGTAGGAAACGAAAGCATGGTTCATCCCTCCTTGACCACCAGAAAACAGATCAGTTCAAAATCATCCAAACCGGAGATCTGGTTCAGCAGCGCCGTGGTGCCGCCTGCGCGGAACAGGCTGTCCAGGTCGCTGTCCTCCTTGGCATCCACGATGGAGAGCACCGCCTCCTCCAGCAGGTCAGAGTACAGCTGCATCTCTTCACCGCAGCGGGTCTCCTCGTTAAAGGCACGGCACAGCGCCTGAATCGGCTCGGTTTTGCCGTGGCACAGCTGGCGCATGGTCTCCAATGTGCTGCGCGGGGAAAGATGGTCGTAGACGATCTCTCCCTCCTCGGTCAGGTAGACCAGATAATAGGGGTGCAGTCGGTTGCGGTCGTTGATGTTGATCTCGTTGTGCACATTTTTCAGCACGAACACCACGCCCGCCGGAGCGTCCGGCAGAGCCTGTGTCACGGCGCTGATGCCGCCGGGGGTGGTCTCCAGTTCCGGGTGGCGCTTGGCATACTCCATCACTTCCATGCGGAACTCGTTCAGGCCCAGATCGGTGATGGAGACGCCGGTGCCCATCTCCTCCAGGTCCACCACCTCGGTTTGCAACCGCTTGAGCTGCTCTCGCCGGTATTCCAAGTTGCCCTGTTCCTCCGGGCTGAGCAGGTTGTCATCGCCGGTGGAGGTCATGACCAGTGCCTTCATGCGGGTCTCTACCCGGCCTTTCAGATTGATGTAGGAGTCCAGGTCCATGTCCGGCCAGAAATTGATCAGCTGGATCACATCGTTTTTGCTGCCAATACGGTCGATCCGCCCAAACCGCTGCACCAGACGAACCGGGTTCCAGTGAATGTCGTAGTTGATCAGGCAGTCGCAGTCCTGCAGGTTCTGGCCTTCCGAAATGCAGTCGGTGGCGATCAGAAGGTCAATGTCGGGGCCATCCGGCATCAGGGCGGCTTTGTCCTTAGAGCGTGGCGAGAAGCAGGTCAGCACGTTGTTCAAGTCCGCCTTGAATTTGGGGATGGTGGTGCGGCCCTCCACCGATCCGGTGACCAACGCAGTGTTCAAACCGTACTTTTCCCCGGCAAATGCGCTGACATGATCGTAAAGATACTGCGCTGTATCGGAAAATGCCGTGAATATGATGACTTTTTTGTTGCCGGGGTTGATCGGATGCTCGATTTTTTCCGTTATTGTATCCAGCAGCATTCGCAGTTTGCTGTCGTGTGCCGGTGTGATCTGCGATACGGCCTTCAGCAGCATTCGCAACGTATGTTGATCTTCCTCCAGGTCTTTGCGCCAGGTCACATAGTCCATGTCGGCCAGTTCGATCTTGACCTTGCGGCCCACCGTGAACAGATCGGATTCCTGGTCATCGGCATCCAGGTCGGCCACACCGCTCAGGTCGTTCAGCTCCAGTGTGGCGGTTGGATCATAATGCGCGATGGTGTCAAGTGTCTGCGCGATCAGCTGTTCGATTCGTCCCAGCGTCAGCTGGAAGGAATGAAGGGAGCTTTCCAGACGCTTTAGCAGATTGATGCTCATCAGTCGGCGGATGCCCTGCTCGCGGCCCGCCTGGGTCAGGTGGTTTTTGCCCTCATGGTTCAGTTTGGCGTATTTCTCCAGCTTGCTTGGTAGAATGTAGTTGGTTGGGGTGTAGATACTTAAAGTCAGGCTGAGCAGGTCATCATAGATCTCGCTGTAGGAGATGGCGCCGGGCAGGTCGGTCAGCGGCGGCCGTTTGGAAATGGGCGGCAGCCGGGTCGGGAATTTGCCGATTTCGCTGACATCATAGTATTTTTCAATGTGGCGGCGGGACCGGGCAATGGTTACGGCGTCCAGAATTTGGAAAAATTCAAAATCCAGCATCTGCATCAGCTGGTCGGTGGTGCGGCTGGCGACGTCCAGCTTGCTCCACTCGTTGAACACCTTCTGCGCGTTGCGGAAAACCTCCTCCACGCTGCGGCTGATGTCCAGTTTGCCCTGCCATTCGCTGCTATCGCCCTCGTAGGCCAGTGCCAGCTGGTTACGCAGATCGTAAAAGCGGTTGTTCACCGGCGTGGCCGACAGCATCAGCACACGTGTGCGCGCACCGGGGCGGATGACTTTGTTCATCAGGCGGGTGTAACGGTTTTCTTTTCCCTCATTGTCCACATCCCCGCCATTGCGGAAATTGTGGGATTCATCGATCACGACCAGGTCGTAGGCGCTCCAGTTCAGTTTACTCAGGTCGATCTCGCCGGAAAATCCTTTGTCCCGGCTTAGATCCGTGTGGTAGAGTACGTCATAGCGCAGGCGATCCCCGGCGATGGGATTGTTGACATAGTTGGCCTTATAGGTCATCCAGTTGTCGCTGAGCTTTTTAGGGCAAAGAACTAACACCCGCAGGTTGCGGTTCTCATAGTATTTGATGACGGCCAGAGCGGTGAAGGTTTTGCCCAAGCCGACGCTGTCCGCCAGGATACAGCCGTTATATTGTTCCAGCTTGCTGATAATGGCAATCACAGCGTCTTTCTGGAAGGTGTACAGTTTGTTCCAGACCTGGCTTTCCTTGAAGCCGTTGGCTTCGCTGGGCAGATCGTCCTCATTGACCTGCTCCAAAAAGCTGCCAAAAATGTTGTAAAGTGCATAAAAGTAGAGGAATTCGGGGCTATTCTCTTGGTAGGCGGTGGTGATGCTCTCCAGGACTTTGTCTGTGACGTCTTTCAGGTGGCTTTGGTCGTTCCACAGCTGGTCGAACAGTTCCAGGTAAGCTTTACTTTCTGGCGCATCCACGCGGTTGATCATGCTGAACATACGGCCGCCACGGTCACAGCCCAGGTCCTCGCGGGTAAAACCATTCACTGGTGCATACGCTACAGGAGAATCGGAATCTACAGTCAAAAAGCCTGTCATTCCCTCCATGGTCTTATTGGACTTGAAGCGGGCTTTTTCCCGGATCCAATGCGCACATTCCTGCGAGATTGCGCGCTGGCGGAATTCGCTGCGGAGCTTAATCTCGAACTCACTGCCATGTAGTGTGCGCTCGCGGTTCAGCCGAGGAATATAAAATTCCCGCTGGGCTTTCTTTGGCTTCTCGTCCAAAAAGGCGGGAGAAGTGAAGATAAAGCGCAGCTCGTCCAGGTTTTCAAGCTGTGCTTTCAGTTCTTCAAATGCATAGACAGAAAAACAGGCAGCGGCCATAGAGACCCTGCTGCGTTTTTTTATCGTTACACGCAGGTCATCAGCCAGCTTCTCGGTAGTGTTGTTGATGATTTTCATGGGCATCCTTCTTTTCCAAAAAGTGTACCTTTTCGTTACTATCGGTGAAAGCTCGTACCGTTCTTGAATTAGCGAAATCGTTCACAATTCCGTGCTGGAAATCCGCATGAATCCGTGGTAAAATAAAAAAGATTATAAAAACACCGATTTTACAGGAAGGTACACCTTTCTGTAAAATCGGGTGCTTACAACAATTTGGCCTTTTCGTAAATTTCTGCCCGGTAGCGGAATGTGGACAGCGGCATCCCACATTCCTTTGCCGCTGCCGTTCCTGTAATTTTCCCGGCTTTCCAGTTTTGATAGGCGCTGTGAAAACCAGCGGGCAACGGTTTCGGCGGTCTGCCAAAGCGGACGCCCCTTGCCTTTGCTGCGGCAATACCCTCGGCCTGCCGCTGGCGGATGTTGGTGCGCTCATTTTCCGCCACAAAGGAAAGTACCTGCAACACGATGTCGCTGAGAAAGGTGCCCATCAGATCTTTGCCCCGGCGGGTATCCAGCAGCGGCATATCCAGCACTACGATGTCGATGCCTTTCTCTTTCGTCAATATCCGCCACTGCTCCAAAATCTCCCCATAGTTCCTGCCCAGACGGTCGATGCTCTTGATGTAGAGCAGATCGTCCTTTTTCATTTTTCGCAGCAGGCGTTTGTATTGGGGTCGGTCAAAATCCTTGCCGGACTGCTTGTCCATGTAAATGTTTTTTTCCGGGACAGCAAGCTCCTGCAAAGCGATGCGCTGCCGGTCCTCGTTCTGGTCCTTGCTGCTAACCCGGATATATCCGTAAATAGTTCCCGCGATTTATCTCACCTCCCGGCGCTTTTGCCAAACAATGTCGTACCCCAGCACATCGGCCAGCTCCACAGCCTCGCCGTAGCGCAGGCTGCCGCGTTTCAGCTTGTCTGACAAGTTGGGAACGCTGCTGCTCCAACCGTATTCGTCGGCCAGAATTTCCACAGCTTCGCTCATGGTCATGCCAGCCCGGATAATATAGGACTTGATTTCGTTTCGGTAAATCTCTTTGTTTCTCATGGCTTATGCCCTCCTTTTTTCGTTTGCTTGGCAGTGAAGCCGGTGCGCTGGTACGTGTATCGAGTTCATCATTAGGCAAATGATGATGGTTTGCGAATAACTGTTTTCTCCGCTCTTTGTGAAGCCCTGCTCACACAGGGCAAGGTTCAGCTTCACCGTTTCGCGTGGATTTTCGCGGGTTGGAATAATCACACGCCAGACAGCGTACCCTCTTCGCTATCCGGTGTATCGTGCTTTAATGGCGTTATCAATATGAAAACGCCGGATTTTTCGCTGTTTTCACTTCCTTTGAAAATATCGCTGTATTTTTGCCGCTCTTTCCGAATGCCGTTCCTGCCCCTGGCTTTTCAGCGGCGTATTCCGGCATTGGCACGCTCTCCCGTGCTTTCAAACACATGGGGTCATGGCGCTGCTTCCCCTGCCGGGGGTATCCCATTCGGACGGTCATGTAATTTTCAAGGTGCTGTTGCCTCCCGACAAGTACAGTTTAACGAAAAATCGGGCCTGTTCCCGTATATCCAAGAGGTTGGAAAAAGGGTGCGAAAAGCGGAAATTTCCACGCTTATAGAAATCTGTGCTATAATGGGAAGCAGAACGAGAGGGGGCGCGGATATGAATATCAAACTGACGATCCCGGAGCGGCTTAAAGATTTGCGGACAGAGCGCAACCTGATACTGGAACAGCTTTCCGAGGCAACAGGCATTTCCCGCGCCGCCCTCGGCAAATATGAGGCGGACGATTTCAAGGACATCAGCCCGTTCAGCATCGCGGCGCTGGCAAAGTTTTATGGGGTATCCGCCGATTACTTGATGGGATTGACAGAAAGAAAAAATCACCCAAACACAGAGCTGGATGCTCTGCATTTGGGTGACGATGCGATTGAAGTATTGAAGGCGGGGCAATTCAATCACCGGCTGCTGTCGGAGCTGATTTGCCACAAAGATTTTCAGCGGTTGATGCTGGATGCAGAAATTTATGTTGACCGTATCGCGGATATGCGGATCAACGACATGAACACTGTGCTGGAGGCCGTGCGTCAAATGGTGCTGTCCAAGCGAGAGGATAGTGCCAACGATCTCTATCTCCGCACGCTGGAATTGGCGCAGGTGCCGGAGGAAGAATACTTCAGCCATGTGGTTTCGGATGACCTGAACGAAATACTCCGCGATATTCGGGAAGCCCACAAGACCGACAGCACAACGGCAGACGAGCCGTCCGCCGCAGCACAAGTACAGCAGCAGTTACAGACTGCCATGAACTTTGAAGGCAGCAGCGACGAAAAGAAGGCGCGGGCACTCTTGGCCACACTCGGCATTGACTACGATGCCATCACCAAAGAGCAGTTTGTCAATCTGATTGAGGTGCTGCGGCTGTCCAAGCACATGAAAAACCCCATAAATCGGCGCGGCAAAAGCAACATGACACACGGAAAAGGGAAAAGGAAGCGTAAATAGGCAAGAAAATACGCCGTATCCAGCAAAATCTGCTGAATACGGCGTATTTATTCGTTACCCAATCCTGCCTGACAGATGCCATAATTGTAATTCTTTCAAATTACTTTCTTATGAGCACCCACAGAATCTGCGGGGGCGTTTTGTCGTTGTGGTTCAGGAGACCCGCTGCCCGGTCATGGTCTGGGTGACGATGCTCTCCATCATGTCGGCGGTCAGCTGACCGGTCACATAGCCGAAGACGTTGCCCTCGGTGTCGATCATGAAGGTGGTCGGGAAGGCGGAAATGCCGTAGGCGCTGAGCACATCGCCGGTGGTGTCCATGACCACCGGGAAGGTGTAGCCGTTGTCCGACAGGAATCCGCTGACCTCGTCGATGCTGCCGTCCACGGCGCGGGGATTTTCGGCGCTGCTGGGGTTGGCGACGCCCAGCACGATCAGGTCCTCGCCGTTGCTGCCGGAAGACTCATAGAGCGACTGGATCTCGGGCATCTCGCTCTGGCAGGGGCCGCACCAGGTGGCCCAGAAGTTCAGGAACACCGTCTTGCCGCGGTATTCCGACAGGGTGTGTTCCTCGCCGTACTGGTCCACCAGCGTGAAGTCGGGGGCCGGGATGGCGTCGGGGTCGGTCTCGGGCTCCTCGGTGGGAGCGGGCGTGGCGGTGACCTGGGGCGCCGCACCGGACGAGGCCGACGGACTGCCGCCCGTCTGGGACAGCACCCCGCTGAGCCGCCCGGTGAAGCCGGTCAGCGTCATCAGACCCATCAGGATCAGCAGGACGGCGCCGATGCGGGTGGTATACCGCACGACGTTGTGGTATTTTTTGAAAAGGTCCAGCACGGTGCCGGTGAACAGTCCCACCAGCAGGAAGGGAATCACAAAGCCGAGGGTGTACACCCCGATGAGCAAAAATCCCCGCTCGGGCGCGCTGGAGGCCATGAGCAGCACGCCGGACAGCGCCGGACCCACGCAGGGCGTCCAGGCAAAGCTGAAGGTAAAGCCGAGGAGCAGCGCGGTCAGGGGGTTCATGGCCAGCCGGTTGAGGGGCAGATGGAAGCGGTGTTCGCTGTCCATCGCGCTGCTGCGGCCAAAGATGCCCAGCTGGTACAGGCCGAACACCAGGATCAGCACGCCGCTGCACCGGGTGAACAGGGTGCGGTTGCCGCTGAAGAAGCGGCCCAGCGCCGTGAAGCCCATGCCGAGCAGGAAGAAGGCGAAGCTGATGCCCAGCACAAAGAACAGGGTGTTGACCAGCACGCGGCGACGCGGATAGCGGATGGTGCCGTCCGCACCGCCGCCGTTCCGCCGGCCAGATACCCGATATACAGCGGGATGAGGGGCAGCACGCAGGGGGAAAAGACGCTGAGCAGCCCCTGCAGGAAAACGGTCACCGCCGAGATGCCGACGGACAGATCAAATCCCATCTGTCAACTCCTGTTCCGCCGCAAAGAGCGGCTTGCCCGCAAAAAGACGGTCCTCGATATCGGCGATGGTCACACCGGCCAGACGGCGGCGGCAGCCGGCGTCGAGATCGGCATAGATCTCATCCATCACGCCGGCCATGCCGGCACAGATGGCGCAGTTGCGGTCGGCGGCGCCGCTGTGCCAGCCGGACTCCACAAAGGCGGTGTCCACGGCGGCCGCCACCCGGTCCAGCGTGAGCTCGGCGGGGGGAACCTGGGGGCAGAAACCGCCCTCACTTCCCTCCCGGGCGCCCACCAGGCCGGCCTTTTTCAGGCGGGCCATGACCTTGCGCACCCGCGCCGCGTTGGTACAGATGTTGTCGGCCAGCGCATCGCTGGAGAGCGTGCAGCCCTTGACGCTCAGATACACCAGCGCATGGACCGCCACGCTGAAATCGCTCTTCATGCCGTTCCTCCCGTTGCGTACCGGGAAGCGGCGTCACGCCCGGTTCCCGGCCAGATATTCCTCGATATAATGTGCGGCAACGGCACCGTCCGCGGCGGCTGTCAGGATCTGACGGACCGGTTTGCGGCGCACGTCGCCCACCGCGTAGACGCCGGGCAGCGATGTCCGGGTGGTCTCGTCGGCGATCAGGTAGCCCGCCTCGTCGGTTTCGAGCTGCCCGCGGAACAGAGCGGTCTCGGGCCGGCGCCCGACGGCGACAAACAGGCCGTCCACCGGCAGGGTGCTTTCCTCCCCCGTGACCTTGTTGCGCAGGACCAGGCCGGTGAGCCGGTCATCGCCCTGCAGCGCCTTGACCTCGGTGTTCCATACAATATTTACACCATTTTCCCGGAGCTTGTCAAGGTAAACGGTCACCGGTGCCGATTTGGCCAACGTGCTCAACGAAGCCGCGTTGCTGTGCGCCCGTGCCGGTGCCCAGTTGATCGACAACCGCGCCATCGACGAGGCCATCGACCGCGTTCAGGCCGGCCCGAAGCGCAAGTCCAAGGGCATGGCTCTGGAAGAGCTGCGCAACACCGCATACCACGAGGGTGGCCATGCGCTGGTGGCCGCCGCCTTGAACAACACCGACCCGGTGACCAAGGTGACGATTCTGCCGCGAGGCCGCGCCCTCGGCTACACCGCCGTCATGCCGACCTCCGACCGCTACTCGCAGTCGCGCAACCAGCTGCTCGACCAGATGGCCTACGCGATGGGCGGTCGCACCGCCGAGGAAATCGTCTTCCACGACCCGACCACCGGTGCCTCGAACGATATCGAGAAGGCTACGAACATCGCCCGTACGATGGTGATCGAATACGGCTTCTCCGACAAGCTCGGTGCCATCAAGTGGGGTTCCGACGATGACCAGACCACTGTGATGGACGGTCTGCAGCCGCGCAAGTACTCCGATCGCACCGCCGAAGTGATTGATGACGAGGTGCTCAAGCTGGTGGAGACCGCGCACACCGAGGCGTGGACCATCATCAACGACAACCGCGAGATCCTTGACGAGCTGGTCCGCCAGCTGTTGGTCAAGGAGACCCTGAACGAGAAGGAACTTGCGGCGATCTTCGCGCCGATCAAGAAGGCTCCGGTTCGTCCGGTGTGGCTGTCCAACGACCGTCGCCCCGACTCGGACAAGCCGCCGGTGGAGATTCCCGAAAGCCTTAAGCGCTCGGTCGGCATGAAGCCGGAAGAGTAGACACGATGACGATTCGGCCCAACCTGTTCATGTGGTTTCTCACGTACGCAGGCCGGGCCGACGTCGTTGTGGACAATGACAAGGGAGAGATGAGATGAACGAATATATAGAGTCTTGCCAGCGGGAGAAACGCACATATGACGAGGAAGGCGTGCGCCAGGCAGTACGCCTGTTTCTGAAATCCATTGGCGAAGACCCGGACCGTGAAGGCCTGCTCGACACCCCCGACCGTATTGGGCGTGCCTGCAAGGAGCTGTTCGCAGGCCTTGGACACGGCCCCGAGGAAGTGCTCAAAACCAAGTTCAAAGTCAATACCGACGAAATGGTGCTGGTACGCGATATTGAACTCTTCTCGGTATGCGAACACCACCTGCTGCCGTTCCATGGCGTGGCCCACGTCGGCTATATTCCGTCGAACGGCCAAGTGGCGGGCTTAAGCAAGCTTGCACGACTGGTGGAACTGTATGCCCGACGTCCGCAAGTGCAGGAGCGCCTCACCCAACAGGTGGCCGACGCGTTGATGGAAGGTATCGAAGCACGTGGCGTGATCGTAGTCACCGAATGCGATCACATGTGCATGGCCATGCGTGGCGTAAAGAAGGCGCAATCGCGTACGGTTACATCGGCGGTGCGCGGCTGCATGCGAGACGCGACGACGCGAGCCGAAGCCATGAGCCTGATCCTGTCGCAGCATGCGTGATCGGCGCGACTGCAGCAAGTCGAATCGTAAATACCAATAACCGGATATAGGAGGGGAAACCGGATGACCATTGATATGAAATCGATTCATGATAGTGACCGTACGCTGGTGATGGGCGTGCTCAACATTACGGAGGATTCGTTCTCCGATGGTGGGCTGTGGCTCGATCCTGCGAATGCGAAAGCGCACGGCGAAGCGATGATGAAAGATGGGGCTGACATCATCGATATCGGTGCCGAATCCACTCGCCCCGGAGCCAAACGTGTCAGTGAGGAAGACGAGCAAAACCGCGTGCTAGGTGCTGTGGATGCGCTGATTCCGGAAGGCGCGGTGCTGTCCATCGACACTACGCGCGCATCGGTGGCTCGCATGGCGTTGGAGCATGGTGCGCAGATCATCAACGACGTGTCCGGCGGTCAGCTGGACCGCGAAGTGCCCCATGTGGTGGCCGAACACGCGGAAAGCCTTTACATTGTGCAGCATTGGCGCGGTTGGCTTGCCGGCTCCGCAGGCGACGTGCCTGACGCTGATACGTCCGTGTACGCCAATGGCGTGGTGAACGACGTGTATGACGAACTCATGAAGCAGGTCGACGACGTGCTTCAGGCAGGCGTCTCGCCGTCACAGATCATCATCGATCCGGGTCTTGGATTCTCCAAACCGAGCATTGAACACAACTTCCCGCTGATGGTGACATTGGAACGGTTCAACGCCACCGGGTATCCGGTGCTGATCGGAGCCTCGCGCAAACGATTCGTCGGCGCGGCGCTTGCCGATGCCGGTATCGACGAGCCAAGCATGGGCAGCAAAGACAATGCGACCGCCGCCATCAGCGCCTTGTGCGCCGAATATGGAGCGTGGGCCGTGCGCGTGCATGACGTGAAGAAAAGCCGCGACGCGGTGGCCATCGGCAATGCGTGGCGTGCCTTCGCCAACGACTGATACGCGCTCGACAGCGCAGATATCGCAACGCCGTAAACCACTGGAACTCTTAGGATATGCAAAGAAAGGCTGGCATGGATCAGATTCGATTGACTGGCGTTCGCGCGGTCGGCAAACACGGTGTGCTTGATTTCGAACATGAGCGTGCGCAGACGTTCGTCGTCGACGCCACGCTGTTTCTGGATCTTGCGCCAGCCGGGCATTCCGACGATCTGCACGACACCGTCGATTACGGTGCCATCGCCAAAGGAATAGTCGCCATTATCGAAGGCGATCATGTCGATCTCATCGAAAAACTGGCCGATCGCATTGCCAGCATGATTCTTGAATATCCTGCCGTGGCGCGAACGCAAGTGACCGTGCATAAGCCGAGTGCGCCAATCGTCGTACCATTCGACGATGTGAGCGTAACCGTGGAACGTTCTCGTGAAACAACTTCGGCTGCATCGCAAGTGCATCATGCCATCATTGCCATGGGTGGCAATCAGGGCGATGTAGTGGCCACCTTGCGTGACGCGGTGCGTTCGATCGACGGACTGGCGTCCACTCAGGTTACGGGCATTTCGCCGCTGTACCGTACCGATGCGTGGGGCATGCCCGATGGTACCCCCGACTTTTACAATGCGGTTGTTTCCGTGACCACCAAGCTATCGGCAATGGAGCTGTTGCGAGGATTGCAGCGCATCGAAGCCGAACATGGTCGAGTGCGTACCGACCATTGGACTTCGCGCACACTTGATCTGGACATCATCGATTTTGACGGTCAGAGCAGCGACGATCCGGACCTGACGCTGCCTCACCCCCGTGCATGGCAGCGGGCGTTCGTGCTGGGGCCGTGGCTGGCGCTCGAACCCGATGCCGAACTGCCGGGCGAACATGCCGGTTCCGTGGCTCAACTCCTCCATGAATCGACCGATCGCGACCATATCGACGAAATCGCAGATGATTGGATGGTGGAAAGCCCGACCGGCTACGGTACCGACGACCTTGCCTGCGATGCCAATAATGCGGGCGATGCGGATGATATGGGCGAAGCGTATGATGCGATCGATTCCAGCGATTTGCCGGAAGGAACCGCCGCAGCCAAAGTGGCCGCACTCGCTTCTGCACAGCCAGAACCCGCATCGAAACGTGCGGTGATCTCACTGGATAGCCCAGCAACCGATGCCGAACAGCAGTTCCGCATGGCCATCGTCACGTTGGACGGCATCCCCGGCAACCAGGTGGAAGGCATCTCACCCCTCTACCATGTGAGCCAGCTTGATGGACTTCCCGACAAGATGGCCGCGGTAATCCAGATTTCCACGCGCATGGGCGCCCATGATCTGATCGAAGCATTAAGCAATGTGGAAGCCTCCGTCGGCGAAGACCTCGATCTCGACCTGATCGACATGGAAGGCGTGGCGTGCGACGAACCCGACTGCAAGGTGCCGTGGCCCACCGCACGCAACCATGCCGCAGTGCTTGCGCCATGGCTCGACATGGATCCCGATGCGCGACTGGGCAAGGATCCGGTATCATTCCTGCTGGCCATGGCCCCCGATGCCGCGCAGGTGGGACTGCTGACCGACAATTGGATCATCGGAGGTACGCTATGAAAGCGCGCAGAACCCCTTGGTGGTGCTATGTTCTCGCCGCCGCATTAGGATTGCTGGCCGGTATGGGATTGGCGAAATATGGCGAGATTTCAGGTTTGCCATTGGTCGGCGCTCCATGGATCGTGCCCGTGGTGTTGGCGATTCTGGGATTCGTCGTGCTGTATATGGCATTGCAGATCCACAAATACACCACCACGGATCCCGAAAAACGCGCGCAGCTGAAACCTTTGGACCCGCAGAAGGCGTTCGCCACACTGGTGTCGTGCAAAGCGTTGGGCGTGGCAGGAGCGGCGTTGGCCGGCTGGTATGGTGGACAGCTCATCATGAGCCTGCCGCATGGTGAGGCGACGTTCTACAGTCAGGCCATCCTCGAATGCGCGATCGCGGCAATCGTATGCATCGCTGACATGATCATCGGCATTGTGGGGGAGTGGTTGTGTCAAATCCCACCAATCGACGGTCCGGAAAGCCCGAAAATGAAAACGGCCACGCAACGAAACCGTTACGCGGCCGCGGCAACCAAATCGGCAACCCAAACGAAAGCCTGATTGTCCTTACTTCTTCAAATCCTCCTCAGGAACACGGATCATCGCCTCCTGAGTCATGCAGGCAACAAGCTCGCCATCCTGCGTGTATACCTTCGCCTGCCCCAAGCCACGGCCGTGAGCCGCGGTAGGCGTATCCTGCACATACAAATGCCACTGATTGATGTCGATATCGCGATACCACCACATCGAATGATCGATCGAAGCGAACGAAATGCCAGGCGTGGCAATACTTAACCCGGCACGACGCAACACCGGCTCCAGCATCACCTGATCGCAACCCATAGCCAACATCGCACGATGCATGACCTGCGGAACGTCAACCGTGCCGTCGGCTTTCATCCACACCATCTGCTTGCCGGAATCGTTACTGGCGCTCTTCTTATCGGCACCCAGCATGATCGTGCGCGTCACATGACGAATGTCGAACGGCGACTTTTCCGCATAGTATTTGGCATACGAAGACTTTTCGGCAAACGGCTCCATCAGCTGCTTCGCACTGGTCAACGTTTCCGGCTCCGGCACGCCTTCCGGCATGGGATCGGCGAACTCAATGCCATCCTGACCCTGCTCCTGGAAGCTGGCGATGGCCGTCAGAATCGAACCCTGAGCCTGCGTGACATTCACGCGACGAGCGGAAAACGAGCGGCCATCACGCAGATTCTCCACATCAAACAGCAAATCCTGACGAATATCGCCGGCGGAAATGAAATAGCCATGAATCGAATTCGGCAGACGAGATGGCGGAACCGTTTTGGATGCGGCCATCATGGCCTGCGCGATCACCTGACCGCCGTACACGCGGCCAGTGGGGAAATACAGGCTTTCGCCATTCACATATGTGTGGCTGCGGTACGTGGAAGGCGTGCCCAGCTGAAGCACCTTCGCCAACCGTTGTAACGGAGTTATTGCTGTCTGCGCTGTCTGTGTCATAACGGGCCTCGATTCTTTGAGTCGCATACGATAAACGCTTCGTTCTGGAAACGAGTCTACGCAAGGGCGGTAAATTTCGCCGGATTGTTTTGTAACGAATGCGTGAGAAGCGTGAACGGCAGGTAATCGTCAAACGATTCACATACGGCAAAGCGCCGCACTTCGTAACGAAGCACGGCGCTTTGCTGAAATTTGCGAGTAACGTTCGCAATTATGGTCTTGCTTCGCAAGGCTCATTGTTGCCTTCGTTCGGCTGCCGCCTCACTCAGGCTAAGCCTACAGACAGTCCACAGGACTGTCTGCTTAACGGCTAGCCTGTGGCCCTGCAATTATGGTCTTGCTTCGCAAGGCTCATTGTTGCCT
>ENA-OPCL01001157-OPCL01001157.1-human-gut-metagenome-genome-assembly--contig:-NODE-1157-length-20527-cov-3.619578_pt1 | contig 20527 bp, 15 predicted proteins | sample MGYA00241251_ERZ501482 | MGnify/ENA primary metagenome ERZ501482 (study PRJEB25962, sample SAMEA2042581) | human gut metagenome | biome: human gut; feature: human-associated habitat; material: faeces... | reverse complement strand
GCGCTCCATGTGGAGCGCAAGCCCTTTCTCATGTTCCGATCAAGCGACGCCAAGAATCCAGCCACCCCAGCAACTGCACACACAGCACCGCACGCAACCACGCACAACAGCTGGTGTTTCACGTGAAACTCTGTAGATGATCCAGCTTGGAAAGCACTTGATAATACGCCATAAGAAAAAGGAATGCGTGAAATCGTGCAGTGCGCGGCTGGTTGCTTTGGTGGTTCGCTACAGTGGGAATATGAGTGATTTGCGAGATGTGATTATTGTCGGATCCGGCCCTGCCGGATATACCGCGGCCATATACTTGGGCCGGGCTGGATTCAAACCACTGGTCATCGCGGGTGCGCTGACCCCAGGCGGGCAGCTCGTCAACACCACTGAAGTGGAGAATTTTCCAGGTTTCCCCGACGGCGTTATGGGACCGGAGCTCATGGATAATATGCAACGCCAGGCTGAGAAGTTCGGCGCGGAAATCGTTTGGGATGATGTTGTTTCCGTGAGCAACAATGACGTCACCGGCGTGAAAACCGTGAGCGTCGATCAGGGAGACGTTTTTGAAACCCATGCTTTGATCATCGCAACCGGATCGGCATATCGCAAACTCGACATCCCCGGAGAGGCGGAATATTCCGGCAAGGGAGTGTCATATTGCGCGACCTGCGACGGCTTCTTCTTCCGAGATAAGCCGATTATTGTGGTCGGCGGCGGCGATAGCGCATTCACCGAGGCTGATTTTCTTTCACGATTTGGATCGTCGGTGACGTTGATTCATCGTCGTTCTGAATTCCGCGCATCGCAGATTCTCGTGGAACGCGCTCAGCAGAATCCGAAGATCACCATCGTCACGGATTCCGTGGTGGAGGAAATCTTGGGTGACGACAATGGAGCCCAATCCGTGAACATTCGCAACGTCATCACCGGAGAGACCAGCACGATTGCCGCAAACGGCATTTTTGTGGCGATCGGCCACTCCCCCGCCACAGCTTTTATTGACGGCATTGTGCAGCGAGATGCGGGTGGATATATTCAGGTGGACGGCGCCAGCACACGCACCAGCACTGCCGGCATTTTTGCAGCCGGCGACTGTGTTGATAGTATTTACCGTCAAGCGATCAGTGCCGCCGGCATGGGCTGCCGGGCCGCCCTCGATGCCCAAGCCTACCTCCAGCAGTAACACTTCCCATCACGGTCATACCCTACAAAAACTTGAAAAACGAGCGGAAGGGGCGGCATATTCTGTTCACGACTGTAAGCTTGGCCAAACGGCCTTGAGTGTGTCGTGAACAGAATATGCCGCCCCTTCCGCGGACACCAAAAAACTTAAGAAATACTATTTTTCGGCAGTGGGTATGAGCAGGTCGACAATGCGCTTCATGTCGTCTTCGGATTTGAACACGATTTCGATGCGTCCATGCTCCTTGGATCCCTTGATCGACACCTTCGTGCCGAACCTCTTTTCAAGACCGACCTGCATCGGCGTTCCGGCCCAAGGGTTCAGCTTATTGGTTTTCGCCTTCTTCGGCTGGTCCGATTCAGCGACCTTCATCGACACGATTTCCTCGGTGCTGCGTACCGACAACCCTTCGGAAATAATGCGCGTCGCAAGCTGTTCCATGTCAGCTTCCGTCGGTAATCCGAGCAATGCGCGCGCATGACCGGCCGACAGCAAGCCGGAAGCAACCTTCTTTTGTACGGTCGCAGGCAGATTCAGCAGTCGCAGAGTATTGGCGATTTGCGGACGCGACTTCGACACCGACTTTGACAATTGCGCCTGCGTCAAGCCAAAATCGTCGATCATCTGCTGATAGGCGGCCGCCTCTTCCAATGGATTCAACGCAACGCGATGCAGGTTTTCCAGCAAAGCGTCACGCAACATATCGTCGTCGGCAGTGGTTTTGACAATCGCAGGAATCGTTTTCAAACCTGCGATCTGCGATGCGCGCCAACGACGTTCACCCATAATGAGCTCGTACATGCTATCCATGCGCCCGTCGAACATATTGTGCGACTCGGCATCTTTAGCGGCGTTCTCCTTACGAGCAGCCTCAATCTGCGCGAGTGGACGCTTCCGTACGACAATAGGCTGCAGCACGCCGACTTCTTTGATGGAATCGGCAAGCTCACGAAGATCATCCTCATCGAAAATGGTACGCGGCTGATGCAGGTTCGGTCCAACATCACTCAGTCGCAATTCAACGAGATAACCGCCCTGCACCGGCAACAGTTCAGGTTCGTCATTCTTCTTATCTTCGGTCTTTTTTACCGCAGCGGTTTCACGTGAAACACTTTCCTGCTTCACTTCGGAAGTGGCAACAGGACTGGTGGAACCGAAGAACATGTCGGCAGGATGAGCAGTCTCATTCAACATGATGGAAGGCATACTGGCTCGATGGCCACTCCCCTTCTTGGTTTCACGTGAAACGTTCTTCTTCATGTCATGGACGGCATCGACGGAAGCCTTGGCGGTTGCCACGGAACTCTTGACCGCGGTCTTCCCCGCGGATTGCCCGGCAACAGTCGCACCACCGGCTACGTTTTCTGAAACCTTTCCAGCGATCTTGTTATCAGCCTTTGCACCCGCAACAGCCACAGCCGGTTCAGTAGTGGCTTCCGATTTCGCCGACTCTCCTGGAAGAGACGGAAACAGTGCGCCGAGACCCTTGCCTAAACGTGATTTCGTAGCCATGATCAGTTCTCATTCCTTCTTGCATCGATAGCCTTCAGCACCGTCTGCGAGCGACGTGCGATTTCCAATGCGGCCTCACAATAGGCAATCGCTCCCATTCCCTTGGGATCGTAGGCGATCACGCTTTGATTGAAGCTTGGAGCTTCCGATATTTTCACCGTTCGGGGAATCGTGGTATTCAGTACGATAGTCGGATAATGATTTTTGACTTCGTCATGCACTTCACGGCTGAGTAACGTCCTCTTATCGAACATGGTGATCAGCATGGTGGAAACCAGCAGCGACGGATTGAAATGCTCCTGCACCAGTCCGATGGTATTGATGAGCTGGCCGAGACCTTCCAGCGCATAGTACTCAGCCTGAATCGGAATCAGCATCTCATGCACCGCACACATGGCATTAATTACCAGCAGGCCGAGGCTTGGCGGGCAATCGATAATCACGTAGTCGTAGTGCTCCTCGCTGGTTTCCAGAAACTCGTCAACCGCGGTCTTCAGAAGCACATTACGATTTTCCATGTCGGCGACTTCCAGCTCGGCACCGCTCAAATCGATCGAAGCTGGAACCACATCGAGCAGATCAAAATCAGGGCATGTGCGCTTGACTTCGGCGATGGTCTTCCTGCCTTCGATCACGTCGTACACCGAAGGCTCCCCCGACGCATGCGGAGCGCCCAACGCGGTCGACGCATTGCCCTGCGGATCCATATCGATCAGCAGCACCTTGGAACCGAACTGAGCCAACGCAGCGGAAAGATTCACGGCCGACGTGGTTTTGCCAACGCCACCCTTCTGGTTGGCGACCGCGATCAGGCGCGTCTGCTCCGGCTTTGGGCAAACGGCCTTCTGCAAGGCGCGATAGCGAGTCGATTCGTCGGCAATCTGCGAACCAAGAGGAGAATCCGATCCTCCGAAAATTCGTTTGATGGTTTCCGTTGCCGATTCCATCGATGTCAGGTTATCTGGTCCTTCAGGTCCAGTCATACACTAGCCTTCCTTACGATATGCTTAACATTCAAGTTTCATCATTCGGGTGGACAGAATCAGCTCATCTCACCCACTGTGCACAAATGTGAATAGCTGTGGATAGTCGGTGGATAACTTACGTTGTTCGCAAAAAGTTATCCACCGATCTTTCGTTGCTACTTCAACATTTTTCCGCCGCTTTTTTCGTCGATTTTCCAGTTGTGGACAATGTGCATAACTCACCGAAATGGTGGATAACTTACTTTTTATCCACCATGAGCACATGGGTCGATTCCAAGCCCGGACCAACCTCGGCATCCACCACCCGCGGACGAATGCCACCGCATTTGGCGATCTCTTTGGAAGCCTTTTCGATCTCCTCTTGCGCGGACCGCCCCTTCAGTGCGACCAAACGTCCACCGCGCTCAAGCAACGGCAGCGTCCACCCCGAAAGTTTGGTCATAGGAGCCACGGCACGGCACGTCACCACGGCAAACGGATGTTTCGCCTGAATAGGCTTGCCATCCAAATCCAGTACAGGACCGCGAACGGCCACTCCCCTGCCGTTCTTGCCGCCTTTGCCGTTCCTGGCGCTTCCATTGCCACGATTGCCGCCTTGAGCGCCAGCAGCACCCGCAATGGCCTCGATCATCTCATTGGCCCTGGCACGCACCACGGTAACGTTATTCAACTCCATATCGGCCACGCACTCGTTCAGCCATTCGATACGACGTTCCATCGGCTCCACAAGCGTGAACCGGTGATCCGGCAGGCAGGCGGCCGCGACAATACCGGGAAAACCGCCGCCACTGCCGATATCGGCAACCGTCTTGAACTGCTTCTTGGCCGTGGCTTCCTTTACGAAAGGCACAATGGCGGCCGAATTCAGAATATGGCGTTCCCAAATAATGCCAACATCTCTTGGCCCAATCAGACCGCGAGGTTCGCCTTCTTCGGCAAGTTTCGCATGGAAAACACGAAGCTTGCCCAACGCATCCCCCAGCACTTCCTCAAGCATCGGCGAATCATCAAGTTCGTCTGTCACATCACTCATGGGCACCATCCTATATCCTGCTCTTCCTCATTGCCGGTATTCCAGCAAGTACTTCCCGACCATTGACGGCAATATCACATGTCCGGCGCACGGCCAGCATGAAGTCACTCAAAAAATCGCAATAAAAAAGCGCCACCAAATGGTGACGCCATGTTTCACGTGAAACGAGCCGAACTCAGGCCTCATCCTCGTCTTCAGCATCTTCGGCAGCGGAAGCCTTGAGATACACCGTGACGTAACGACGCGGTTCCTCGCCGTGGGAACGGGACTTCATGCCCTCCTCACGCACCACATCATGCACGATCTTGCGTTCGAAGGAGTTCATCGGCTTGAGATCAACCGGCTCCCCCGTCTCGCGCACCTCGTCGATGGCGTCCAGCGCGATGTCGTGCAGACGCTGGCGCTTGCGCTTCAGATAGCCGTCGACGTCCACAATGAGATGGGAACGCTCGCCGGTCTTCTGCTGCACGGCCAGTCGCGTCAGCTGCTGCAGAGCGTCAACGACTTCGCCGTTGCGTCCGATGAGATGCTTGATGTCCGTATCATCATCGGCGACGATTTGCACGGTAGGGCGATTGTTGCGCACGCCCATTTCGATATCGCCTTCGTAATCGACGATATCGAGCAATCCTTCAAGATAATCGGCAGCGATATCAGCTTCCTCGTTGAGCTGATCGATGGTCTTTTCCTCATCTTGCGCCATAGTGGTTGTACTCCTTTGAGCGGGGTTTCTATTACTAAAGTCTTATTGTGTAAAGTCTAATTCCTGTTTACCACGTCGACAATAAACGCTGATAAAAGTGGTGTGTCCCGCGTTTCACGTGAAACACGGGACACACTTTTACTCACTTCTTTTTCTTTTTACGGCTCGGCTGCTGACGCTGGTAGCCGCTCTTTTCCTTCACTTCGGCGGCTTCCTTGGCCTTCTGCAGCGCCTCTTCCTCGAGGGATGGCAGACCGGCCTTGGCTCGGCGGGCGTTCTCATGAACATGATCACGCTTTTCCTTCGCTTCGGCGGCCGGAGATCCCGGAGTCGGGAAGACGTGGATCTGCCAGATGGAACGCAACAGATTGCAGATGTTGTTGGTGAGCCAGTACACCAGCACAGCGAATGGCATGGCAATACCGGAGAAAATGTACATGATCGGGAACATCCACAACATCATCTTCTGCATCATTTCGGTCTGCTTGTTTGCCGCAGACTGAGCCATGTTACGCTTCATGCTGTTGTACTGCATGAACCACAGGCAGAAGCACATCAATGCAACGAAGATGGCGATAACTACTTTGCCATGCACGGCAGCGGTCGTGAAGTTATCAGCCACGTTCACACCGAACACTGTGGTGGACGTGAACTGCTTGGCTGTGGCGATGTCGAAAGCGCCAAGACCCTGTCCGTCCCTGAATTTGCCGCGCGCGATGTACGGAATGGCTGACAGTGTATAGAACATGCACATGAACACGGGACCCTGCACAAACATAGGGAGCATGGAAGTGCAGCCACCCATCGGGTTCGCATCATTGTCCTGGTAGAGCTTCATCATCTCGCGCTGCATGGCTTCCTTGCTGGCGGGATCGTTCTTGCCCTTGTATTTGTTCTGGATACGCTGCATCTTTGGCTGCAGGACGGCCATCTGGGCCTGCATCTTGCGCATACCCTTCATGGACTTGTAGAACAGCGGAAAAACGCATGCTTGGACCACAAGTACTAGAAATACGATGGACATGACCCACGAGAAACCGATCTCGTTCATGCCCAGCATCACCAGGAACTTATGGAATACGGCCATGATCTGCGTCATGAGCCACTCGACGGGATACAGGAGCTTATACAGCCAGCCCCAGAAACCGCTGTCGAGGAGGAATTGATTTTGATTCATTACAGGCCAGTCTCCTTATCGCCTATAGGTTTTTCTACGTTCAGAGGCGTGAGCCGAGGTTCCTCGTGTGCCTTCGACCACGAACATCTGTAAAACAAGGAATAAAGCTGCGGAACGTCGTCAATTCCCCCACGGTTCCACTGATTGCAGCGAAGAAGACGCAACAACGCAAGAAGGCCACCTTTAAGGCGGCCAAATCGTTCAATCGCCTGAATCGCATAATTGGAACAACTTGGATAATATCTGCAGCAGGGTGCGGTATTTGCGGAAATATGACGTTGGTACCAGCGAATGGCGCGAATCATCCAATTTCCGTTATGACCGGCGTTCATTACTGACGCACGGCCTTACGATTCACCGCTTCAAAACATGCTACGATCTGCTGTTCCAACGATAGAAAATCAGCATGTGCGGCACTTGGCTTGGCACGCAACACGATATCGCAGGATTCAGGTAAGGAAGATTCGTACTTTCGTGCAAGCACGCGGAAACGACGTTTGACGGCATTACGCGTTACTGCGTTGCCGACAGCCTTGGAAACGGCCAAACCGACACGTCGGCCCCGCTTCGCCGTGGAATCGTCAATAACGGCATCGTCGTGCACTAAATAATGCACGACGATGTCTTCTCGCGATACCCTACGACGGCGTTTGAGCACCGCGACAAAATCGCGATGGCTTTTCAGCCGTTCCACCGCTCTATGCCGTTAAATCAGGCAGCGAGGGACTTGCGGCCCTTGGCGCGGCGACGGTTGATCAGAGCGCGGCCTGCGCGGGTGCGCATGCGCTGACGGAAACCGTGCTTCATGTGGCGACGGCGGTTGTTCGGCTGGAATGTCCTCTTCATAATTAATGCTCCCGGTGTTTTTAGCCATGCCAAGGCACGGCTCCTCATGAGTCAAGCTCTACCAAGTTACTCTGACCCCTGAACAGAGTAATTGCCTCCACTAATTCCTTCACATTTTGTGGGGACTCTCCCCACAAAACAATCCACAAAAAACGTTGCTATGTCGCCAAACTCCCCACAAAAGTTATCCACAAACTACATAACTGTTATTCACAATTCAAGCATTTCAACACGCTTACCGGTGGATAACTCGGGGAAAAGAGAGTACAAATAAACAGTTGCACTACTGGTAGAAGTCTGTCGAGAAAGGGGAATCCGTGGCCGATACGACAACCGATCCTCTCGATCAGGCTCGCGGGGTATGGTCCGACGCGCTGGCGTTGCTGCACCAGAATCCCGCGCTTTCCGTACGTGACAAAAGCTGGCTGGAAAATGTTTTTCCGGAAGGCATGTGGGGTCCCACCATCGTGTTATGCGTGCCCAGCGCGGCCGCGCAGCAGACGTTGCAGAACGAATTGAGCCAGCCCTTGCTGAAGGCGTTGCGAGAGGCCGCCGAGCAGGATATTTTCCCCGCATTCAAGATCGTAGAAAAGAAGGAACCTGCCCAACCGGCCGTCGAGGAATACCCTCATTTTACCCCCGAGCCGCATGTCAAAGAAACCACGCAGGGACAGCTTCCCATTCCGGTCGTCATGCCTCCGGAACGCCCCAACACTTTCCAACGAGGCCAGAACAGGCCTTTGCTGGATCCTAAGACCCATCTGAACAAGAACGCCACCTTCGACACCTTTGTCCCTGGCGATTCCAACCGTTTCGCGCGCACCGTCGCATTGGCCGTCGCGGAAGGTTCCGGTCATGATTTCAACCCACTGTGTATCTACGGCGGCTCCGGCCTGGGCAAAACCCACTTACTGAACGCCATCGGCAACTACGCGCTGGTCAAGGATCCCTCACTGAAGGTCCGTTACGTAACCAGCGAGGAATTCACCAACGAATTCATCGAAGCATTGGGCGACACCAACCAGAATTCCGGCCAAATCAAGGAATTCAATCGTCGCTACCGTGAAGTCGACGTGCTGCTGATCGATGATATCCAATTCCTCAGCGGCAAGGATGCGACGCTCGAACAGTTCTTCCATACGTTCAACACCCTGCATCAGGCAAACAAGCGCATTGTAATCGCATCCGATGTGCCTCCGAAGGATCTGCAGGGCTTCAACGAACGCCTGATCTCCCGCTTCGAATCCGGCCTGACCGTTGACGTCAAGCCGCCGGATCTGGAGACGCGAATCGCCATTCTGCGCATGATCGCCCATGAATCCAACGTTCAAGACGACGTGCTCAACCTTATTGCGGAACGTTTCACCGAGAACATCCGCGAGCTGGAAGGCGCACTGAACCGCGTGACTGCCATGGCTTCCCTGAGCGGACAGCCGGTGACTCGCGCGCTGGCGGAGCATACGCTGCAGGACTTTTTCGCGACCGATGTGGAGATCAAGCCCACCGACATCATCACCCAGGTGGCAAAGTACTTCTACATCACGTTCGACGACATCGTCGGCCGTTCTCGCACGAAGAAAATCGCGCTGGCCCGCCAGATTGCCATGTATTTGGTGCGTGAACTCACCAGCATGAGCCTGAATGACATCGGCCAGGTGTTTGGCGGCAAAGACCATACCACAGTGATGCACGCCTACACCCGTATTAGCGATGAAATGCAGGAAAAGCAGGAAATCTACAACTATGTGACGGAGCTGACGCTGCAACTCAAACAGCGTTCCGGCGAAAAATAACGTTTTTTCGCGACTTTGCGCGTTTGCATGTGTTTCCGCACGCCTCAAAAAAAAACGATTTTGCCGTTTTCTGCCTTTCGCAGGCGATTTTCAAAAGCCAAGTATGAGTATTGGTAAATTCTTTACCTACTGATTTACCGACCATTCTGACACGCCGGGTTGTGGAAGATTTTTATTGGAGTTATCCACATAGTTGTGCACAAATCAAGGATTTCTCGGTGGAAAAACCGTTGGAAACGCGAAAATCGGCGGTGGATGACTTGTGGACTATACACAGGCTTTTGTGGATAACTTTTTCTCATTGCCGAGCCTGTGGATAACCCACTGATTTGTCCACACTCCATTCAAAAGTTATCCACAGGTAGTGAGGTGAACTGAGCCCTTGCAAAACGTGGGGTCTGAGCACTTACCCACATTATCCACAAGCCTTATTATGACGAATATAGATTGTTATAAGAAAATCATCATCGTCACCGTAAGTGGGGAATTCCCCACGCTTCGTCAAAACGCTGGCAGCTCGCTAGAATGACTTATGGACCGAACGAAACGAGGAAACTAGCCATGAAAGTTGAAGTCAATTCCCAAGCGCTGGCAGACGCGGTAGCCTGGACCACCCGCGTGATCGACGCTCGCCCTGCATCCCCCATTTTGGCAGGCGTCCGTTTGGAGGCCATCGACGGCACTCTCCAGCTTTCCGCCTTTAATTACGCCATTTCCGCCCGTCACCACATTGAAGCAGGCGTTGACGAAGCCGGATCCGTTTTGGTGCTCGGTAAGCTGCTGGCGGATATCACCAAATCACTTCCTGCTGCGAAAACCTATCTTTCCACCGATGGATCGACCATGACCATCACCTCCGGCAAATCCACATTCACCATGCAGCTCATGCCGGATGCCGAATATCCGGATCTTCCGGTAATTCCGACCAAACTGGGCCAAGTGGACGCGCAAACCTTCACTCAGGCCGTCACCCAGGCATCCGTTGCCGTTTCCCGCGAGGAGAATCGTCCCGTACTCACCGGCATCCGAGTGCAGTTCCAAGGCGACAAGGTGATCATGAGCTCCACCGACCGTTTCCGCCTGTCTCGTGCAAGCTTTACGTGGACGCCGGAAAACCCGGACACCAACACCACCGCGCTCGTTCGCGGCGCACTGTTGCGTGACGTGGCGCGCTCCCTGGATGAGCATCAGAACATCGTTGTGGACTTCGACACGGAGAATCCGTCGCTGCTGGGCTTCGAGAACGCCGGACGTGTGTCTACCTCGCAGCTGATCGACGGCGAATTCCCCGCGGTCGACCGCCTGTATGCCGACGAATACCCGATTCACGCGGTCATCAATAAGCAGGATCTCATCAGCGCCATCAAGCGTGTCTCCCTCGTTGCCGAGCGCAACGCACCGATCCGCATGGCATTCACCAGCCAGGAGCTCACATTGACTGCGGGAACCGCGGACGAAGCCCAAGCCAAGGAAATCCTCGACATCGACATGGATGGAGAAGACATCACCGTGGCCTTCAACCCGACCTACCTGATCGAAGGACTGAGCGCCATCGCGGAACCGTTCGTGCGCATGAAGATGACCACCGCTGTCAAGCCTGTGGAATTCAACGGCCAGCAGGAGTCGGATTCCGAGGAGTCCATGGACTATCGCTACCTGCTTGTGCCCATGCGTTTCAACAGCTGAACATAAGCCGATCCACACAAAACGTGGATGCATCGCAAAAATAGGGCTGAACATGGCTATTACTGCCAGTTCAGCCCGTTTGCATGAATATTCATAAACAATCATATTCGTTAATAATTGCGATTATCCACGTAAGAAATTTGCTTGATTCTCAAGGATTGTGAATGTATATTTCCCGCCTAGCACTCGACCACTACCGTTCTTGGGAACATTGCGTGATCGACTTTGAACCGGGAATCAACATTCTGCAAGGAGCCAACGGACTCGGCAAAACCAACATTGTAGAAGCAGTCGAAGTGCTTTCCACGGGATCAAGTCATCGCACGTCGTCATCATTGCCACTAATCGAAAAAGGGTGCACTTCGGCCACCATCCGAGCCAATGTGGAAGACGATGAAACGCAACACACTTACGAAGCGACCATCGTGGCACGAGGCGCGAATCGGGCGCGAATCGATGGCGGAAAATCACAATACATGCGCGATCTCATCGGGCGCACGCCCTCCGTCTCCTTTACCCCCGAAGATCAGCGTTTGGTGGCAGGCGATCCAGCAACCCGACGTAACTTCATCAACCAGGCCGCTTCCCTGCTACTCCCCCACTACGCGCAGCTGCTGCAACAATTCACGCACGTGGCGAAACAACGTACGGCACTGCTCAAACAACTCGGCGACGGCACGAATCTCGACCCGCAATACGGCCAGCAGACGGTCTTAAGCGGACTGGAAATCTGGACGGGACAATTCATCGATCTCGGCATGAGACTGACACGGGAACGCAACGATGTAATCGCACGCCTGGGGGAGCCTTTCGCGCGAATCTACGCGTCTTTGGCAGGCGACGACGAGCGGGCGGCTCTCGCATACGAGCCGTCCTTCGACGAAGTGATGCTGTTCGACGATCCGAGCGCGGAAATCAGCCGTCATTTCCAGCGCATCTACCCGGGCGAAGTGGCACGCGGGCAGAATCTGATCGGCCCGCATCGCGACGATCTGACCTTGCTGCTCAACGACATGCCCGCCCGTGAATTCGCGTCCAACGGTGAGATGTGGACCATGGCTTTGGCGCTGAAGATGGCGCTATATGAAGCGGTTTCCGCGCAATTCGAAAGCAAGCCGATCGTGATTCTCGATGATGTGTTCGCACAGCTTGACGAATCCCGTCGTGGGCAGATCCTCGATTTTGCGATGCGGCAGGATCAAGTGCTGATCACCGTCGCCGCGGCAAGCGACATTCCGCAAATGGGCGCCGTGCACGCGCATGTGATTGACGTGGCCGCGTTGCATCGACAATCGCAGGATGGCGGCGATGACGATTTGACGGCGATGATGGCGCAGCTTGCGGCAGGAAGGGAGACGGACCGCTGATGCCTAATCCTCCAATCTGCGAAACATTGCATCTCGACCAACGCAAGTTGCCCGCCGAAGTGTTCGAACGCATCAGCAAACGCGCCGGACGCTACAAGGAACGTGAGGAATGTGCGCGGCAGGCATGGGAGAATTTTGGCAAACCTGGACGCGACCCGCAGACGGTCGGCAATATATTCAACGTGATCGCTACGCAAGGTTCGTGGACGCCGCATTTGAAAATCGCGCAGATGCAGAATCATTGGGACCAGGTGGTCGGTGACGAAAACGCGCACCACTCCTACCCCGTCGACCTGCGCGACGGCATTCTGACGATCCGATGTGACAGCCCCGCATGGACCGCCACCATGACGTACATGATTCCGTTGCTGACCGACACTATTCGCAGGAGACTTGAGGGGCTGACCATCAACGAAGTGCGCGTCACCGGCCCCCAGCAACAGGGATTCAGCCGAGGACGAATGACCAGAAGGACCCGGTATTAGCGAAATATCACGCGATATCGGTGCGATAGTTGGTCTGCGATTGGGCGTACGTCGAATATGTTCCCGGAAATGACCTTTGCGGAGGCTGGAAAATACGTTTTCGAATGTGAAAAACAGGAGTAAACGGCTGAATTTCAAGGATAAATGCCTCTGGCGTGCTGTCCCCCTGCATGAGTAGAATATCAAGTAGTGTATGTAAACGCCTAGAAGGGGCCTTTATTTGCGTTCTAGGTGGTATCACCTGCGTGAATGACCCTCATTGGCGGGAAAAATGCAGGAAGGAATCTCTGTGGCAGACCTTGATGCGGATTCGCTGAACGAATCAGCTGAAAACACGCAGGAAGATCAGATCCAAAACGATCAGCTCGAAGATGCGCAGCTCGACGACACCTTGGCTCCGGAGCATTATGACGCGTCCGATCTGAGAGTGTTGGAAGGCCTCGAAGCGGTGCGAATCCGCCCAGGCATGTACATCGGCTCCACCGGCCCCCGTGGCCTGCACCACCTGGTGTATGAGATCGTCGACAACTCCGTCGACGAAGCGCTGGCGGGCTATGCCTCGCATATCGAAGTGACGATTCTGCCGGACGGCGGCGTGCGCGTGGTCGATGATGGCCGAGGCATTCCGGTTGACGAAGTTCCGGGCGAAGGTGTTTCCGGTGTGGAAACTGTGATGACCAAGCTGCACGCAGGCGGCAAGTTCGGTGGCGGCGGCTACGCGGTCTCCGGCGGTTTGCACGGCGTGGGTATTTCTGTGGTGAACGCATTGTCGACCCGCGTCGACATCGAAGTGCGCCGTCAGGGTTTCCATTGGACCCAGACCTACATCAACCAGAAGCCGACTGCGCGTCTGCTCAAGGGCGAACCGATGGGCGAAGACGAGTCCACCGGCACTTCCGTGACCTTCTGGGCCGACGGCGCGATCTTCGAAACTACCACCTACGATTTCGAGATTCTGCGTAACCGTTTCCAGCAGATGGCATTCCTGAACAAGGGACTGAAGCTGTCCCTAACCGATCTGCGCGAGCCGGACCAGGCAGGAGACGAAGTCGCAGGCAACGGTGACGACAATGCCGAGAAGCATCAGACAGTCACCTACCAGTACAACGACGGCATCAAGGATTACGTCGATTACTTGGTGAAGTCCCGCAAGGCAACCCCGGTCGAACCGGATGTCATCGATTTCGAAGCGGAAGATCTGAAAATCGGTATTTCCGCGGAAATCGCCATGCAGTGGACCACTGCATACTCCGAAGCGGTGCACACCTTCGCCAACACCATCTCCACCACCGAAGGCGGCACCCACGAAGAAGGCTTCCGTGCGGCTCTGACTTCGCTCGTCAATCGTTACGCACGCGAGAAGAACATCCTCAAAGACAAGGACGAGAACCTCTCCGGCGACGATGTGCGCGAAGGTCTGACCGCAGTGGTTTCGGTGAAGCTCACCACCCCGCAGTTCGAAGGCCAGACCAAGACCAAGCTCGGCAATTCCGAAGCGAAAACCTTCGTGCAGCGCGTGATGACCGACAAGCTCGGCGACTGGTTCGATTCGCATCCTAGCGAAGCCAAGAACATCATCCAGAAGGCCATTGAAGCCTCCCGTGCGCGTCTTGCAGCCAAGAAGGCACGTGAGAACACCCGCCGTAAGTCAATCTTCGAATCCGCGGGCATGCCAGACAAACTGAAGGATTGCCAGTCCAACAATCCTGAAGAATGCGAACTGTTCATCGTGGAGGGTGACTCCGCAGGCGGCTCCGCAATTCAGGGACGCAACCCGATCACGCAGGCCATCCTGCCGCTGCGAGGCAAGATCCTCAACACCGAGCGCGCCAGCCTGGACCGCATGATGAAGTCCGACACCATCGAATCGCTGATCACCGCGGTCGGCGGCGGTTACGGCGAGGATTTCGACCTGAACAAAGTCCGCTACCACAAGGTCATCATTATGGCCGATGCCGATGTGGACGGCGCGCATATCGCAACCCTGAATCTGACGCTGTTCTTCCGCTACATGCGCCCGATGATCACCGCTGGTTACGTGTATGTGGCCATGCCGCCGCTGTACCGACTCAAGTGGACCAAAGGCGCGCACGACTTCGTGTACACCGACGCCGAACGCGACCGCGTGCTCGCCGAAGGCAAGGCCGCCGGCCGTCAGTTGCCGAAGGGCGAAGGCATCCAGCGTTACAAGGGTCTGGGTGAAATGAGCTACCAGGAACTGTGGGAAACCACCATGGACCCTGACCACCGCATTCTGAAGCAGGTGCAGATCGAAGACGCGGCCGCAGCCGACGAAACCTTCTCCATGCTCATGGGCGACGAAGTCGAACCTCGCCGTCTGTTCATCCAGCGCAACGCACGCAACGTCAGCTGGATCGACGCGTAAGGATTTCAAGGACTTCAGGCAAGGTTTCATAAGGATTTAGAAGGACTTAGAAGTTGGCAGACGAAAACAACAGCAACGAAGACGGCCAGTTCGTGCCTGACGGCTCCATGGAGCCGTTGAGCCCGCAGGAGGCCGACAACACCGATTACGGCCTGATGGTGGGCGAACGCATCCAGAAGAAGGATCTGCAGCAGGAAATGCGCGATTCCTACCTGGCATACGCCATGTCCGTGATCGTGGACCGTGCGCTCCCGGACGTGCGCGACGGCATGAAACCGGTGCATCGCCGTGTGATCTACGCGATGTACGACGGCGGCTACCGCCCCGACCGCGGCTACTCCAAGTGCGCCCGCGTGGTCGGCGAAGTGATGGGTAAGTACCATCCGCACGGCGATTCCGCGATCTACGACACGTTGGTGCGTATGGCACAGTCGTGGTCTATGCGCTACACGCTGGTCGACGGCCAGGGCAACTTCGGCTCCCCCGGCGACGATCCGGCCGCGGCAATGCGTTACACCGAATGCCGTATGGCTCCGCTCGCCATGGAAATGGTTCGTGACATCGACAAAGACACCGTCGATTTCCTGCCGAACTACGATGGCAAGACACAGGAGCCGACCGTGCTTCCGGCACGATTCCCGAACCTGTTGTGCAACGGTTCGTCCGGTATCGCCGTCGGTATGGCCACCAACATTCCTCCGCACAACATGCGCGAGGTGGCCGAAGGCGTGCATTGGGCGCTCGACCACCCGGACGCAAGCCGCGAAGAGCTGCTCGAAAACCTGATCCGTATCATCAAGGGACCGGACTTCCCTACTGGCGCAACGATTCTCGGACATAAGGGCATCGAACAGGCCTACCGTACCGGCCGTGGTCTGATCACCATGCGCGCGGTGGTGAACACCGAAGAGATCAAGGGCCGCATGTGCCTCGTGATCACCGAGCTGCCGTACCAGGTGAACCCTGACCGACTGGTCGTCTCCATCCGCGAAGCGGTGCGCGACGGCAAGATCCAGGGCATCGCCGACATGCGCGACGAAACCTCCGGTCGTACCGGTCAGCGTCTCGTGCTCGTGCTCAAGCGCGACGCCGTGCCGAAGGTCGTGCTCAACAACCTGTACAAGCACTCCCAGCTGCAGCAGACCTTCGGCGCCAACATGCTGGCGCTGGTCGACGGTGTGCCGCGCACGCTGTCTTTGGATGCCTTCATCCGCCATTGGGTGGGCCACCAGCTGGAAGTCATCGCACGCCGTACCGCATACCTCAAGCGTGAGGCGGAGGAACGCGACCACATTCTGCAGGGCTATCTGAAGGCCCTCGACATGATCGACGAGGTCATCGCGCTCATTCGTGCTTCCGAATCCGCGGAAACCGCGCGCACGGGCCTTATGGACCTGCTGGACGTGGATGAAGTGCAGGCCGACGCCATTCTGGCCATGCAGCTGCGCCGACTGGCCGCATTGGAACGTCAGAAGATCCTCGACGAGCACAACGAACTGATGCGTCGCATCGCCGACTACAACGACATTCTCGCCAAGCCAGAGCGCCAGCGCAAGATCGTGGGCGACGAGCTTGACGAAATCGTGTCCAAGTATGGCGACGAACGTCGAACCAAGATCCTGCCGTACTCCGGCGAAATGAACGTCGAAGATCTGATCGCGGAAGAAAACGTGGTCGTAACCGTTACACACTCCGGTTTCATCAAGCGCACCAAGGCCGACGAATACCGTGCGCAGCATCGCGGCGGCAAGGGCATCAAGGGCGCCAAGCTGCGCGAGGACGACGTGGTGGACCACTTCTTCCTCACCAGCACGCACAACTGGCTGCTGTTCTTCACCAACAAGGGACGCGTGTACCGCCTGAAGGCGTACGAGCTGCCGGAGGGATCGCGCGATTCCAAGGGACAGCATGTGGCCAACCTGCTGCAGTTCGGGCCGGACGAGACGATCCAGACCGTGCTGTCGATTCCGAACTACGAAGTGGCCAAGTATCTGGTGCTCGCCACCCGTTCCGGCAAGGTCAAGAAGACCGCGCTCGCCGAATACGATTCCCCGCGTCAGGGCGGCCTGATCGCAGTGCGCCTTATGACCGGCGAGAACGGCGAGAACGCCGACGAGCTGATCGGTGCCGCACTGTGCAACGCCGAGGATGACATCATTCTTGTGTCGAAGCTGGGCATGAGCCTGAAGTTCCAGGCCAACGACGAGCAGCTGCGCCCGATGGGCCGTCAGACCGCAGGCGTGCAGGGCATGAAGTTCCGCGAAGGCGACGAGCTGCTGGCCATGGACGTGGTCTGGGGCGATTCCGACAAGGATCTGTTCGTGGTTACCAACGAGGGCTTCGCCAAGCGCACCGCCATCAGCGAATACCGTTTGCAAGGCCGTAACGGCTTTGGCGTCAAGGCCGTGCAGCTCGCCGAAGGCCGTGGCTCCCTCGTGGGCGCGGTGATCGTTGAGGAAGATGACCAGATCATGGCCATCATGAAGTCCGGCAAGGTCATCCGTTCCAACGTCGACGAGGTCAAGCGCACCGGCCGCACCACCCAAGGTGTGACGTTCGCCAAGCCGGACAAGAACGACGAGATCATCTCCATCGCACGCAACGAGGAGAAGGATGACGAATCCGCGGAATCTGGCGAATCTGCGGAAAAAACGGAATCCGCGGAACATGGGACGAACGCAACCGTGAACGAGGGTGCTTCGGCATCGTCTGAAGCCGCTACTGAAGCCAACGCTGGCAACGGCGATGGCGAGAATGTAGAGGCATGAAGACAAGACAGGCAATCGTCTGCGAAAACTGGTAGCCTCAGCTAAGAACTGGGCACAATCTTGCAAGGAGCAACGATGAGCGAGAACATCGAAGGACAGCAAATGCCGGAGGTTGGGCAGGCACCGCGCGTGGCACGTTCCGCTTCCAGCCAGCCGCTGATTGGTGCGGATCAGGTTCAGGCGCACGAGGGTGCCTCCTCCGCTTCCGGCGGTGTGAAGGTCCGTGAGAAGCGTCGCGGCGGCGCTCCGCGTGCACGCCGTATGAGCCTGTCTCTGACGCGTATCGATGCATGGTCGGCCGCCAAGGTGGCGTTCATGCTTTCCATCGCGGGGGGAATTATTCAGATCGTTGCGGTAGCTATTCTGTGGGGCATGCTGAACGTGGTTGGCGTGTTCGACCAGGTTACGCAGATCGTGTCTTCCACGGGCTTGGATGCCGGTGGATTCGACCTGACGAACGTGTTCTCGCTGGGCACCGTGTTGAGCGCCACCACCATTTTCTCCATTGTGGAAGTGGTGCTGATCACCGTGCTCGTGGTGATTCTCACGCTGCTGTACAACGTGGTGAGCACCCTCGTCGGCGGCATCCACGTCACGCTTGGAGATGATTAACGGCCCCGTGGGCTGTTAATAGCAGCGAGTAGCGATAAGTTGTCGCGCGAGCGTCGCCTGTAATGCTGGAATAGCGCAGTGCGCTGTCAGCGGCAGTGACGGCGAACTCAAACGCAACAAGGCGGTCTGTATCGTGATTCCAATCACGGCACAGACCGCCTTCGTATTTTCTAGACCAGTCTGCTCTTACCGTATGCCAACCCCTATCTGCCATATATAAGCGAGATAGCGGAGTTGCGCTGAAGTATGTGTTGAAATACGAAAAGAGGGTCTGCCTGGAATGAAGCCAGACAGACCCTCAATGTATTTCGATGAGCCAGCCGTATTGGATAGATTGGCTAAATCGGCTAGATCAGAGCACGCCCTGGGCGACCATGGCGTTGGCGACCTTCACGAAGCCGGCTGCGTTGGCGCCGAGCATCAGATCACCCTCGTGGCCGTATTCCTTGGCGGCTTCCAGAGAGTTGGCGACGATGTTCTCCATGATGGACTTGAGTTTGCCGTCAACCTCTTCAAAAGTCCAGGAAAGGCGGTAGGAGTTCTGGCTCATCTCAAGGCCGGAAACCGCCACGCCACCCGCGTTCGCGGCCTTGGCGGGGCCATAGAGCACGTTGTTGGCCTGGTAGACGGCGATTGCCTCCGGAGTGGAAGGCATGTTGGCGCCTTCGCACACCACGGTGCAGCCGTTGGCGACGAGAGCCTTGGCGGATTCCTCGTCGATCTCGTTCTGGGTGGCGCACGGCAGGGCGATATCGCACGGAACGGTCCACACGCCCTTGCAGCCCTCGTGATATTCGGAGCCCGGCACACGCTCGGCGTATTCCTTGATGCGGCCGCGGTGGCCCAGCTTGATGTCCTTGACCACGTCAAGCTGAATGCCGTTCGGATCGTAGATGTAGCCGTTGGAATCGGAGGCGGTCACGACCTTCGCGCCGAGGGCCTGAGCCTTCTCGGTGGCGAAGATGGCCACGTTGCCGGAGCCGGAAATGACCACGGTCTTGCCTTCGAAGGAGTCATTGCGCAGCACGCGCATTGCCTCGGCAGTGTAATAGCACAGGCCGTAACCGGTGGCCTCGGTGCGAGCTAGGGAACCGCCGAACTCGAGGCCCTTGCCGGTCAGTACGCCGGAATACTCGTCACGAATGCGCTTGTACTGGCCGAACAGGTAGCCGATCTCGCGGCCACCCACGTTGATGTCGCCGGCGGGAACGTCGGTGAACTGGCCGATGTGGCGGCTCAGCTCAGTCATGAAGGCCTGGCAGAAGCGCATGACCTCAGCGTCGGACTTGCCCTTCGGGTTGAAGTCGGAACCGCCCTTGCCGCCGCCCATCGGCAGCGTGGTCAGGCTGTTCTTGAACGTCTGCTCGAAAGCGAGGAACTTCAGAATGCTCAGATTCACCGACGAATGGAATCGGATACCGCCTTTGTAAGGCCCGATCGCGCTGTTCATCTCGATGCGGTATCCTTTGTTGATTTCTATTTCACCCTTATCGTTGAGCCACGGAACACGGAACATGACGACCCGCTCGGGCTCGGCGATACGCTCGAGCACCTTCATTTTCTGAAGCACGGGATTCTGCAGGATATACTCCGCCAGCGACTCCACGACCTCGTGCACCGCCTGGTGAAACTCTTTCTCTCCGGGATTCTTGGCTACGATCTGAGCCATGAAGTCATCCACATACTGTTGAACGTGTTTTTCCATTGGACTTGGGGTTTACGTGTATTTTACTCTGTTTCGGACGGTAAAAATAGTGCAATGAAACCTAAAAAACAAACAGAACGAGCGTCAATTGCCCGTTTCATCACATTTAGTTAAAAAACAAACATGAAAATTCATTACTAAATCGCGGCCCGGCGAGGCGTTTGCTTTCAAATGGTAAGCTGCGGACAGCCGGCGGCCTGAAATCGTTAGCGGCGAAAAAAAAGCGAAAAAATTCGTTTTATTTTCATCGTCTGTCCGCGCCGCCGATCTGCCCGAGCGGCCCTGCCGTAT
>ENA-OPCL01001138-OPCL01001138.1-human-gut-metagenome-genome-assembly--contig:-NODE-1138-length-20722-cov-3.521266_pt1 | contig 20722 bp, 14 predicted proteins | sample MGYA00241251_ERZ501482 | MGnify/ENA primary metagenome ERZ501482 (study PRJEB25962, sample SAMEA2042581) | human gut metagenome | biome: human gut; feature: human-associated habitat; material: faeces... | reverse complement strand
TTTGTCGGTCTGGCACTCGACGAAGTCAACGAAGACGACAAGACCGACGGACGCATCGACGCCTGGGCCGCACAGCTGAAGAACGAGGGCGTAGAATAACCGAGAGACAGAAACAAACGTCAATGACAAAATAAAAAACGACCAACGACAATGATGGAAATAGCCAACACGATGCTGTCGAGCGAGCTTCAGGTGTTTCTCAACTATGTGTACGAATATAAGAAAGGCTTGCGCAACATGGTGCTATGCACGCTGAACCGCCGCTATCTGGCGGCAGCCGTGGCGCGACTCGACGATCAAGGCATCTGCCACTTCGAGCAGTCGGCCAACGAGAACAACGTCAATCTGTATTTCGGCAAGCCGGAATGCATTGCGGCGGTAAGGCAGTTTATCGTGCGCCCGCTCCATCAGTTGTCGCCCGAGGAGGATTTCATCCTCGGAGCACTGCTTGGCTACGACATCTGCCTGCAGTGCGAGCGGTTTTGCACGCGCAAGAAGCGAGCCGACGCTATGGCGCAGTGCGCCGGATGAAAGAATTAACGAAGTGTCTTTTCAAGCCGTCCCGGCGAGGACGGCGAAAAAGAAAGGCGAGTCCCGAAAGAGACTCGCCTTTTTAGATTTATTGAAGTGAAATGTTATTTCACGAGAACCTTAGTAGTCTTGCCATCGACAACAACTACGTAGATGCCGCTTGCAACGAAGAACTGAGCGTCCTTGCTGTTTACAGCGACAGCCTGTCCGGCAGCGTTGAAGATAGAAACAGCGTTAGCCTCACCGATGATGCGGATTTCGCCGATACCAGCAACAGCCTTAGCCGCTTCAACGGCAGCGTCGTTGACGTTGTCGCCCAGACGGACAGCATAGATAGTGTTGAGACCGAGGTCGACAGTGATGCTGTATGCACCGCTCTTGATCTTGTAAGAAGTGTCGCCGTTCAAGCCGATAGCAGACATAGTCTTGTCGGCAAGCTCAGTATCCTTTACAGCCGGACCGTAGCGATGAGCGTTGACATCGTCCCAAGTGCCAGGAGTTGAAGTGAATGCGAAGTAGCCATAGTCGTTTTCATCGGCAGCGAGAATCGAGACGTTATCAATCCGATAGATGCCCTCAGATATCGGGTTGGCAACGTGAGTCTCGTCGGCAGGATCCCAAGCGTTAGGCTCAACATTGCCAAGGAGGTAAAGCTTCTCGGGATAAACCACCGGAGCTTCGCCAGCAACGAGGACAGTCATATTCTTAAGGTCGACAGTGAGTTCGAATTCGCCTTCCTCAGCCACGCGGATAGCGCCGGCAGCCTTCACGATAGGCATAGCCTGGTTGAGAGTAACGGCAGCGTTGTCGACCTCAAAACCGTAGCGGTTGGCGTTGACAACATCCCAGTCAGCGTTAAGCACTGTAGTGATACCGAAGTTGCAAGGACCTGTTAAAGTGCCAGTGTAGACACCGTTTTCCCCCTTGGTCAATTTCACGCCGTCTTCAGGGTTCCATACATTATTAGAACCGATGATGTAAACAGAAGCAGGATACTCGTCGCTTGAGATGTTGATGTCGTAGCTGCTTGGAGCGGCAACAACCACTTCACCGCTTTCGCGAGGAAGTGCAACCGACTTGAACAACTCACCGCTGTTGCTGACAATGTAGAGGTTGTTTGCGCAGTCCCAAGCGATGTCGTTGAGGTTGCGTCCGATAGTCGTAGCAAATTTGTATTTCTCAGTCAAAACAGGAGCGCCATTGTCGTCCTTAGAAACCTCGAATACAGTGAGAGTCTTGTCAGAAGTACCGATAGCGAGGAGAGAGAAGTCGGCGTTGAAGCGGATGCCGCCACCGCCGTAGAAGCCGCCCTTGTCGTTAGAGTCGACCTTGTAGTCCTCTACGCCCTCAGCGTTGATGTGAACCAAAGTAGGTTCCGCTTCCGTAGCTTTAGAGCGAGAGTTGGCATACCATATACCGCCCTCGTTGTCGTAGATTGCAGTAGTGTTGGTGTGAGAGATGGTGTATTTACCAGTCAAAGCGTCGATAGCCTGTGTCGGAGCGGCATCCCAAGTAGTGGCTTTGCCGATGTAGTACTCGTCGGTGCGGTAGCCAGAGTAAGAGAAGCTGGTGCCGCTTGCGTTTGTAGAAAGCATCAACAGCTTGAGACCATAGCCAGAGCCTTGGAGGTCCATACTTACGTTAGGCGCAGCGATAAATTCGCCAGCCTCGTTTGTGATTTCGTAAGTGTCAGGGTTTGCAGTGCCCTTGATCACCGGCTTGAACGCAGCGTTGAGGTCGGTTGGGTCAACCTGCCAGAGCGCGATACCATTAGAGTTCTGACCACTCAGGAAGATACGTCCGTCGGCAGCGATACGCACTTTTCGAGGATCGTAGGAAGTTTTTCCGTTAGGGAATGTAGTCTGGAAAGTCTGACCGCCCTTGAAAGCATATTTGCCTTCAGCGTTTTTGATAGGGTTCATAGTCGGGTCGAAAGCATACAGACCATTGTTTTCGCCAGAAGAGTGGTAGCCGGTAGGTTTCGCCGCCATAGCCTCGGCAACAAGGATTCGTCCGAAGTTAGGGCTGTCGGTGTTGTTGTCTACGTCCACGCTTGACGGGTGGTAGAAGCTGTATTTCTTAGTGCTTACAGTAGGCTCGGCAACAGTGGCGCTTGTAACGGCAACCTTGAATTGCACCAACGCGTCTTTAGGAACGTCGGCACCCGGGACTTCAACAGAGTTGAGGTTTTTGAGGGTCGTCATTTCATAGTCTCCGTAGGTAGCGACAGTAGTACCTTCGTATTCCTTTGTCATTTCGCCGTCGACAAACATCTGAACCTTTACAGATTCAGCAGGAGCGTTCAAACGATAAGAAACAGTGTAGTTTTCAGCGGCAGGTTCCACCTTGATGTCATAAGCGTAAGCGTTGCGTGCCTCAAGAGCAGGAAGCGGCTTAGGAATAGAGAATGTGTACTTTGCAGCTATCTGACCAGGAACGTATTGGTAGATTGCATCAGTGTATTCGTCTACCTTCTCTACAGAAATCGCGTTCTGGTTAGGAGCGGCGGCAGATTTCGAGAATTCGTTTTCGTGAGTTGCAACCACCTCGTTTGTTGTGCGGTTCACAACCTGGAAGCCGTCAACGTAGTTTGTTCCGCAAGGCTCGAATGTGAACAAAGTTCCGTCGAGAGTGACAGCGTCGCCACCAGCGGTAGTGTTTGCCGTTCCGACCTTTGTCAAGCCGTCAAAGAAAGCTTGCGTGCGTGCCGGACGCACAAAGATGTTGTCGGTTTCAGGATTGTTGTCGGCAGGTTGAACATGTCCGTCGGAAGCGCATGGGGCGCCAGCAACGATAGCTTTTGACTTTTCAGCGACTTGAGCACCCTTTGCAACAAAGATTTTTGCAATTTTTCCTGAGCCGGCAGGAGTGATGTAGAAAGCACCGCCTGTTTCCGACATAACATTGCCGACAGCGCGACCCAAGAAGTCCAGACGGCCGGCTTTCACGCCTTCAGGAAGAGTGACTGCCAAATCAATCATCTCCGTTGTTCCAGCAGGGAGAATCTTGAACGTTGTTGAAGAAGCGGCGTTAGGAAAACCATCGTTTACGATGAAGTTTCCAGCTCCATCGACAGTGATTGCTGTACCTGCAGCGCTCGTTGCTACAGTGGTTTTCCCCTCGGCATTAATAGCGATGATTTGAGGCACGCTTTTGTCGTTGGTGTAGACTTTTCCGTCGAAACCAATGCCCCAACGGGCATTGCCGGCTGTAGGCAGACCCTCGGTCACCTTCCAGTCCTGCGTCAAAGTCTGTGCATTCATAGCCATGGCTGTCGATGCAATGGTCAAGCCAGCCAACAGAATGTGTTTAAAAGACTTTCTCATAAAAAAGATTTTAAGTTAATAAATGATGTGTATTCTGTATTTTTCTTTGTTCTTTTTCGGTTAGGTTATTACTAAACTGCGTAAAGATATGAAATTTCTTTGAGAAACAAGCATCGGGAACAAGTTTTTAACTTATTTAACCCACAGAATGAGTGGCAACTGCCGCGGTAACGGAACAGGCATCCCAGGCGAACGTCAAAAAAACGCGTTGAGGATGCTAAAAAAACGTATAATTTGCTTGGCAGTGTTAAATATTGCTAATTATAAGACAGTTTTTGAGCCGTTGAAACCAAATGTTTGTGCATTTGTCTATTAATAAGTATATTTGCAGACGGAAATGGAGGGGGCGGAAGTCTTCTCCATTGTTTTATTAATACATCAACAATTGAAGAATGATTGACAAAAGCGCGCTGACAGCAGTCTTGGAGCGAGGAATGGAAGGCACCGACCTTTTTCTCGTCGACGTCAGAATCAGCAAGGACAACAACATCGTGGTGGAAATCGACAGCGACACAAGTGTGGACATAGATGAGTGTATCCGCCTTAACCGACTTGTTGAGAGCGAGTTTGACCGCGACGAGGAAGATTATGAACTTGAAATCGGCTCAGCCGGACTGACATCGCCACTGCGCGTAGAGCGCCAGTATCACAAGAACGAAGGCAACGAGGTTGAAGTGCTTACCGCCGACGGTCGCAAGCTCAAAGGCATCCTCAAGAGTGCCGACGCCGACGGCTTCGTGCTTACGGTGGTCAAGAAAGTGAAACCCGAAGGCGCCAAGCGTCCGGTGGAGCAGGAGGAAGACCTCCGCTTCGGTTATAACGAAATAAAATATACAAAATACGTAATCCAGTTTTAAGACATTATGGCAAAGAAAGAGGAAACCATAAGCATGGTAGACAGCTTTTCGGAGTTTAAAGAGCTGAAGAATATCGACAAGACCACAATGATCAGCGTGTTGGAGGAATCGTTCCGCAACGTGCTGGCAAAGATGTTTGGATCGGACGAGAATTTCGTCGTAATCATGAACCCAGACAAGGGCGACTGCGAGATTTATCAAAACCTCACGGTAGTGGCCGACGGCGCTGTAGAGAATCCGAGCATGCAGATCGGTCTTACCGCCGCCCGCGAGATTGACCCGGAATGCGAGATTGGCGAGGACGTTACGAAAGAAATCGTGTTTGAGAAATTCGGCCGCCGCGCCATCCTGACACTCCGTCAGACGCTCGCATCCAAGATACTCGATCTTCAGAAAGACGCCATCTATACCAAGTTCAAGGCAATGGAAGGCGAGATTGTAGTAGGCGAGGTCTACCAAATCTGGAAACGCGAAGTGCTTGTTCTTGACGAGGAGCACAACGAGCTCATCCTCCCGAAGGAAGAGCAGATTCCGAGCGACCGTTACCGCAAGGGCGAAACCATCCGCGCCGTCATCAAGGAAGTGCAGAACGCCAACAACAACCCGAAGGTGATAATTTCGCGCACAAGCCCTGAATTCCTCCGCCGTCTGTTTGAAATTGAGGTGCCGGAGATTCACGACGGACTCATCCTGCTTAAAGGCATCGCCCGCATCCCTGGCGAGCGCGCCAAGATAGCCGTAGAGTCGTATGACGACCGCATCGACCCGGTCGGCGCATGCGTCGGCGTGAAAGGCTCCCGTATCCACGGCATTGTGCGCGAGTTGCGCAACGAGAACATCGACGTGATCAACTACACAACGAATCCCGAACTCTACATCCGCCGCGCCCTCAGCCCCGCCAAGGTGTCGTCAATCCGCATCAACGAGGAAGAGAAGTGCGCCGAGGTGATGCTGCTTCCGGAAGAGGTGTCGCTTGCCATCGGAAAAGGCGGTTTGAACATCAAGCTTGCCACAATGCTGACCGGCTACCAGATTGACGTTTACCGCTTCACAGAGGACAGCGACGACATTTATCTTGATGAATTCAGCGACGAAATCGACAGCTGGGTTATCGACGCCCTCAAAGGCATCGGCTGCACCACGGCAAAAGCCGTCCTCAACATGCCACGCGAGCAGATAATCGACAAAGCCGACCTTGAGGAAAGCACCGTCGACCAAGTGCTCGATATATTGAAAGCGGAATTTGAGGATTAACAACAGGAAACTTAACAAGCAATATGCCAATAAAGATAAGCAAAGTAGCAAACGATTTGAATGTGGGGATTCCTACGCTGGTGGAATTTCTGCAGAAACACAATCAGGAGGTCGGCGATCCCGGCAACCTGAACCTTCGCATCTCCGACGAGCAGCACGAAATGCTGGTGCGCGCGTTTAAAAACGACAAAGACTTGAAGTCGAAGTCGGAGCGCTATGCCTCGGAGCGTCAGAAGGACAAAGTGAAAAACAAGGCATCGCAAGAGCCTAAAAAGCCGGAGCAGATAAAGACTGTTGTGGAAACCGTGCAGAAGCCGAAGATTCTCGGCAAAATCGAACTCGACAAGCACAACAACCCTGTCGTTGAAGAGAAGAAGCCAGAGCCCAAGCCAGCACCTGCGCCCGCACCGAAACCTGCGCCAAAGCCGGAACCAAAGCCGGAATCAAAACCAGTGGTTAAGGAAGATGTGAAGAAGGCGGAGGTGAAAGAGGAGGCAAAGCCAGCTCCGCAGCCTGCGCCACAGCCACAGAGCGCGCCGAAAGCCGCAGCGCCTGAGGTTTCGGAATCCAACGAAATCAAGACTGTCGTGGCAACAATCGCCGCTCCTAAGATTCTCGGCAAAATCGACCTTGACGCCATCAACCAGTCGACCCGTCCGAAGAAGAAGTCGAAGGAGGAAAAGCGTAAAGAGCGCATCGCCAAGGAAAAACAAGCCAACGGAGGCGCAAACGCCGACAGCGAGAAGCGCAAGCGCAAACGCATCGGCAAGGAGAAAGTCGACATTGAGCATCCGGGCGGACAGCAAGCCGGCGGACAGAAGCAAGGTGGAGGCAACAACGACAGCCGCCGCAACAAGAACAAGAACGCCGACCGTCCGAACAACAAGGCCAAGCGCCACATAAAGGCAGAGGTCAGCGAAGAAGACGTGCAGAAGCAGGTTAAGGAAACACTTGCGCGCCTCACCAACAAGCCTCAGAAGAAGAGTGCTAAATGGAGAAAAGAGAAGCGCGAGGCTTTTGAAGAGCGCGAGCGCGAGGAAGCCGCATTGGAGGCAAAGGAAAGCAAGACGCTGCGCATCACAGAATTCGTGACAGCCAACGACTTGGCACTGATGATGGATGTGCCGGTCAACAAGGTTATCGCCACATGTATGAATATCGGCGTGATGGTTTCCATCAACCAGCGACTCGATGCTGAGACCATCAACCTTGTAGCAGAAGAATTCGGTTTCAAGACAGAATATATCAGTGCGGAAGTGTCGGAGGCAATCAACGAGGAGGCCGACTCCGAGGAAGATTTGCTGCCGCGTCCGCCTATTGTGACCGTGATGGGACACGTAGACCACGGTAAGACATCGCTGCTCGACTACATCCGCAACGCCAACGTTATCGCCGGCGAGGCTGGTGGCATCACGCAGCATATCGGAGCCTACAACGTGAAGCTTGAGGACGGCCGCCGCATCACGTTCCTCGACACCCCGGGCCACGAGGCATTTACGGCAATGCGTGCCCGCGGAGCCAAGGTGACGGATATCGCCATCATCATCGTTGCCGCCGACGACAACGTGATGCCGCAGACCATCGAGGCAATCAACCACGCCTCGGCAGCCGGTGTGCCAATCGTGTTTGCAATCAACAAGATAGACAAGCCTGCCGCCAACCCGGACAAAATCAAGGAGGAGCTCGCCAATATGAACTACCTCGTGGAAGACTGGGGTGGAAAATATCAGTCGCAGGAAATCTCAGCCAAGAAGGGTATCGGCGTTAAAGAACTGCTCGACAAGGTGCTTCTCGAGGCAGAGATGCTCGACCTTAAAGCCAACCCCAACCGAAAGGCAACAGGCTCGATTATCGAGTCGTCGCTCGACAAGGGTCGCGGCTATGTGGCAACCGTGCTTGTGAGCAACGGAACGCTGCGTGTGGGCGACATCATGGTGGCAGGAACAAGCTATGGCAAGATCCGCGCCATGTTCAACGAGCGCAACCAGCGCATCACGGAGGCAGGCCCTGCGGCACCGGCATTGGTGCTCGGTCTGAACGGTGCGCCGACCGCCGGCGACACGTTCAACATTCTGGACACCGACCGTGAGGCACGCGAGATAGCCACGCGCCGCGAGCAGTTGCAGCGCGAGGTCAAGGAGCGCACCCGTCGTATGCCTGGCCTCGACGACATTGCCCGCCGCCGCGCATTGGGCGAGTTCCACGAGTTGAACCTTATCGTCAAAGGTGACGTTGACGGCTCAATCGAGGCGTTGAGCGATTCGCTTATCAAGCTGTCGACACCAGAGGTTCAGGTCAACGTAATCCACAAGGCCGTGGGTGCGATTTCGGAGAGCGACGTTACGCTTGCCGCCGCTTCCGACGCCGTTATTATCGGCTTCCAGGTGCGTCCGTCGGTAGCCGCCCGCCGTCTGGCAGAGAACGATGGCGTCGACATCCGTCTCTACTCAATCATCTACGATGCAATCGAGGAGGTTAAAGACGCAATGGCAGGAATGCTCTCGCCGGAGCTCAAAGAAGAGGTTACCGGTACGGCAGAAGTGCTTCAAACTTACAAGATATCGAAGGTCGGCACGATTGCAGGCTGTATGGTGCGCGAGGGCAAGGTGAAACGCACGAGCAAAGTGCGCCTTATCCGCGACGGCATTGTCATCTACACGGGCGAGCTCGGCTCTCTGAAGCGTTTCAAGGACGATGTCAAGGAAGTGTCGTCGGGCTACGACTGCGGTCTTAACATCGCCAACTACAACGACGTGAAGGAAGGCGACATGATTGAAGCCTACGAAGAAGTAGAGGTTTCAAAAACGCTGTAAACGCAGGCAATGCGGACAGTGAGTGTCAACATCGGAACTAATCTCGGCGACCGTGAGGCAAACTTGCGCCGCGCCGTTGACGAGATAGCCCGCAGCGTTGGCAGCACCCCGCGAGTCTCAAGCATATACGAATCTGAAGCATGGGGTTATCAGTCTGATAACCCCTTTTTCAATATCGCTGTCGAGTTTGAGAGCGACTTGCCCGTCGGGCGTCTGCTCGACATCTTCCAGCGCATCGAGCGCGAGGCGGGAAGCTCCAGCCACCGCAATGCCGACGGCAGTTATGCCGACCGTCAGCTTGACATCGACATCGTGTATGCCGGCGATGAGGTTGTCGACACCGCCACTGTCGTCCTGCCTCATCCACGGATGGACAAACGCGAGTTTGTGCTGGCACCGCTCTGCGAGTTGTCGCCCGGGTGGCGGCATCCCGTCAGCAGGCTGACGGCTGCAGAAATGCTTGCCCGTCTGCGCGCAACCGACAAAACAGACAGAAAATAGGACATTAAGAATGAACATTTCAATTTCCGGCAATGTTGGAAAGACGGATAAAAATGCGTAACTTGCGCACACAAAACGAAAGAAGCGAATGAAGATAGGAACAATTGACTTGGGAGAGCGCCCGGTGCTGCTGGCACCGATGGAAGACGTGACTGATCCGTCGTTCCGTCTCATCTGCAAAGAGCAGGGAGCCGATATGGTCTACACGGAATTCGTGTCGGCCGATGCTCTTGTGCGCAACATCAACAGCACCACCCGCAAACTCCACACCAACGCCGCCGAGCGGCCTGTGGCGATACAAATCTACGGCAAGGAGGTGGAACCGATGGTGGAGGCTGCAAAAATCGCCGAGGCAGCCGGTCCCGACGTCATCGACATCAATTTCGGATGTCCGGTGAAGAAGGTGGCGTCGAAAGGCGCGGGGGCAGGAATGCTCCGCGACGTGCCCAAGCTGCTGCAAATCACGCGTTCGGTGGTCGATGCGGTGAAGTTGCCCGTGACGGTCAAGACCCGTCTGGGGTGGGACTGCGAAAACAAAATCATCACCACGCTCGCCGAGCAGCTGCAGGACTGCGGCATCCGTGCGCTTACAATCCACGGACGCACCCGCAGCCAGATGTATACCGGCGACGCCGACTGGACGCTTATCGGCGAGGTGAAGCGCAATCCCCGCATCACGATACCGATTGTCGGCAACGGCGACATCACGACGCCAGAGGGCTTGAAAACGGCTTTTGACCGCTATGGAGTGGATGCTGTGATGGTTGGCCGCGCCTCGATAGGCGCTCCGTGGATTTTCCGCGAAATGAAGCACTATCTGCTTCACGGCACCGCGATAGAGATACCGGCGTCGGAGAAGATGGCGCTGCTCCGCCGCCAGATTGCGGAGAGCATCGAAGGCATCGATGAGTTGAGAGGCATTCTCCACATCCGCCGTCATCTTGCCGCGTCGCCGCTCTTCAAGGGTATCCCCAATTTCAGGGAAACGCGCATCGCAATGCTTCAGGCAAAGACGTGGGCAGAGCTCGACGACGTGCTGCAACGCATAGAAACTGATTATTTACATATTTAGAAACAAGCGACGTTATGAAGAAATTCTTTTTGGCTATCATCACCCTCTGCTGCGCGGCAGCGGTAAATGCCACTCCACACACCATCAATGTGGGCGAATTCAACGAACTGGTGGTTAACGACGGCATCAACGTGGTCTATTCCAACAATGCCGACTCAGTGGGCATCGTGGCGTTTGACATCGAGAAGGAATACACATCCTACATTATGGCAGAGCGTTCGAAGGGCAGACTGAAAATACAGCTCGACCCTGCAGCAATCACTGTCAAGACACTGCCTACGGTCTATGTCTATTCGTCGTATCTGTACAAGGCAGAGAATACAAAAGACAGCACCCTGACGCTGCGTAAAGTGGCTCCTGGGGCTAAAATCGACATACAGCTTCAAGGCAACGGCACAATCATTGCCAACGGTCTCGACGCTATCAACATCAACCTTAAACTGCTCACGGGAAAGGGTAAAATCATAACATCGGGCAAATGTGAGAACTTGTCGATAAAGAATGTGGGCACCGGCGAGATTCAAGCCGACGAGGTGGCGGCGAAACACGTGAAATGCACGCTGATGGGCACCGGTGCAATAGGGTGCGCCTCTAAAGAAACGCTCTCCGTGAAGGGCGTAGGCTCAGGAAAGGTGTACTATATCGGGAAACCTGTCATCACCAAGAGCAAGCTGTCGAATGTGAAAATCGTGCAGCTCGAAGGCGGCGTCGAGACAGAAGCCACCGATGTGATTGAAGACAATGAGCCGGAAACAGAGGCTGCCGAAGTCTCGGAAACCACCGACAACGGCACCGGTCTGCTCGACTTGATGGAAGTGCCGGAGCCGGCAGTCGTAAACCGGGAATAGGCGCGTGGAAGAAACCGAACTTAAACTGAAAACAGCGCGCACGCTGAAGTGGAACACCATCGACAAATTCGCGTCGCAGGTGTTCTACGGCGTCACTGGCGTCGTGCTTGCCAACCTGCTCTCGAAGGAAGACTTCGGGCTGGTCGGCGCTATGCTTGTGTTTCAGGCGTTCGCATCACTGTTTGTCGACAGCGGATTCTGCGCGGCGCTGATACAGAAAAAATCACCTACTGAAACCGACTATTGTACGGTTTTTTATTTCAACCTCGGCATCAGCATTGCCATTTATGGCATCCTATGGGCGTGTGCGCCGTTGATTGCCGACACCTTCGGCGACCAGCGTCTGATAAGCCTGTCGAGGGTGATGTTCCTGTCGTTTATCATCAACGCCACCGCCCTTGTGCAGACCAACCGCATGATGAAGCAGATGACGATGGCGCGCGTGGCGATAGCCAACTCGCTGGGGCTTGTCGTGTCGGGAGCCGTGGGCATCTGGCTTGCCGTGGAAGGCTACGGCGCATGGGCAATCGTGTGGCAGACCATTGTGCTCGCCACCGTCAAATCGGTCTTCCTGTGGACGACAACAGGCTGGCTTCCGCGCACGGGGTTCAGCATGGCGTCGCTGCGGTCGGTGTTTTCCGTTGGCAGCGGAGTGATGGTGTGCTCATTTCTCAACACATTGTCGCTCAACGCCTACTCGTTTATCATCGGTGCTTACTACAACCTTGCCAAACTCGGATGCTACACGCAAGCCGACAAATGGAGCAAGATGGGCATACAGTCGATAGCGCAGATACTGACGGCGTCGTTCCTGCCGGTGCTCAGCGGTTTTCAGGATGACAGGGAGCGGTTGCTGCGCGCCATGCGCAAGATGAACCGCTTCACCGCCTATCTTGTCTTTCCTCTGCTTCTGTTGCTCACGACGTGTGCCGAACCGATATTCCACATCCTTTTTGGCACGAAGTGGGACGAAGCCATAATCCTGTTTCAGATACTCGCCGTGCGCGGCATCTTCATAGTGCTTGCCACCAACATCAACAACTACATCCTCGGACTCGGGCGTTCGCGCTCGCTTGTGGTCTACGAATCGGTCAAAGACGCATTGATGATAGTCGCCATCGTGGTGACCATCCCCATGGGCATAACGGCGATGATTTGGGGACAGCTTGTGGCGTCGGCGCTGTTCTTTGTCTATGCCGTGATTGTGGCTGGTCGCATCGTAGGCTATCCGACGCGCAACGTGGTGGGCGACATCCTTCCGTATGCCGTCATTTCGGGCGCTGTGGCTGCGGTTCAGTGCCTTGTGCTTGTCGGCATTGCTAATCCGTGGCTCAACATCCTTGCGCAGACATCTGTGTGCTTCGCGCTATATTATGTGGCAAACCGCTTCCTGAACTCAACAATTCAGCGCGAAGTGCTGGGCTATGCCCTTGGCCGTTTCCGCAAAAAGAAGTAAGGTCGTAAGGGGTAGAAATTGGAAATTTTGTGATTTTCCACGTGCCGCTCCTTGGAATTTTGTGATAAAAGAGGCTGAAGAGTCTGGAATTTTGTGATTTTTCGCATATATTTGCTTGGAATTTTGTGATTTTTCGCTATTTTTGCAAAAGAAAAGGTGTTGATTATGAGATTAATGCGGAGAAAAATAGACGACTTTCTCAAAGAATGGAAGGAAAACGAGGATCGATTGCCTCTTATCGTCAAAGGAGCGCGGCAGATTGGCAAGACGGCATCCATCATGCAATTTGCAAATGACAACTATAAGAATGTGGTTGCCATCAATTTTGTTTTACAGCAGAAATTCAAGTCGATATTTGATGACGGCTATGATGTGGACAGTGTTGTGCGCAACATCACGCTTATCGACCCCAGTATAGAATTAGAACCGGGCAACACGATTTTCTTTTTCGATGAGATGCAGGACTGCCCTGTTTGCGCCACAAGTCTTAAGGCATTCAAAATAGATGGTAGGTATGACGTGGTCTGCTCTGGCTCGCTTATGGGCATTAATTATCAGGAAATAGAGTCTAACAGTGTGGGCTACAAAGAGGATTATACAATGCATTCCATGGATTTTGAGGAGTTTCTATGGGCAAAAGGTTATGATTCAGCGTTTGTAGAGCGACTGTTCGAAAAGATGGTGTCAGTCACACCGTTGTCGAGCTTGGAGATGGATGTGTTGGGAGGGTTGTTTCGCGACTATATGATTGTCGGCGGAATGCCGGCGGTGGTCAGTTTGTTTGTAAAGAATGGCAATTTCAGCGGCACACTCAAGATGCAACGGCAACTTCTTCTCGACTATGAGGAGGACATAACGAAGTATGCGCAAGGTCTTGACAAGGGTAAGATAAAGAATGTCTACAACCACATTTCTGTGTTCTTGGGGCAAGACAATAAGAAATTTCAGATCAGCAAGATTGCCCATGGTGCCAGAAGCCGGGAATATGTCGGCACGGTGGAATGGCTTAGTGATGCCGGAATAGTCAATGTGTGCCATTGTCTTGCGCATATCTCCCTGCCGCTTAAGGGCAACTACGATCCGAAATCATATAAGCTCTATTACAAGGATACGGGTTTGCTTGTTGCCTCGCTCGACGAGGAGTCGCAGGAGGATATGCGGGTGAATAAGAATTATGGTACTTACAAGGGTGCTGTTTATGAAAACGTTGTAGGTGATATGTTGGCGAAGCAAGGCTATGATCTGTATTTCTATCGCAATGAAAAATCAACGTTAGAGATGGACTTCTTCATACGCGACATTCAAACATTGATACCCATAGAGGTGAAGGCATCGGACAATGCAACCAAATCGTTGTCAAAGTTGACGGCTAACGACGGCAAATATCCGGATATCCGTTACGGCATTAAATTATGCAATAAGAATATTGGATTTAATGGCAGGTTCTATACCTTCCCATATTTTCTTGCGTTTCTGCTCAAGCGGTTTGTAAGAGAAAAATAGGGGAGGGGTGAGTCTCTTTTTCAGTAATATAAGCAAAAACGACACAGCGGCACTGGATGGCGTCGCTGTGTCGTTTTTTTGTCTGTTTGTTGAAACGCTTACAAACGGCGTTTTTCAGGCGGATAGTCGATTGAATAGTGCAATCCGCGCGACTCGTGGCGTTCCTTTGCCTGTCGCATAATCAGGTAGCCCACGTTGATGAGGTTGCGCAGCTCGCAGATTTCACGCGATGCCTTGCTCTGCTTGAACAGACGCTCGGTCTCCTCGTATAGGATGTCGAGGCGGTTCCATGCACGGTCGAGTCGCAGGTTGGAGCGCACGATGCCCACGTAGGTGCTCATGATTTGGTTCACCTCCTTGAGGCTCTGTGTGATCAGCACCATCTCCTCGTTGTGCTGCGTGCCCTCGTCGTTCCATTCCGGCACGTCTTCGCGCAGCGAGTAGTGGGCAATGTTTGCCATCGAATGCTTTGCCGCCGCGTCGGCATAGACCACGGCTTCAATCAGAGAGTTGGAAGCCAATCGGTTGCCTCCGTGCAGGCCTGTGCATGAGCATTCACCCACGGCATACAGGCGTTGGATTGAAGAGCATCCGTTGAGGTCCACCTTGATGCCACCGCACAGGTAGTGTGCAGCTGGCGCCACAGGGATATAGTCTTTCGTAATGTCGATGCCGAGGCTCAGACACTTGGCGTAAATGTTTGGGAAGTGGTGTTTCGTTTCTTCCGGGTCTTTGTGGGTCACGTCGAGCCACACATGGTCGTCGCCTCGCATCTTCATCTCGTTGTCGATGGCTCGCGCCACGATGTCGCGTGGAGCGAGCGACAGGCGCGGGTCGTATTTCTGCATGAATTCCTTTCCGTCCATTGTGCGCAGCACGGCGCCGTAGCCACGCATAGCCTCAGTGATGAGGAACGAAGGACGGTCGCCCGGATGGTATAGTGCAGTTGGGTGGAACTGAATGAATTCCATATCTTTTACGGTACCTTTTGCGCGGTACACCATTGCTATGCCGTCGCCGGTTGCCACCATCGGGTTTGTTGTCGTGGTGTAGACCTGACCGATGCCGCCGGTTGCCATCACTGTCACTTTCGACAGGAAAGTCTCCACTTTTCCGGTTTCGGGGTTGAGGATATATGCTCCGTAGCAAGTGATGTCGGGAGTGCGTCGCGTCACGATTTTACCCAAATGATGCTGGGTTATGATTTCAACGGCGAAGAAATTCTCAAACACGTCGATGTTGGGGTGACTTTTGAGGGCGCGCACGAGACTCTGCTGGATTTCGGCGCCGGTGTTGTCGGCGTGGTGCAGGATGCGGAACTCCGAGTGTCCGCCCTCGCGGTGCAGGTCGAACTCACCGTCTTCCTTGCGGTCGAAATCAACGCCCCACTTGAGCAGTTGGTTGATTTGTTCGGGAGCGCCTTTCACCACCTTCTCCACGGCAGCGCGGTCGCTGAGCCAGTCGCCGGCAATCATAGTGTCTTCTATGTGCTTGTCGAAGTTGTCGACTCTGAGATTTGTCACTGAAGCCACACCGCCTTGTGCATAAAAAGTGTTGGCCTCTTCTATGTCCGACTTGCAGACCAGTGCCACACGGCCTGTCTCTGCCACTTTCAGCGCGAAACTCATTCCCGCTATTCCGGACCCGATTACGAGATAGTCATATTTACGAACCATGACAAAATGATTTTTTATCAACGCAAAAGTACGCAAAAACCGACTATACTACAAAAAAATTTCAGAGCTTTTGTCGCTATTTTATCGGCAGCTCGATGCGGAACGTGGTTCCGGCGCCTATTTCCGACCACTTGACGAAGATGCGTCCGCCGTGATATTCCTCAATTATACGCTTTGCCAGCGTCAGACCGAGTCCCCATCCGCGCTTCTTGGTGGTGAATCCGGGGCTGAACACCGTCTTGAAGTTTTTTCGGGCAATGCCTTTTCCGGTGTCGGTCACTTCGATGAATGCCGTGCGGTGGTCGTAGCCGGCGGTCACGTTGAGACTTCCCTTGCCCTGCATGGCGTCGACAGCGTTCTTGCACAGGTTTTCAATCACCCATGCGAACAGCGGACGGCAGAGCATCACGTTGCGGTCGTCGTCGGGGAGGTTGACCGACAGTGCCACACTCGTGGAGATGCGTGCACGCATATAGTCAAGTCCCTGCCTTACCGACTCGCACACGGGCTCCAGCTTCATTTCCGGCTTGGAGCCGATTTTCGAGAATCGGTCGGCAATCATCGACAGCCGGTTCACGTCTTTGTCCATATCCTCGACAATCTCTTTGTCAACGCCCGACGCCTCGAGCATCTGCACCCATGCCATTAGCGATGAAATCGGTGTGCCGAGCTGGTGGGCGGTTTCTTTCGACAGTCCGACCCACACTTTGTTCTGCTCAGCCTTTTTTGTCGACATCACGGCAAGGTATACGATAATCACGAAGATTATCATCACGGCAATCTGGATGCGCGGCAGGTAGGACATGCTTGTGAGCAGCGTGGAGTCCTCATAGTAGATGTGTTGCGTTGTGGCGCCGTCGATTTTGATTGGGATATGGTTGTTTGTTTTTTTCAGAGCCTTGAGCCGTTTGGCGAGAAACGCGCGGTTGGCGTCCGACAGCAGGTCGGGCGTCAGCGAGTCGACGGGTTCGGGCATCTTGAAGTTGCGCGACATCAGGATGTTGTCGTTGTCGTCGACAAGCAGCACCGGGATGTTGTTGTTGTTTTTTATGATGCTCAGATAGAAGTCGATGTCGGACGACTGAGCCGATGTCAGCGCCTTTGTGGCGTTGGCCCAAATCTCCATACGCTCGCGTTCCTGGTCGGCAAGGTCGTCGACCAAGTTGTTGGAAATGTGGAGGAAGAAAGCCACAAGCACCAGCGACACCGCCAGAAACACCGTCTTCCAGATCCGTCTGTTGTCATAGATGTTAGCCATACTGTCTGCAAACTTAGTGCATTTGTCGCTCAAAAACAAATTGTGACAGGGTTGTTATTGGATAATCGCGTCAGAAAGCGTAACTTTACGCTGAACTTTAAAACGCGAATCGACTATGAACGACAAGATACAGATTTTCTGTGAGAACACAGGCAAATATATGGATGTCAAAGGCGGAGAGACGCTGCTCGACGTGTACAACCGCATAAAGAATGAAATTAGCGTGAAGCCTATTTGCGCCCACGTCAACCACAAGACCGAGGGTCTCAACTATCCGCTTTTTATGCCGAAGATGGTGGACTTCATCGATGAGGGCAATCCGTCGGGACAGCGCATGTATGTGCGTTCGCTCTGCATGGTGCTCGCCAAGGCAGTCCACGACCTGTATCCTGCCGCCAGTCTGTGCATAGAGCATTCCATCGCCGGCGGATACTATGCCACTATCGACCGGCAGACAGCCGACGCCGCTACTGTCGCTGCCGTGAAGCGTCGCATGGAGGAAATCATTGCCGCCGACGTGCCGTTTGTCAGAAGCACTAAGCTTACGACCGATGTCATCAAGCTTTTTCGCAACGCCGGGATGGCTGACAAGGTGACGCTGCTTGAAACAGCCACCGACCTCTACACCACATATTACAGCCTCGAAGGGTTTGTAGACAGTTACTATGGCGACCTTGTGCCGTCGACATCCTATGTCGGGGTGTTCGACCTTGTGCCCTACGAGAGCGGACTGCTCCTGCTGCCGCCAGACTTTGACGGCGACCGCACGAAGCCTGCGGGGATTAATCCGCAGCCAAAACTGTTCAAGGCGTTTACCGACTATATAAAGCTCAACAAGACGGTGGGAGTGGGCAGCGTGGGCATGCTCAACAAGGCCGTCGCCGACAAGAGCAACGTGGGCATGCTGATTGCCGTGGCAGAGACCATCCACGACAAGAAAATCGGAGCCATCGCCGACCAGATCACCGAACGTTTCCGACAGGGAGGCGCGCGCGTGGTGCTGGTGGCAGGACCGTCGTCGTCGGGCAAAACGACCACAACCAAACGCCTGTCCATCCATCTGCTTGCCAATCTGGTGCGCCCGCAGATGATTTCACTCGACAATTATTTCGTAGACCGTGAGCACACGCCGCGCGACGAGAACGGCGACTATGACTATGAGTCGCTCTACGCTCTCGACATCGAACAGTTCAACAAAGACCTGACCGACCTTATCGCCGGAAAGGAGGTGGCGATGCCGTCGTATGACTTCACCACAGGCAAACGCACATACAAAGGCAACAAGCTCCGTCTCGACGACAACTCGATACTGCTGATGGAAGGCATCCACGGACTTAATCCAGAGCTGACGGCAAGCATCCCTGACGAGATGAAGTACAAGGTGTATGTGTCTGCGCTCACAACGCTCAACATCGACAACCATAACTGGGTGCCGACAACCGACAACCGACTGCTGCGCCGCATTGTGCGCGACTTCAAGTATCGCGGCACGTCGGCGCTCGACACCATCCGCCGTTGGCCGAGCGTGCGCCGTGGCGAAGGAAAATGGATATTCCCGTATCAGGAGAACGCCGACGCAATGTTTAACTCATCGCTGATATTCGAGCTTGGTGTTATGAAGGACTTTGCCGAGCCGATATTGAAGCAGGTGCCGCACAACGTGCCGGAATATGCCGAGGCATACCGTCTGCTCAGTTTCCTCAGCTACTTCAACGCCATCCCCAACCGTCAAATCCCAGCCACAAGCCTTTTGCGCGAGTTCCTTGGCGGCAGCAGCTTCAAGTATTAGAAAAAATCTTGGAAAAGCGGACAAAAACAATGTAAAAATGCTTGGAAAAGCGGACAAAAACAATGTAAAAATGCTTGGAAAAGCGGACAAAAATGCATAATTTTGCCTTGGAAAAACGACAAGACGATGCTTAAACGAAAGATTGACAGATTTTTAAGAGATTTTTTCAAGACGTCAAGAAACGCCTTGCTTATCAGTGGTGCGCGACAGATAGGAAAAACCTTCTCGATTCGTGAGTATGGCAAGGAGTATAAGCATTTTGTCGAGATAAATTTTGTCGACAATCCCGAAGCTGCAGAGATGTTTGGCAAAGGTTTGTCGGCGCACGACATTTTGTTGCGCTTGTCGCTTTTGACAAAAGCGGAACTTGTCAAAGGCGAAACTTTGATATTTTTTGATGAGGTTCAGGAATGTCCGGAGATTGTCACGGCAATAAAATTTCTTGTGGAAGAGGGTTCTTATCGCTATGTGCTCAGCGGATCGTTGCTTGGTGTGGATTTGAAGGATTTGCGGTCTGTTCCTGTAGGGTATATGAGTGTTAAGAATATGTATCCGCTGGATTTTGAGGAGTTTATAAGGAATGTGGGTGTTGGCGACAGTGTAGTGGAGTCAGTTAGGAAAGCATGGCTTGACCGCACCTCAGTCGACAGTTTTGTCCACGCTAAAATGATGGAGCTTTATCGCCTGTATCTTGTTGTTGGAGGAATGCCCGATGCTGTACGGCAATATCTGGAAACCAACAATCTGCAGACGGTTATAAGAATACAGCGCGACATAATAAATCTATACAAGCGCGACATTTCAAAATATGACTCGGGCAACAAACTCTATATAGAAGAAATCTTCAATCTAATTCCTCCGGAATTAAATGCCAAGAACAAGAGGTTCGTTCTCAAGAATTTAAATGAAAATGCTAAATTCTCGCGCTTGCAGAACAGTTTTCTGTGGCTGACAGACGCTGGCGTGGCGTTGCCTGTGTATAATGTTGAAGAGCCGAAAGTTCCGTTGCTGCTTTCGCGGTCGCGCAATTTATTCAAGCTATTTCAAAGTGATGTGGGGTTGCTCGCCGCACAATATGCTGAAGGCATCCAGTTGCGCATTATTGAAGGGGGAAGCGGCATCAATTATGGCTCGGTCTATGAGAATGCCGTGGCGCAGGAATTGACGGCGCACGGGTTCAACACATACTACTACAACAACAAGAAACGCGGTGAATTGGATTTTGTCGTAGAGATGCAAGGCGGTGTGTTGCCGATAGAAGTGAAGTCGGGAAAAGACTATGCGCAGCATCGGGCATTGAACAATGTCCTTGCCTGTGCGGATTATGACATTCCGTATGCGCTTGTGCTGAACAATGACAATCTGCGTGTTGACGGGCGTGTTGTCTATGCCCCGGTTTATATGACAATGTTTCTGGAGCACGACAATGATGCGCCTGAGTTTTATAAAATCGATTTGACGGGGTTGGGATAGGCCAGGTAAATATTTGAGTATAATAAAAAACGACTGTTTTTATGAAAAAATTTTGTTTGGGTTTCCTGGTTTGCTATCTTTGCATTGCAGACAGAAAAACTGTCATGTGACATATCGATAACTGTGAAGCGTTATGCTTATCTCTAAGTCGGGAACGTAGGAAATTCAAGACTTTTCAGAGGGAAAGCGTAATGGCTTCCCACGCAATAGCGTGGGCTGCCGTTGCTGTATCTTCTGAATAAGGTTTTTCCTACGACCTCCGACTTAGATGCATGGCATAAGCAGCGCCACGCTTCGCGTTTTTTTAATACCAAAAAGAAGGAGCCATTGGGGGCTCAGTAGATTTTGAGTAGGTAAGATTGGCC
>ENA-OPCL01001135-OPCL01001135.1-human-gut-metagenome-genome-assembly--contig:-NODE-1135-length-20741-cov-2.402253_pt1 | contig 20741 bp, 18 predicted proteins | sample MGYA00241251_ERZ501482 | MGnify/ENA primary metagenome ERZ501482 (study PRJEB25962, sample SAMEA2042581) | human gut metagenome | biome: human gut; feature: human-associated habitat; material: faeces... | reverse complement strand
TTAGATCATATCAAGGAGCACAAATTTTTGAAGCGTTAGGTATAGATGAATCAGTGATAAATAAGTATTTTGAAAATACAGTAAGTAGAATTGGTGGATTAACGTTAAAAGATATAGAAAAGGAAATATTACAAAAGCATCAAAAGGCATATGACAAGAGATTAAGACAAATTAATTTTGATTTAGATAGTTTGAAAGGAGAAAGAAATAATGGCAGAAAATTATTTAATTGGGATGGCAGAGGAAATCAAATCATATATTCCCGGCACATCAAATATTGAAGAGGGGGACAGCAAGATTACGATTAATGCAGAATTAAAGACAGGCATTAAAGGTATAAGCGTTGCGATTGAGTGCGCCCCAAATACAGTAAAAATCAAAGGTACGCAGGAATATAAGTATCCGATTTCCGAAGAATCCGTAGAAGAGTTCCAGCAGGAGATGATGGAAAAATATTCCGGATGCAATGCGTATGTAAGCGGCCAGGTATTTGCATTTTCAAAGTTTTTTTCATACCAGACAGTAGAAGAAGCAGTAAAAACAACAGAAGAAATCATCGATGCGATGCAGGACGCAGTGGTGACATTTGAGAACGACTGCGTAAACTTTCTTGAAAAAGATGTTGAAGCCAAAGAGGAAGACTATAACCCGGAAGAAAACGTAAATCTTGTACACGTGGATAATGCATACCATGCGGTATCAACTACGATGCAGGATACAGAGGACTATGAGGAAGAACATCGCAAATTTGCGGAAAAAATTTTCTGTGATTTAGCAGCTGAAATTGGTGGGACATTAAATGGAAATGAAGTTATCCTCACCGACGAAAAAGAAAAAATTACAACAGACTGTATCTTTTTTCCTCTGGATGCGGAGATTCTGGTTTCCGTATCTACTCCGGCAGATAATGATGCCGGCACGATATATGTTTCCTACATCAATGCAAATTATCCGGAATTGATGGCTGCTTATGACGCAGACAATGAAGTATTCAAAGTAAGAACGTATTCAAGCCCAGACAAATACGCACCGGATGAAACAAAAGAGCGTCTGGATTTATGTAGAACGGCTCTAATTGCATGCATGAAGGAATATGAAAGAACGCTAAAAAAGAAAGATTCCGCGGACTTTGCGTCAGACGTACAGCAGATTTTGTCAGAACAGACAGCAATGGTATCTGAGCGAGAGAAGGCTGTCGCTGAGCGTGAAAATGAAATGGAACAGAAAGAAAAAGAGATGCAGAAAAAAGAGGCAGAACTACAAAAACAGGTTGCTGTATTGGAAGAAGAAAGGGCTGCACTTCAGGAGAAAATCAAATCAGAAGAGGCGAAAGTAAAAGAGCATGAAGAGGAGATGCAGAATAAAATCAAAGAATATGAGGAAAGGGATACAAAAAATATACTGAATCTGCAGCAGCTCGCAAAGCAGCTGGCTGCATTGCAGGATAGACAGAATGCCCTGGGAAAAACTGATAACGAAGCGGAAGAAGAAGTGTTCAGAATGAAGCAGAAAGTACAGCAGCTGGTAGGACAGAAGATTGCCTTGGAGAAAAAATTAACAGAAAAAATTGTCACAAAAGAATCAAAAATCAAAGAACTCTCTGATTCCATTGGAAAGAAGGACCGTGAAATCAAAAAGATTGAAAGCAATATTGAAGACATGGTCAAAAGCCAGGTAGCAGATGAAGTTAAAAAAGTAGAAGAACGCGCGGAAAGTATCCAGAAGCAGCTGGACGAAATCGGGCATATCCTGACGCCGGAGGACCTGATTTCTTATTATGAGCAGTATTCCGATACTGAAATCAAAAAATTCCATGCCCCAAATGCAGAATTTGTTGTATACAATGACGGGGCTCTTGAAGTTAGAATCCGTATCGGAGAGACAAACTACGTTGAAGTATCAAGAAGCGCAGCGCTAAAAGACCAGATTCTGAGGAAACTTAACACAAAGTACAATGATGTCAAATTTTACAGTACAAAGGATGACAGGATTGCAGCAAGGTCATATTTCAAGAAAAATGCCGCTGCTGAAGATGTCGACGACATTGTAGCATCATTGTCTGAAAATTTCAAAAAATAATAGTACAGCCCATCGGTAATTTACTCATTACTGATGGGCACGCATAAAGGAGGAGTAGAAAAATGGACAATACAGTGATTATTTTAATCGGAGCCGGTGTTTCTTGCGTCGTGATTGGTTTCGCTCTGTTTGTTAAATTGGCAAAAATGGGCTCACAGGAAGAGAGTGAAGCATCAGGAAACAAGAAACTGCTTGCAGACGATTATGCAGAAAATTTCCAGGAATGTTTTGAAAACACTGGAAACATTGAGGACACGCTTGAACAGCTGGCTGATATTTATACTGGAAATCAGTATATGTACAACCTGATTATCAATGCCCTTAACTTCCTTAAAGAAGACCAGGGTGATTATGAGACTGCATTGGAGGGTATCAATGTTGACAGTGATACAAGCATCATGAAGATGCATAATAACGCGATAAAAAAGGCGTTAAATATAAACATTGGAAATAGAAATAACGCTCATGAAGATGCTAAAGAAAAACCGGAACGAGAAAAAGCAAGAGAGAGTCACAATAAATCAACAAAGAGCGAAGGGGACTCGGCCAATGATATCGTCTGTGAGCCAGGCCCTGCGGTTTCAGCTTTTCATGAAGGCTTAAATTCACGCCCTGAGTTCGATAACGAATCAAGTTTTGCTGACAAATTGCCGACGAATGAAGAGGATGAGTATGAAGAAGATGAGGAAGAAGACGAAGAGTATAACAGCACACAGGAACTTTTAGATAACGTTAATACTGATAAAAAGCAGGAGGCACCGAGTCTAAGAACTGGCCACAAGAGGGAAGCGCGGATTATTAATGGAGAACAGGAAATCCCCGACCGACAAAAAGTCGTCCGCGGGTCAAGTGCTCCGGTTTTAACTTCGCACATTATCAAAAAAGAAAGAAATCAGGAAATCGAAAGTGAATCTTTTGAAGATGACGACTTAGATGATTTCAAAATTGGCTAAGGAGAGGATGGAGATGGACAACAAAATAAAAGCAATCATCGCCGTTGCCGTTGTTGCAGTTGGAATGATTGGATACACACAAATATCAAAAGAAATGAACAAAGACCCTGAGATAACCGGACTGCAGGCTGAATTCGTTGGAAAGGTAGGACCGGGAGGGTCGTTATCTAAAAACATGTTTAAAGTGACTGGAACCACTGAGGCGGGTAAGGCTGTGCAGATAAATGACTTTTCTTCAAAAACAGCTACTGCTGCAAAAAACGGAGCATCTTGTGAAGTGAATATTGAGGCTCAAGGACAGTCGACGACAGTAATTGTTGACATTACAAGAGAACCGGTACTTGAAGAAAATATCGGATATCCAAATGAGAAAAGCGCAAAAGTGACATGCTATTCAAATGGAGATTTGGAATTCACAGGAAAGGGGGACATTACAAACTTCACAGCGTTTCCGTGGTCATCAAGTACATATTCCCATGTGTATATTGACGATTCACTAAAAATCGAGAATATGGACAACTGGTTTGAGGGGAATGAAAATCTGGTATACTGCGACAATCTGCCAAAAACGTTAAAGACGATGAAGAGTACATTCGCAGGATGTACGGCAATAGAGAAGACTCCTGATTATTTCCAGTGCTCGAATTTAAAAATTATGGATTATGCATTCTCTGGCTGCTCTGCATTAAAAGAAGCAGACATTATCCCGGTCAATGTGTCATCAATGAAATACACATATGCCGATTGCGTTTCACTCCAAAGCCCAATTAGTCTTGACAAAACAAGTAATCTGACGAACGTCTCTGGACTATATTCTGGGTGCACAAACCTGAGAGAGGCAACGACAATACCTGATAGTGTTATCTACATGAACGAAACATATAAAGACTGTATCAATATTAAAGAAGCAGTAAAATTTCCGAAAAGTATAGAAGAAATCAGCGCAGCATATGCAGGATGCACCGGATTGCTGACAGGAGCAACGATTCCAGAATCCGTAATAAATTTTACTGATTGTTACAATGGCTGCGAGTCCTTAAATGGCAAGTTGGAAATCAACTCAGACTCGGATTCATTTGAAGGTGTACTGATGGGGGCAACAACAAACGGTGACAAATTAAGTATATCAGGAAACTGCGGTAATCTTCTTGCAATACAAAAAAATGCTTCAAACAGTAATATCGTGATGGCTGACCCTGAAGCAGCGTCAAAACAGAACGAAAGATTAAACAGAGAGAAGGAGAGTCAATAAAAATGGTAAAAAAAATAGTTGTGTTTTTATGTTTTTTTGCTGGAGCCACATGCTTTATCTCTGCCGGTTTATACATAAACAGGCAGAATGCTGGGCTTGAGCCGCAAAAGACAGAGGAAACAGTTTCAAAGGTAAAAAGTCCAGAACTGTTATCAGAGATTGACATGACATCATATGTTTCGCTTCCAGAATCATTTTCAGACATTGACATCACAGAAGACTTGGACAATATCGAGGTCACAGATGATAATGTGCAAGATGTTATGTATGAACAGCTCGATAAAACTGCAGACCGGTTAGGTTCAGTGCAATCAGACCGTAGCGATAATATCACCCTTATTGTGGATTATACAGTAACGCAAAAAGGCAAAGTAAAAGAAGTTAAAAGTAATTTTAAAATGGCATATAGCGACAACTCGAAGATATACAGTGACGATGTCTATACTGCATTGAATAACGCTAAAAAAGGAGACACTGTAAGAGTAACGGATACAACTTTTAATGGTGTCGAAGATGCATCAGTAGACATAACGATATCTGATATTTTGAATATGCCATATCCAGTTACCGACGATTACATTCAGAACAACACAGAATACGACAGTGTGCATGATATGTGTTCCGCATTAAAAAACGATGCAAGCGGAGAGGCCAAAGAAATTGCAAGGGAACATACGATAAATTCACTGATTGATACGATGATGGAACAGACTACATTCATTCAGCTTCCGGAAAGCCTTATCCAAAGAGAGCTGGAAGTCCTCCAGAAAGATGACTCAAACGCAACATATGAACAGGCAAAGCATAGTCTTTATAAAATTTTCTTTATCGCATCGGTTATAAAGAATGATGGCGTTGCGACAAAAACGGACCTGGAAAAAAGATATGAAAAGCTAGACAAATCGGAAAAAGAAGGACTTTCGAAATATGAGATTGAAAGAAAAAAGTACCTTTTATTTGAGGAGGATGTTGTTACCAGCATTTATAAAAAAGTTCAAATTAACAGTCAGGAAAGTTCAACAAGCAGCTCTGATGCTGCTGAAAATGATAACACTGAGGACGATAATTCAATCGAATGATTCTGAGTAACACGAAGAGCAGAGATTTATATTTCTGCTCTTTTTTTTTGCAAAAAAAACGTAATCCTTCATATTGTTTTCGGCATATTAACATAGAGCACGAAAACCTGAAAAGGAGGCCGAAAAATATGCGAAAAACAATGTATTCAGCAATGAAAAATCTAGCAGAATATATTGCCGGGAACGAAAGTTATGACTTTGAAACTATCTGGAAAGAATGGGGTTCCAAATATAAACCATTAGAAGAAACCACTAAAGAATTAAAAAAGATGGGAGAAAGTTTATGTCAGATAGATAAGAGTGACATCAAATCGGTGCCGGAGAGGAGCTATCGTGAAACTATAAAAAAGATGTTAAAGCCAGAAATCAACAAGGAGGAGTTTTTTGATGGACACGTCAGTGACAAAGGTGAATGCTGCCGATAATGCTCAACTATTAGAAGAAAAGAAGGTAGTCTACAGTTCAAATGGAAAATACGACCCACAGGAGATTAATAAACTGGTCAAAGTATACCATATGGCGCTTGAAGCGGGCGACAACGCAACGGTACAGGACGCATTTACGCAGATATACTATTTTATCAAAAATTACGTTTATAAAACACTTTGGGATAACTATCGCACACTTATGCAGAACAGATATCACCAGGAAGACATTGTTCAAGATGTGTGGATTAAGATTTTTTCGGAATTAAAAAATTACGACCCTGACAAAGGTGCTATCACTACGTTCATAGCGCCATGGATTCGCCATGTGGTAAGCGATTATGCAAGCAAAAATTTCAGAAAAACCTCTGTATATTATGCGAATGCCATGAAAAAAATCAATGGCGCGCAGAATTACTGCAAACAATATGGATTAAATGCAGATGACATTGAGACAATCATGAGCCTGACAGGGCTGTCAGAAGCGACCGTAAAGAATACTCTTGATTTAATGTCAAAAAAAGACAGCGTCTCATACGAAGCATTAATTGATGCGGGCGCAGACTATACAGCATCAATTAAAGGACCGGAAGAATCTGTTATTGAATCAGAATCAGAGGAAAACTTAAAAACAATCCTTAAGGATGTATTGACGGACGAAGAGCTTAATCTCTTAGAACTGTTGTTAAATCCTGAGAATTCAAGTAAAAAGCACTCCAGTTATCGCGAGATTGCAGAACAGATTCCAGGCAGTAATATTCCAAAAGTAAAACGTAAGATATCACGCATTACCACAAAGCTAAAAAATAATAAACAGTTTGCACAATTGTACCCTTATATTATCGCACAGGAAAAAGCATTGGAGGATAATTACATACCAGTCATGGGTGATGATGGGAATGAAGATGACGACATGTATGAGGAGTTCGATGACATGGACATGTCGGAAGGATGGAAAAGAACGAAAAAAAATAAGTAGCCTGTCATACAGGCTCATGATACCGCGAGCTATGCTCAGCTATGCTCGCTTGTCAGCCTCTGCGAGGCTTGGTAGCGAGCCGATGCGGCAAGGTATCATGCGTGCTCTGGTACCGACTCCGGCAAAGCCGGGGAGGTATCAAAGTTGGACGAGGGCTTTCCTCCCGTCGATGGTTTTTAAAAAAAATAAAAAAAATCCGTCCGGTTCACAAATTATTCTGCATATTGATTCTGATGATACAGATGACAGCCAGGAATTTTACAAAAAGTCCTGAAGGACCTTACTGATATTGTACAAAGAAGCGAAAAAAAAAGAAATAAAAAGAGACAAGAGATTCGTGGAAATATCACGCGGTCAAATTGAATATTGAGGTGTCACCTCTACCAAGAGGACGTTAATTATTGTTTTTTTGCATAAAGATAAAGAGAGGAAAAACAAAATCAGCAAAAATGATAAAAAAACGTGATGAGAACGAGACATATGCTGCAGTAATGCAGAGCAAGGACCAATCTGGTTACTAAAACAACGTTAAGTGTTGCCGAGCGGCAAAAGTCGAGCAGGGAGCGGAAAAAATAGTTTGGTCTTAGACTATCCGATGACCTAAGGGGGTGTAGTGCGTTGCAAGCCCTTTGCCTAATACGTAGTTGTATGCGTAAGATGCGAAAGCACGGGTGAAAACCTGGTTAAGAGTAGGACGCGGGGGAGTTTGTGGATAACGGAATCCGCGGGAATAAAGACAAACTGTATATACAGTTGATGTAATAAAACCGCAGCAGGAGGAAGTGAAGCACAGATGCACAGGCAGCTTGCGGGCTGCCGGGACCTGTAGGATGATGGAAACATCATGGCGTGTGGGATGTGCCATAGATTGTACAGAAGAAATGTATAATTTAGACTACGCCAAAATCAGCACGGCTGATTTGAACTGCAGGGTTGCGCTTTCCGATAAACTCTTCGATAAGTTTTTCGATGAGTGCGACTGCTATCTAAGACCGTCATGATGTGAAGCGACCGATTCCGACGGGCTACATAAAATCTGAGCAGAATGGCATAGCGTTCTCCTTCTTCCGCGCAGACGCATACCATTATAGGGAGAGTCTGCGCTTTTTCGCAAGGAGAAACTATGTCAATCTGCTCAGCTCCCTCCTCCTCTGGGCTACATGGCGGCCTTTGGCCGCCTTTCAAAACGTAAGGTTACGAAATATAAATTTACTTTTTTCAAAGTGTAACGTTGAGATGGTAACTGGGAATGCAGCCCATTAACGAAGGGTGTGATTTATCCGGTAAAGCGACATCACGCATCGTAATAACACTCAACATGTCAAAACTTTTAGAATATATGAATCACGCCCGCACTAACGAAAGAAAAAAACTGAGACAAGACATGTACACTGCAAAATCTTTATATATCTGGAACGCGAAGATACTGAATATCACGATATATATGAATTTTAAGAAAACTTATAGGATATCCAGTATCGGAGCGGATAGAACCTTCCGCGATTTTGCAGTGTACATGTCTTGTCTCGAGGTCAGAGTAATCGGCTTGCCGATTAGGATGACCTCCATGTTTTTTATATACGTTTTTCATATACAAATACACTGTTCTTCCAAATATTTATCATATTGTACATAGAGACCCGGGACACAAACAACGTGCTTGCGACAACTGGCCATTGTATCAACACTTTAAATTCCTGTTTCGGTTATCGGCAACAAAACACACAGGAGGATAAAATATGTTTTTTGTTATAGTTATTCTAGTAATAATCATTGTATTCCTGGCGAACCAGATACGTATCGTCCCTCAGCAGGCATGCTACATTATTGAGCGCCTTGGAAAATACAGCACAACGTGGGAGGCTGGCCTGCATGTGAAAGTTCCAGTCATTGATAAGATTGTAAAGAAAATCTCCATCAAGGAACAGGTGTACGATTTTCCGCCACAGGATGTTATCACAAAAGATAACGTCACAATTAGTATCGATTCTGTCGTGTATGCAAGTGTTTTCGACCCAAAATTGTATACATATGGGATTGAGAAACCTATCACTGGTTTACAGAATTTGACAGCCACGACTCTCAGAAGTATTATTGGCGCCATGGAATTAGACCAGACACTGTCTTCGAGAGCAGATATCAACCGCCAGATGCAGGATGTGCTTGATGAAGCAACTGATGAATGGGGCATTAAGGTATCACGCGTGGAGGTCAAAAATATCAAGCCACCGAAAGAGATTGAAGAGGTCATGACAAAGCAGATGAGGGCTGAAAGAGAAAGACGCCAGACCGTATTGGAAGCACAGGCACATAAAGAATCTGTAGTATCCAGGGCAGAAGGTGATAAGCAGGCGAAACTGCTTGACGCAGAAGCTGAGAGAGACGCAAAAATTGCTCTTGCGAAAGGCCAGGCGGAGGCTATCAGGCTTGTATATGAAGCAGAAGCAGAAGGACTTAGAAGGCTTGCGGAGTCAGGCGTAAATGAAAATATTTTACGTTTAAAATCTATTGAAGCGATGAAGGATGTGGCCGATGGCCGGGCTACAAAAATCTTTATCCCAAATAATCTGGCAGAAGGTGTCGGGCCTGCAGCGATTGCCGGCGAGGCTTTTTGGGGAGCAACAAAGGAACCTAAAAAGGAATTCTCAAATGCCGAAGCGGAAAAAATCCGAAAAGAAAGATGCGTCAAAAAGACGGTGTCTGAGGATGCCTGTATGAAAGCACCAAGGACGAAAGTAAGTATGCAGTCGGCGATGACTAATGCGGGAATGGTCCATGATATGCATAAGGACGAAACTGACTGACAGGCGCTGCAATAGACAAAAAAAATAAGAAAAAGGTACATCGCAAAATGCTACGATGTACCTTTTTTATTTTATTTTGCATATTGGAGAATAGAGAAAAGAAAAAAAAGACTCTCTAAAAGAAAGAAAACTATAGAAAAAAAAGAGGAGGAAAAAATATGGCAAGACATAATTATGTGAGTGTTCTTGCGCTGGTACGAAAGGAACCAAAATTCAAAGACACAGTTGACGGAAGAGCCGGAATCGTTGGTCTTACAACGATTATGAGTGGAAGAGAGTACGACAAGGCTACAAGCGGTTATCAATTAAACAGTGTTTCTTTTTGTGCCAGAACACAGGAAAAAGAAATTCTTGATGTGATGGATACATTGCAGTTATGGGATGTTGTAAAAATGACAGGATTTTTAGCAACAAGAGAAAAAGATAAAAAAGCAGAGTGTCCGTTTTGCAATGCGGTCAACCGAAGAGTTGATGCATGCGTAAGAAACGGAAAGCCAAAATCCGGTGGTAATGAGATTTTTGTATATCCAATTACGCTAAGAGTAGAGGAGAAGTTTGAAACCGAACAGGCAGCGTACGAGTATCTGCATGCAAACGAAGAGGATGCAAACCGTGTGTTTGTGCTTGGTAATTTAACAAACTCTCCTATCCACGGGGAGCTACAGGGAGGACGAAAGCCGTATACAAGATTCCAGCTGGCTATCAACCGTAAGTATTGCCCAAAGGGCGGAAATGAAATGTACGAAAGGACAGATTATCCGTGGGTGTATTCTTATGGCGACAAATCTATCGAAGATTACCAGAATCTTGAAAAAGGTGCCCTCGTATTTGTAGATGGCGCCCTGCAGGCAAGAAAATTTAAAGAACAGTATACCTGTGGAGTATGCGGCGAAGAATATGACGTAAGGGGAAGGACACTGGAAGTCCTTTCATACGATACAGAATATCTTAGACTTCCGAACCTGGCTCCGGATGACGAAGAAGACGATGATGAGAACGAAGATTCAGAGTAACTATATGAGGCAGCGGCATGAACTCCGCTGCTTTTTTGATGAAACAAAAAACATTCATATTAAATGTGAAACAAAAACAAATAAGAAAGGGGAAATTAATTTGAGAACATTTAATATGGAAGGCCTGAAAGATTTATGGGAAGACTATTCTTCTGCAATAAAATCGACAAAGATTGATTTTAAAAAAGCAAAAATCTATCAGGCAAAGGAAATAAAAACAGGAGGGCTGGAAATGCTGGTCACATCCGTAAGTACTGGAAAACAGGAGACGATTTTTGAACAATTGCCTGATAAAATGTGCTATATCATCAATAAATCCGAGTGCTTTTATGAGATTGACGGAATACGCTATATCCCAAGCCGTGAAGTAAACAGCAGAACGCTGAACGATTACAGCCGCAAGAATATTGTTGATGACTGTATGAACAAAGGAAAAACAAAAGAACCTCCTATAACGGTAAATCATTTCTCATCACCGGACACATTGAAAACACTGGCCGGAAGATTAAGGCGGACAGATGAGCTTATCGGTATTCATTATAAACCGGTCCGTGCCAGAAAAAAAGTATATGCACGGCTTGTTGGGCTAAAATCTATGAATGGTGAGAATCAGATTTCTGCGGTAGAGATTGCTAGATGTCTATATAATAAATGCGGAAGGAGTATGCTGTTTGAGTCTGCATACCTAGAGCAGATAAAAAGACAGCCAGCATTAAGCTTTAATTTTAGATGCAAACCTGCCCGGTTGCGTTCCGACGGAATCCCGGTATGTATTTTGTTCCAGGATACATTATCTGGGAGAAAGAGCATGCGCGTCGATTTTGCGGTAAAGATTGACAACAGGCTGTATATCCTTGACAGCATGGAAGTTAACCATCGTACTAAGATGTCCGGAGACGAGATTGCCGATAACATCATTAAACGATTCGAAGTATGTTATACGGCAGATTTAAATCTAAATATTACAGCAAATGATATCATTAAAAACGTGCTGCAAAAAGGACTTGTTCCAAAAAAAGCAGAAGAGAGGTTTGTAACTTATATGTCATCTATTAACACTGATACGCCAATCGCTATGGCTTCAGATGTAATAAAGACAGGGATATTTAATATAAAAAACAAAAAGCATACAAGCAGCGGATATGACGGCGGAAAGCGTCGCTATGAGTTGGAGTTAGGGCGCGCTCTGATAAGATAATGCTTTCAAAAAATATAAGACCGGGGAGATATCTCCGGTTTCTTTTTTTGGCATACTAATTTTAATCTCTGCACTCAGTCTTACGGCTTCGCTTGTCATTTGCTGCGCAAATTGGTAACGAATCCGGCAGAGCTGGTGGGGTATCGAGATAAACGCATAAGAAGGTATGGAGGAATAAGGTATGGCATTTATGACAGAAACGGCAAAATATGAAACAAAAAATGTGGAAAATATGATTAGAGGCTCTCGTAATATTACTTTTTTGAATATATTTAGCGTAGGTAAAGAAATCCTGCGTATCGAAGCAGAAACCTATTATGTGGAAGATGTTCTTGAGAATGGCGATGTTATTAATATAATCGGAAAATTCATTGCAAACTCTGACCCTTGTGCCAAATTGAACATCGTTTGTAAAGATGAAAGAAAGAGAAGACCGGAAACATTAAGAAAAGTTGGAGTAACGCTTGAAGAATTAAGAAATGGTATGGAAAAGAAGGAAATGGCAAGAGCTGTGTCTGATTATTTTATAAAATATGACGGGATTATAGTTTCTTGCAAACCATATTCTATTATTTCGATGCTGAATAATAATATCATTGAATCCAAGTATAAATCTATTGATAATTCATATTTTGATATAAAAAGAATGGCTAAAAAGTGCGGTGAAAATTTTACAGATAAGAACAGCCTGGAAAATCTAAAAGAAACGTTTATAGACTGCACCGGAAGTTACCGCAGGATGAAAAAGATGGAACAAAATAAAAAAGCCTGCGTTGTAAACTATGCATATTTTTGGCAGAGTTCGTATCGAAACTATGCAGAATGGATTTTTTGCGATACTTCGATTGGGAAGATTTATTATGACACGTTGACTGAGAAATGGGGGATTACAAAAAAAGAGGAAAAAGAAAATGGGCTGCGTATCGAAAGTGTTGATACTTTTGATGTAAAAAAACAATTGATGGATAAATATAGAGTGAATAGCATGATGGAGCTTAAAAACCTGCTCAAAGAAAAAGCAGAAGAAAGAGAAAAAAGAATGGCAGTCTGATATCTGGAAATGAGTCCGGCAAATCCGGGAAGTCAGTAACAAAGGACAGAAGTCTCAGGCTGGAGATGCTGCTCTGGTGTTTTTTAGCGACAATCAAATTTGGCATATTAAAGATGCTAAACAAAATATAGCTAAAATAGCTAAAAAAAGAAAGGAAAAAATATTATGAAATTTAAAACAGACTATGAGACATTTAGAGGAGCAATCGCAACAATTGGAAAAGCTGTAAAGAAAAACGGTATCAACGAAATGGCCGTTGTTAAGATGGAGGTAAAAGGAAATATCCTGGAGTTATCTACAAATGGTAATATTGGATGCATCGTCCAGGTTGAATTGACAGATGGAGAAGATGGAGAGTTTGTCGTGTCATTTTCAGAACTTAACATCTTTAGTCTTAGAAAGTGCACCGGAAAAATCTCTGCATCATCAAGTGATGATGGCAACGCTATGACCATGATGTACAGAGACGGAAATGCCAAGACTGTACTCACAAGAGTTGATGTTGTATTTAATGACGTAGCAAAGCCTGAAAAAGATACACCGAAGGTTGCGCTTCCGTTTGCAACATTAAAGAAAATGGTTGCAGAAACAATTTTTGCTGCAAGCCGTGAGGAGACAAATGCAGGGTATGGCGTACATCTGAATATCCGTGAAGATGAGGACGGGCTGCTGGCTCTTACGATTACATGCCTTGATGGCTTACGCGTGGCTCAGCGAACTGCATATGCTGTCAAGAATGGAGACTACACCGGAACTGTGATTGTTCCGCCTGAGCAGTTTAAGACAATGATTGACATTGTAGATGCATCAGATGATGATGCTAATATCGATATTACTATCGATAGCGGAAAATTATATATGGATTACAGTAAAAAGCATGTGTGCATTCCGGTCCTGGATAAAAAATATCCGGCCGTACAGCGAATGATTGACGGAGAAATCGGAAAAGACGCTTGCAAATTCTCTATCACAATTGACAAGAGAGACTTTATTGAATCCATCTCCTGTGTTCAGTATGTACTTCAGGAGACCGGGGCATCTGGAGTGAACTCATCAGCGATGCTGAAATTCAAAGAAAAAGAACTCGAGATTGGAGGAATCGGTCTTTCTCAGTATGGAGAAAAGATTGAGGCTGAGACAGTCGGAGAAGTTCCAGAGCCTGCTTATTTTAACCCGGATTTTCTGAAAGAAGCAGCAAGCATTTATCCTAAGGACAAAATTACAATCGGAGTGATTGGACCGAAAGCGCCAATCTGGATGTGCTGTGGGGACAGTAACGAATATGTTTACTGTGTGCTTCCAAGAAAACGCGAATAAGATAAAAATAGAAAAGTTAACATAATAAAAAAGCAAGAGGGCAGCCCTCTTGCTTTTTTAATCTTGCACGCTTTGTGAACCTCTCGGAAATTGATAACTCCCCGGCTTTGCCGGAGTCGTTACCAGAATAAATATGAATTACCGAGTATCCGAAGACACCAGGTAAAACAATTACTTTTACCTGCGAGAAATACAACCGACACATATGCAAGCATATGCACCAGAACTATCCCTGGACAGAGGCCCGGCTGCAGACATGCTACAGCAGGACACGACGAGGCTCCTATGGGCCTGAAGCTTTCGACAGAAGGTGTAATAGTCAGAGACTATTTCTTTTCTGCATACTCGTTTCAGGCCGCTGCTTTGTATTGGTCGTTACGTGATTTGTATATCATCTTAAGATTCTTCTGTAACTCATTATGTTTATACTTATACTTTTCGCATATCTCCTGTATTTCCTGGTCGTCGATTCTTGCCTTGATGTTCAGGCTTCCAACATAATCCGCATCCGCTTCATATCCGCAGCACTTGCATTTAAAAGACTTGCCATTGCGGTTGTCTTTTTCAAGATGGCTGCATACCGGACATGTCTGGCTGGTGTAATCCGGTATAATTTCCTTGAAATCATAGCCATACCAGTTTAAAGTTTCCATGAGCTTCTTCTGCAGCTTCCCTCTCGCAAATGTTGACATCATACCGTTAGACTTACGGCTTTTGTTAAATTCCCTGATATCCAGTTTTTCTAGGACTGTCAGGGTATCATGTGAGATTGATTCTATATATCTGTCTATGCTTGATTTAATCTCATGGTCAAGTGTTTCATAATAGCAGCGCTTCTTGCGGTATGGGGCATCAGCCTTTTGAATCATCTGGTCAAGCCGGTCCATCTTTTTGATGAGAGAACGTCTCACATCTTCCGGAAGGGCCTTATGTCTTCGCAGGTAATGGCTGATACTGCGTTTTTTATTTCTCATGTCAGACAGCGAAGCGAATGACTTTTCCACTGTATCGTGGTAAAAAGCAATCACCGGCTTCATGCTGCCGATTGCTTTATCTTCAGATGTATGCAGTGTGTCAGAGATACCGACATCAACGCCTACCACATTTGAAGTCTTTGGCTGTTTCATTTTTGACTCATAACTCCATCCGACCTGCAGGATTCCGTTTTCATCAATTGACGCCATGACCGTACCGGCCATTTTATGTGATTTGATTTTATTGGCAGAATGTCTGCTTGTGTTAATCGGTATTACGATTCTTTCTGCGTTTTTATGTAAAGCGTCGCTTATCTTAATCACATATGGCATGACGGTATCTGTTGATACTTCAATCTTCATCAGCCTGCTGTCAAGAGGCATATGCGCCCGTCTTAATTCTGGGACACGGTATTCCATTGATAAACTGATATACATATCCATGAATTCCACCTGTTTAAATGTAAACTCGTCGTCTGACATTTCATTCAGGATACTGATACAGTCTTCATAGAAAGCCTTGTCTTTCTTTGTTTTAGACGCAATCTGTTTCATAGTGCTCAGCATCTCAGACTTCGTCTTGGAATCAATGGACATTGCAAACAGGACTTTTGATGATGTAAAGACTGACTGTTCTTCTGTATACATATCCTGCCGGATGCTATCCATACGGTTAGAAAGATGGGTCACCGCCATGTCAAAGGCATTCTGAGAGAATGCAGAATTTGCATTTTTCGGACGGATGGATTTTTCAAACTTGCGGATGTCACTGCTCTTCTTATCATTTTTTACGATTTGAAGTGTAAATTTATCATTACCCGCAAGGAGTCTGATATATCCATTTACCATCTTTGTAAATTCATTCTGCATATCCCGGATGATTTTAGATTTGTCTTTATTCGGGCTGCCATACAGAAATACACTTTTCGTCATAGAAGTTTCAAACTGCGTATCTTTGCGTCTTCTCGCCTTTGCCATTCGTCTCACCTCCTTGCCTTTTCATTACATATTTAATATGCCGAAAAATTTACAGACCGGTCGTTTTTTGCGAAAAATTTCTGTATGGAAGTAAAAAATCTTCGCATCCATATCTGGACACGAAGATAAAAATCGTAAACGATACTTTTATTTATTTCGCGCTTTCATCTCGGTAATTTAATTGCCGAGGATTCCCGCTTTATATCCTCTAATTGTTCATATTTTGACATGAACATATAGTTATGAAAAAGAAAATCATTTTTCACTGCAGACGGCATGCTGTCGTGCATGTATTCCAGCGGTGTTGCGTAAAAACTGATATATAATTGATATAATTTATTTTGTTTTAAATATTTAATACACTCTTTTGAAGAAAAGAACCTGTATAGTTCATCTTCTGATTTGAACATACATGTTTTGTTGATTACGTATTGAAGACATATTTTGGCGCGAAGCATACCTAAGTATCCGTACATATAGTCCTTTGGGTATCGCCCCTCTCCTGCCATTACCTTATCATATACACGAAGTGTATACCTTTTTACGTCGTAATCCACATAGCGAGGATAAAGAAGATAAAGTATATATTCTGTATCATCCTTGGTAACATCAGATGGAAACGCAATGTATTTTACCATCTGGTCAAGTTTCATAAATGAAATGTAATTTTTATTAAATAGCTTTATTGCATTGTGGATATCCCATCCTAATAAATTCTCTATCGCATATCGGATTACAGAAAGTGCAATCCTCTCGTTTCCCTTTTTGTCAAACAAAAAATAGCTTGTCGGTATGCGCTGCCGGTTTCCAAGCAGGACATCTTCATAATCGTTTAATATTCCCATTGTATTTTAACTCCTTTTTCCGATATTTTTTATTTCTTTCTTTTAATATGCGAAATGAATCCCTTTTTAACCTAGCCGTGCCGATATTTTTTTTATTTTGCATATTGGAGATAAAGATAAAGGAGGAAAAATATATGGCGACAACAGATATTTTATACAGATATTTTAAAGCCAGACAGGAAGTAAATGAAAACGGACATGCAGAAACTCTTGCTCAATGCATCCATTACAATCGCGGAGTTGATGCAGTGGTCCTTGATATGAAAGATAAAGGACTGGCTCAAAAAATATTAAAAGAAACAGATATAAATGATGCTTTTGACTCATGGCTGTTGGATATTGCTGGAAACTTGGTTTTAATATATCCACGAGAACAAAGAGAAAAATACATGGAAATTCAGCCACATTTGGTGCTTGGAGAAAAACTGGTGCAGTATGGAGGATTTTCGCACAGCGAAGCAAAAGGTATGATAGATTTTCTTAAGGAAGCAGGAGTGGATTATAAGCAGTCCATCGGAGAGGATGGAAGGATTAGCTTTTTGCTTGCAGAAAATAAAGAATATATATTTAAAAACGCGATGGATACAATAAAGCAAGAAGAAACCACGGAAGTTGGCGAAAAACATTTCGTATCACAGAATTTGTATTGGCGCTATGCCATCAACCAGGCTTCAAAGGCGCTAAATCATGATGGCGTTGTATTTTTAGGGAGCGAAGCAGGGACGCGTGGAATAAGAGTTGACAAAAATGGAGCAATCAGTATGAATCCATTAAAAAAAGGACGTTTTATTCCAAAAAATGACCCGGATTATGAGCGTAAAGTATTGAGTGAAATTCTGAATACGATGAATGGAAAAGAATTTCCTGTGAAAGTTTTTTATGGAGAACTCGCCGATGTGATGAGCAAGGATATGACGCGTAAAAGTTTACGGGAATCCCCTCTAATGCTAAAAAAAAGAGAAGCATTGGATATACTAAATTTAAGCGACATCCCTTCTGTTGATGAAATTGGAAAGATGGTAAACAATCTTGAGGACTATGGAGACCGCGAAAGAAAAGCGATTTATTCTTTGATGCGGATGCGGGTATGTCGGGATTACAAGATAGAAGATATCCAAGCGTACAAGATGTCTAAGCAGGATAAGCAGGATTATAAACAGATGCATGAACAACATATAAAACAATTTGCGAAAGGATATAGACAAGACAGGGAGGGGCTGGTAGATGAAAGATGATAAAGAACTTGAACAGAAAAAGCTTGCCTTTGTCTTGTATGGCATCTTGTGGTTTATTGGCCTGATGATAGCTGGTGCATTTGGCTATCAGAAGCATACACAGGATGGAGCAAGTATTTTTTCAGCAGTGGAAGCGGTATCCCATTTTGGTATCTTCTATTGGTTAAATCCGGTAAGCTGGGGTACATGCTTGAGATGGACGTTTATATATTGGATTGGTGTAGCGCTTTTCATGATATATGAGCAAAAATGGAAACATGATGCGGCCGGTAAAGAGGCCGGCTCGGCTCATTGGAATAAGAAAGTTGAAGAATTTAACCAAGGACATTCGGAGCCGTTTGGTGAAAAGACTTTTAGTGACGAGCCTGGTCTGACAAAAAAAATGGGTGGGGAAAACCTGAACAATAAAAAGACACCACCAGTACCAGGAAACCCTAACATGATAGAATCGGAATTGGTAAGGCTGTCAACAGCTGATATGAAAACACATTTGAATAACAATGTTTTTATTGTCGGTGGTGCTGGTACTGGTAAATCACGATTTTTTATAAAGCCAAACGTATTACAGATGAACTGCTCTTACATAGTAACAGACCCTTCCGGAGAGCTTCTGAAATCAATGCATAACGTATTGGTTGAGAATGGGTATAAGATAAAAGTATTTAACTTGGTCGATATGTCTCATTCAAATAAGTACAATCCATTCCGATACGTCAGGAGCGAAACAGATGTCAGTATTCTGGTGGACTGTTTTATTTCAAACACAACAGGTCCGGACCAAAAAAGCGGCGACCCGTTCTGGGATAAATCGGAAAAGGCTTTGCTCTCAGCGCTGGTATTTTATCTTGTTGATATTGCTGATGCAGAGTTTAGGAAGTTCTCAACCATTTTGTGGATGGTACAGTTGGCACAGATGGATGAAAACGGCCGGCCAGGTCAAAAGCCATCGTCTGAATTTGGCTTCTCTATAGATATGCCGCTTGATGAATTGTTTGATGGAACAAAAAAAATCGGTAAAAAAACAATTACAGATAAAAAGACAGGAAAGAAACAGACGGTGCTGGATGCTGTGGAGGTTACGGACCAAAAAGAAATTGGAAGGCTGCGTGATAAAATAGAGACTTCACTTTGCCTCACCAACTATAAGACGTTCAAACTTGGTGGAACAAAAACGTTGAAATCCATTTTGATTTCAGCTGCTGTTAGACTGAACCCATTCAGCATTCCGGCAATCCAGAATCTGACAGATGATGATAACGTGGAACTGGAGAAGGTGGGCGATGAATTGACGTGCTTTTTTGCAATCATTCCGCAGACGAACAGCACATTTAACTTCTTGATTTCCATGCTGTTCTCTCAGATGTTTGAATCTTTATATTATAAGGGTGCCACAATACCGAATAGCCGGCTTCCATATCATGTAAGGTTCCTGCTCGATGAGTTCGCCAACATCGGCAAGATTCCGGAATTCCCACAGAAGATTTCCACTTGCCGAAAATATAATATATCAACAACGATTGTCCTGCAGTCTATTGCACAGATAAAAATGCTGTATAAGGATGACTATGAGACAATCATCGGTAACTGTGACACCGCAATCTGCCTTGGTACAAATGAGCAGACTACGGCAGATTATTTCAGTAAAAAACTTGGAAAAGGTACCATCACGTCGAGAAGTAAATCCACGCCCGTGGGCAAGAGCGGAGGCAATCTATCGTTTAACCAAACAGGACGTGAATTGATGCTTCCAGATGAGATAATGACCATGCCGTTTGACAAATGTATTGTCATGATGCGAGGAATCGACCCATTTTATGATAGTAAATATCCACTGGAAAAGCATCCACAGTTTATGAAAACAGGTGATGGGGATGAAAAAAACTTTTATTTCCTGGAGCAGGACGAAGAGTTTTCGTGCGTTGATAAGTCAGTAGAATATGAGGAGATAGCCGAGCAGGAAGAAAATAATGATACAGTAAGCGAAAAGTACCAGCCTAAAACACTGGAAGAAGTGCTGGACGGAATTCTGGTCAACTATCCGGAAGAAGATGGATATTATCTGATTAAGGATGCAGATAATAACAAAACAAGGAATTCAATGATTACAAAGTACAGTGAATTGCTGGAAGACACAATCCAGATGTCTATGGGTAACGACGAAACAACGATATTGTTTGACGGGAAAAATATGGATATTGCTCTTGCAAAAGGTCTGATAAACAGGGCTTTTGAACAACATGACGGGGAATTTGAGGATTTAGCCGTTGCCTGCAACGGAATCAGTGATGGACATGTGTGCTGGTTCGGCGCAAAGAATGACCAATGTAATATCGTTAAAGTAGCAGAACGATTACAGTTGTCAATATCCAAGAAAAAACGAGGAAACATATCCAGGCAGGATTTATATAAAGTTAACGATATCCTATCAGAAGATAAGTTTGAAGAATTAAAAAAAGGATGTAAAAATGGTGCTCATTGTATGGCTTCACAAAAAAATAACGATGTAGATTTTGATGATTATGATGATGATAATGATTGACATTGCTGGTTAGAAAGGAA
>ENA-OPCL01001128-OPCL01001128.1-human-gut-metagenome-genome-assembly--contig:-NODE-1128-length-20811-cov-10.643091_pt1 | contig 20811 bp, 9 predicted proteins | sample MGYA00241251_ERZ501482 | MGnify/ENA primary metagenome ERZ501482 (study PRJEB25962, sample SAMEA2042581) | human gut metagenome | biome: human gut; feature: human-associated habitat; material: faeces... | reverse complement strand
GGGTGGTGGACTTACCGCAGCCGGAAGGACCGACGAAAACGATAAATTCCTTATCAGCGATTTCCAGGTTGAAATCCTTAACGGCAGTAACATTGCCCGGATAGATTTTGTAAATATGACGGCAACTAATGCTGGCCATGGGTCATTACCTCCAAATTGGTTTTTATGATTTTATTGATACGCTCAGCACGTATTTTTCTTGACAAATCTATAATAGCAGGGTACGATTGAAAAAGATATAGCACTTTATTGATATTGGAGGTCAGAAATTGATATTTGATCCAACCACCTGCTGCGCCTGCGCCGCAGTGCAGGAGCTGCAGGGCGAAGCGCCGCTTACCCTTTCCGGCGAGGGCCTTTGGGCAGGGGTACTTTCCAGCGGGCAGTGCGTGCTGGAATGCCCCGGCAGCCAGAGCGCGGCGGGCTCCTCCGGTGATCTTTTGCTGGGCTTTGGCACCTTCACGCTGCGGCCCGTTACCCCCTGCCATCTGCTGTGCGTGCGGCTGACCGGGCTGGCCGTGCAGCAGTTTTTGGCCGGGCTGCCGCAGCCGCGCTTTGCGGATGGGGCTTCCTGCCCCAGTGCAGCGGAGCTGCTGGCCCGCGTGTGCGGTGCCGGGAATGCCGACGATGCCGCCAGCGCCGCCGCCCCCTACACCCTGCTGTGCGCCCTTGCCCACGGGGACGAGGAATCCCGCCATCTTTCGCCGTTGGTAGCCCGCGCGGTGGAAGCCATCCGCGATAACTACATGGCCCTGTACGGCGTGGAAGAACTCAGCGCCCAGCTTGGGGTCAGCAAGTGCCACCTTGTGCGGGTCTTTTCTTCCGAGATGGGCATGCCGCCGGGCCGCTTTTTGACCAGCGTGCGCATTGAAGCTGCCAAACTGCTGCTGGCCGAGCGGGAGTACAGCCTGGAAATGATCGCCGGGCTGTGCGGTTTTTCCGGTGCCAACTACCTGTGCCGCGTGTTTAAGCGGGAAACGGGTTTAAGTCCCGCCGCCTGGCGTGAAACCGCCGCCCACAAAGCCGTGGTGCAAAAGCTGCCCGCCCGCAACAACGAAATCTATGTGTAAAAGCAGTTCATTTTGTATCCTTATCATTTTGTATCCTTATATAAAGAAGAAACATTTGTGTATCCAGAAACAACCTATTTCCTATCGAGACCGTAGGGGCTATGCTTCATAATAAAAGACGCTTCCCCCCTGTTCGGCTGTATTCCCCACTTTTTCGCGTTTTGCGTTGACTCAACCGTTCCCGTCCTATATACTGAAAGATACGGCACTTTTGCCGCCGACCGGGCTGCCCGGCTGTATCCCTGCAAGGAAAAGGAGGAGATGCCGTGATTTTCGGCAAGTACATCAACCGTTATTACCTCAAAAATGCGCCCGTGCTGCTGCTTGGGCTGCTGGCCCTTTTAATGGTTGACTATATCCAGCTGTTGATCCCCCAGTTTTACCGTCTGGTCATCAATGGGGTCAACCTGGGGCAGGTGGTCGTAAACGGCCAGACCCTGCCCTTTACCAAAGAGGTTTTGCTGCAGCACATCTGCCTGCCCATGATCTGGATCGTGGTGCTCATGGTCATTGGGCGCTTTTTGTGGCGTATCTGCTTTTTCGGCTCCGCTGTGCGGGTTGCTGCCAACCTGCGCGAGCGGATGTTTGACCACAGCCGCCAGCTTTCGCAGCAGTATTACCAGGTTAACAAGGTCGGCAACCTGATGAGCCTTTACACCAATGATATTGATACCATCCAGGAATGTTTTGGTGATGGTATCCTGATGTTCTTTGACGCTTTGGTTCTCGGCCTGATGGCCCTGTACAAAATGTGGCGCATGGATTATAAGCTCACCCTGCTGGCTTTGATCCCTGCCCTCATCATGTTCGGCATCGGCACCGTCATGGGCACCGCCATGACCAAGCGCTGGGAAGAACGCCAACAGGCATTCTCCGATCTTTCAGACTTTGCACAGGAGAATTTCTCCGGCATTGCCGTTATCAAGGCGTTTGTCAAAGAGCTGAAAGAGCTCATAGCATTCCGCAAGCTGAACAAACAGAACGAGGAGATCAACGTCATCTACACCAAAATTGCCACCCTGCTGGAAGTGCTCGTGACCCTGTTTGTCGAATCCGTCATCTGTGTCATCCTGGGGTATGGCGGTTATCTGGTCTACCAGGGCCGGTTCAACGCGGGCCAGCTGGTAGAGTACATCGGCTATTTTGAGGCCATCGTCTGGCCCATCATGGCAATTTCCATGCTGATCGAAAAGACCTCCCGCGGCAAGGCTTCCCTGAACCGCATCACCGAGCTGCTGGACGCCCCCATTGATGTGGCCGACCGCCCCGGCGTGCAGGAGCTGCAGAACCCGCAGGGCAGTGTGGAATTCCGCCACCTGACCTTCCGCTACCCGGACGGCGAATACGATGTGCTGCAGGATATCTCCTTCACCATCCACCCCGGCGAAAGCGTGGGCATTGTGGGGAAGACCGGCGCGGGCAAAACGGCGCTGGTGGACCTGCTGCTGCGCACCTACAACGTGCCGGACGGCACCCTGTTTGTGGACGGCAAGGACGTGAACACCCTGTCCATCCATTCTGTGCGCGCTGCCTGCGCCTATGTTCCACAGGACAACTTCCTCTTCTCGGATACCATCGCCCACAACATCGGCTTTGGTGTGGACGATGCCTCCCCCGAAATGATCGACCACGCCGCCAGCCTGGCCGATGTGCGGGACAACATCGTGGACTTTAAGGATGGTTACGAAACCGTTCTGGGTGAGCGCGGCGTGACCGTTTCCGGCGGCCAGAAGCAGCGCATCTCCATTGCACGCGCCCTGCTGAAAGACGCCCCCATCCTGATTCTGGATGACTCTGTTTCCGCTGTGGACACCCGCACCGAAAAAATCATTCTGGACAACCTGAAATCCAGCCGCGCCAACAAGACCACCCTGCTGATTGCCCACCGCATTTCCACGGTGGAGCGGCTGGACAAGATCATCTTCCTGGATGATGGCAAGATTGAGGCCGTCGGCCCCCACGATGAGCTGTACACCAGCTGCCCCAAGTACCGCCGCATGGTGGACCTGCAGCGGCTGGAAGATGAAGCCGGAGGTGATGACAATGCTTAATATAAACCCGCTTTTGCTGGTTGGCGGCGTCATCGGTGCCGTTACCGCGCTGCTGATTTTTGCTTACGCTTCGGTCAAAGATAAAAAGACCGCCATGGGTTTTGAGCGCACCATGGCAGACGGCGAGATTCTGCGCCGCCTGTTCGCCTATGCCAAACCGTACTGGGCCAAGTTTCTTCTGGTTCTCTTCCTGATGCTCTTCTCCATCGCTTACGACATTATCTCTCCCCTAATCGTCGGTGCGATCGAAGAACTTGTCGCCGCCGATTTTGCCCTCAGCCGCCTGTTCGCTTCGGTCGCGGTCTATGCGGGGGTTCTGGTGTTCTCGATGGCAAGCACCTATTTTCAGGCGGTCATTCTGCAGCGGGTCGGCCAGCGCATCATCTCTGATCTGCGCGAGGATCTGTTCACCCACATTGAGTCCCTCTCCCACGAGCAGCTCAACGAGATCCCGGTTGGCAAGCTTGTTACCCGCGTTACCAACGATACCAACGCCATTTCCATGATGTTCACCAACCTTTTGGTGAACCTGACTAAAAATGCGTTCGTCATTTTGGGCATTCTGGTGGCCATGCTCTGCCTGAACTATGCGCTAACCCTGATGGTGCTCTGCTTTGTTCCCTTCATCGTCATCTTCACTGTCATCTTCCGCAAGTTTTCCCGCCGGGCCTACCGTAAGGTCAAGGATGCCACCACTGACATCAACACCTATCTTTCGGAGAACCTTTCCGGTATCAAGGTCACCCAGATTTTTGGCCGCGAGGACGAAAAGATGGCGGAGTTCTACCAAAAAAGCCAGACCCTTTCCAAGGTCACGCAGGAACAGATTTTTGTGTTCGGCGTATTCCGCCCGCTGGTCTACATGCTGTACATCAGCTCTATTTTGTGCCTGTTCTACCTGGGCGGCATGGGCCACCTGAACAACGTTTCTTTCCTGGGGCAGACCATCACCGGCGGCACCATCGTCACCTTCTACATGTACATTTCCAAGTTCTTTACCCCCATCCAGAACCTGGCCGAGCAGTTCAACTGGCTGCAATCCGCGCTGGCCTCGTCGGAAAAAGTCTTTTCTATTATGGACATTCAGCCCAAGCTGGTGGATGCCCCCGACGCCATTGAGCTGACCGATGTAAAAGGCGAAATTGAGTTCCGCGATGTCTGGTTCAGCTATATTCCCGGCGAATGGGTGCTGCAGGGCGTTTCGTTCCATGTTTCCCCGCGGGAAACCGTGGCTTTTGTCGGTTCCACCGGCTCCGGCAAAAGCACCATCCTGTCCCTCATCTGCCGCAATTACGAGTTCCAAAAGGGCGAAATTCTGATTGACGGCATCGACATCCGCAAAATCAAAATTTCTTCCCTCCGCCGCCATTTTGGACAAATGCTGCAGGATGTTTTCCTCTTTTCCGGCACCATCCGCAGCAACATTGTCCTGCGGGAGGATAACATCTCGGACGAAGAGATCATGCAGGTCTGCCGCTATGTCAACGCTGACCACTTCATCAACAAGCTGGACCACGGCCTGGATGAGGAAGTGCGCGAGCGCGGCAACAACTTCTCCGCCGGTCAGCGCCAGCTGCTCAGCTTTGCCCGCACGATCATCCACAAGCCCAGCGTGATGATTCTGGACGAAGCAACCGCCAACATTGATACCGAAACCGAGCTTTTGATTCAGGATTCTCTGGAAAAAATGCGCACCGTCGGCACCATGCTGATCGTTGCCCACCGCCTTTCCACCATCCAGCACGCGGACAACATCATCGTGCTGTCCCACGGCAAAATTCTGGAGCAGGGCAGCCACCAGGAGCTGCTGGCCCGTCATGGGCGGTACTATCAGCTGTACACCCTGCAATACCATAAAGAACAGCTCAGTTCCTGATTTTATCTTCCATAACAGCAGTGCCCCCTGCAGCAATGCAAAGCTGCCGGGGGCACATTTTATTTTGTTATTTTGCTTTTTTGTCCGCTTCGGCGGTTGTTTTGGGCTGTGCATCCGCTGCCTGTTTCAGGGCTTCCTGCTCAGAAAAATGCTGGATAATTTTATCTTTCGCCAGCTGCAAATGGCGCTTGTTGATGGCCCTTGCCTCGTCCGCATTGTTGGTCAGCAGGCAGTGCACAATATCGCGGTGCTCTTCCATCGATTCATTAAAGCGCTGGGTACTTGTCAGCGAATAAATACGGAACTGCTGGTTCAGCGAATGGATCCTTGCATACATGGATTCCAAAAGGCTGTTGCCGCACAGTTCAATCAGCAGCCCGTGCAGCTTAGAATCCATATCCGTGTAGGCACGCAGGTTCTTTTGGGCGTGCAGCCGCTCCATCTCGTTCAGGCAGTCGATCAGCTGCTGCATATCCGCCGTGGTCAGGTGGTGCTGCAGCTTGCTGATGGCGTAATCTTCCAGCAGAACGCGCAGGTCAAAAATTTCCTCAATGTCCCGCGCGGTAAACTCTTTTACAAACACACCCTTGTTGGGGATCTCCACCACCAGCCCGTCCGAAGCCAGCTGGCGCAGTGCTTCCCGGATGGGGCTGCGGCTCACGCACAAGCGCTCTGCCAGCTCGTTTTCCTGCAGCCACTGGCCGGGAGCAAATCTTCCTTCGCAGATATCATCTTTCAGGATCTGATACACCTGATTGCGGATCGTTTTGATTGGGCGGCGTTCCATAGCTCTTTCCTTCACTTTCCCTTGTGCGGGTTGGCCCCCGCAGCGCATCCGTATTAACCGGAGATATTTCTATTATTCTATCACACGTTTTGCCCTTGTGCAACGCAGTCTCCCTTATTTTTCTGCCTTTTTGCCTATATTTTTATGTGTTTCACAAAAGTTCTTCTTGCAATTTGTATAATCTATTACTATAATAAAATTGTTTTTATCTTGCCCGCCGCTTTTGTTCCGGCAGGGTATCCCATGTTTTCCTGGGGTGTATCTGAAAAGTCGAAAATTTAGTCTATTTCTTTGTTTTCAGATGCACCTTACAAAGAAAGGGTCGTGTGATCGTATGAAAATTGGTTTTATCGGTCTTGGCATCATGGGCCGCCCCATGGCCAAAAACCTGCTCAAAGCCGGCTATGACGTTATGGTGGACAGTCACTCCCCCGCCGCCGCAGCTGAGCTGGAAGCCTGCGGCGCCAAAGTAGCCGACCAGCCCACCATCGGCTCCACCTGTGATCTTGTGCTGACCATGCTGCCCAACGCCCCGCAGGTTAAACAGGTCATGCTGGGTGCAAACGGCGTTGCCGCCCACATGCAGCTCGGCTCTACCTTTATTGATATGACTTCCCTGAACCCCATCGCCAGCAAGGAGATCGCCGCCGAGCTTGCCGCCCGCGGCATCCAGATGCTGGACGCCCCCGTTTCCGGCGGCGAGCCCAAGGCAATTGACGGCACCCTTTCCTTCATGGTCGGCGGCGAGGAAGAGGTCTTCAACACCTTCAAACCGGTCCTGCTGGCCATGGGTTCTTCCGCTGTGCGGTGCGGCGGCATCGGCGCAGGCAACACCACCAAGCTGGCCAACCAGATCATCGTGGCGGCCAACATCCAGGCTGTGGCCGAAGCCCTGACCCTGGCCCAGAAAGCCGGTGTTGACCCCGACCTGGTGTTCCAGGCCATCAAGGGCGGCCTGGCCGGTTCCACCGTCATGAACGCCAAAGCCCCCATGATGATCGAGGGCAACGATAAGCCCGGCTTCAAGATTGACCTGCACATCAAGGACCTGAACAATGCCCTGGACTGCGCCCACACCGTGGGTGCCCCGGTGCCGATGACCGCCGAAGTGCAGGAAATTTTGCAGTGGCTGCACAGCAATGGCAAGGGCCAGGCAGACCACAGTGCCATTGCCCAGTATTACGAGCACCTGACCGGCATCAAGCTGGGCCGCGACCTGTAAAACCTCAAAATTCTGTTTTTTTGGCGGTGCGGGCATCCCCGTGCCGCCAAAATTTTGCCGCCAATTCTGTACGTTCTGCCGATTGCTGAATGATTGATTTGCATGTTATAACAGAAATTAAAGAACCAACAAACAAAACAGAAAAGAGTGTGATCCCTATGTCTAAACTCCGCCAAGATGCTGACGCCATCATTCAGGCCGCCATCACCGCCGCCCAGCCGGACGAGGCCGTCCGCAAAGCGCTGGAAGGACGCGATTTCGGTTCCGGGCGCGTTGTGCTGGTTGCCGCCGGCAAGGGTGCCTGGCAGATGGCCAACGCCGCCAGCCGCATTCTGGGTTCCCGCATTGATACCGGTATTGTCATTACCAAGTACGACCACAGCAAAGGCCCCATCGCCAACTTTGCCATCCGGGAAGCCGGGCACCCCATCCCGGACGAGAACAGCTTTACCGCCACCCAGCAGGCGCTGGACCTCGTCAGCGGGCTGACCGCACAGGACACCGTGCTGTTCCTGCTTTCCGGCGGCGGTTCCGCTTTGTTTGAAAAGCCGCTCATCCCCGCCGCGGATCTGGAAGAACTCACCCACAACCTGCTGGTCTGCGGGGCGGATATTGTAGAGATCAACACCCTCCGCAAGCGCTTTTCCGGCGTAAAGGGCGGCCGTTTTGCCCAGCTGTGTGCCCCGGCCCATGTGGTTTCCATCGTGCTTTCGGATATTCTTGGCGATCCGCTGGATATGATTGCCTCCGGCCCCGCTTACCCGGATAGTTCTACCTGCGCACAGGCCAAGGAGATCGTGCAGAAATACCACCTGCCCATGACGGAGCAGATGCTGACCCTGCTGGAGCAGGAAACGCCCAAAGCGCTGGACAACGTGGAAACCCAGATCACCGGCAGCGTGCGCCAGCTGTGTGCCGCCGCCGCTGCCACCGCCCGCACCCTTGGCTATGAGCCGCTGATTTTGACCGACTGCCTGAGCTGCGAAGCCCGGGAAGCCGGTGTGTTCCTGGCCAACATGGTGCGCTACCAGCGCACCGCGGGCCGTCGTATTGCCCTGATTGCAGGTGGCGAAACAGTGGTGCATCTGACCGGCCACGGTAAAGGCGGCCGCAATCAGGAGCTCGCCCTTGCCGCCGCTCCCGGTATCGCCGGGCTGGATGGCTGCGCGGTGTTCTCCGTTGGCTCTGATGGCACCGACGGCCCCACCGATGCCGCAGGCGGCTTTGTGGACAGCACCACCCAGGCCGCGCTGAAATCCCAGGGCTGCGATATCTTTGCCACGCTGGCTGATAACGATGCCTACCATGCCCTGCAAAAATGCAATGGCCTGATCATCACCGGCCCCACCGGCACCAACGTCAACGATGTCTCGGTCGCTCTGGTCCGGGCGTGATGTTTCCATCGTGCCGTGGAGAAACCTTGCCGATGGTGATAAACTCTGCAAATCATTTGTAGGGGACGATGCTCGCATCGTCCCGGACGGGCCTTGCCGTATATTCCATTATTTGTTAGGCTCTGCGTGTGGAACCACCCCTCAGTCACCTGTGGTGACAGCTCCCCTCAAAGGGGGAGCCAATCTCTTTCTTTTAGATTGCGGTGGCTCCCCTTTGAGGGGAGCTGGACGCGGAGCGGCCTGAGGGGTGGTTCCCCGCCACAAACCTAACGGCCGTGGGGTGGTTCCCCACGCAGAACCTAAAAATCAACCGAACAATGGCCATGTACACCCAAAAAAATTTATTCCCCAATAACCCACCATAGGGGGAGGGCCAAATCCGGCCCTCCCCCTGTGTATGATGGATTATCCCTCTATACCCTATTGGTGAATTGTAAAATTGTTTTGCCTTGCGGCGGGCGCATCAGGCGCGGTTCTTCTTTTTCAGGCTCAGCAGCACGCCAACACCGGCCACAACCAGCAGCACACCAATGCCGCTGAACAGCAGAGTACCGAAACCACCGGTGGTGGGCAGCTTGAAGCCCTTGCGGTTGATGATGGTAATTAGTGCATACGTATATTCGTTCGTGCCATTCTTGAAAGTAGTGGTCTTTGCGTCACGCTTAATCAATTTGCCATCGCTAGAAAATTTATTGCTAACTGTCCAACTAGTAGTATAATCCACAGTCAAATTGGCATCAACAGGGCCAGAAAGCAAGTTATAGCCCTTATTCGTCATGGTTTCTACCAATTTGTACTCACCATCGGGCAAACCACTGACAGTTGCACGGCCAGCTTCATCACCCTCGCCCGTAGTTGTAAGAGTATCTACCTTAAACCACTTCGGCTCAGTTTCAGCTTCTGTTTCATTCAAGCCCAGTGCCTTGGCATCTGCCGCAGTCAGGAACCTGCATTCTTTTACACCAAAGATAACAGTATCGGTCGTATTCTCTTTCAGTTTGTCAGTGTTTGCATCGTACTTCTTATAAAGGTCAAACGTTACACCATTCAGCAGTTTTTCAGTATTTCCATCCTGACCCTTTTTCAGGATACCAGTTTTGAAGGTATAAACAACAGCCTTATCATGGATTTCGTAGGGAGTATCATCCTCGCCATCCTTAATATCCGTCTTACGGGAGTAATCAAGGTGAGCTTCGTTCACATTGCCATCAGTGGTAGTGTCTGCGCCCGGCTGTAAAGTTGCAGTGTAAGAAATCGTGATGGTCTTACCGGCAGCTGCATTCAGTTTATCCTGGCTCGTTCCTACTTTAAAATCAATCGTAATTTCAGAATTATTGCCATTAGAGGTATTTGTCAACGTGTAATCAGTATTCGCAGCAAAGGTTACATCTTGACCTTCTGTATCTTTACTGCTAATGGTAACACTGTCAAGGTTATGCATAAGCTGATCTTTGTTCATTGTATCAACAACTTTAAAGGTTTTCAGCTTTGCTACATTTTCAGGAACATAGATGGTCAGAGTATATTCAACGGTATCACCAACAGCATAGTCGGTATCATTGCCTGCGTCACTACCCTTGGTAATATCACGCTGTTTCACATCTTTCTCCAAATCCGGCTTATGGTTATAAACCGTCATGGTATTGTCATTGTTAATTACAAAATCGCTGTTCGGGGTGGCTCCATCCGGCGTTACAAGCTTACCTTGATCATTAATTTCAAACTCATATGCCACATTGTTGTTGATAATATAGCCGCTTTCTTTGCCTTCTGTATAGCCAATTTCCACAAAACGGTATTTACCCTTGAGCAAATTCTCAACTGTAATTTCGCCATCCTTGTTTGTTGTAAACTCGCATGTGTTATTTACAGTATAATCATCGTATTTATCCGTGCTCGCCGAGTTCTTATTGTAGCGCTGCAACTTAAAGATAACATTCGGCAAATTTTCGATTTCATTTTCTTTACCGTCTGTCTTACCTTTCTTTACCAGCGTAATGTCACCTTTCGCGGAGCTGTTCTTCGGGTAAACAACAACATCATAGAGCCATTCCTTAAGCTGGTTTCCCGTTGCTTGCTCACCAACCTGAACTCTCGTCATAGGAATAGAAACAAGGAACGGATCCACGGGCTTTACAACGGAATCCGGCGTTGTTGTTTCGATAACCAGGTACATACCAACGTCCAGGTCTGCAAACTGAACAAAACCTTTATCATTCGTTTTTCTTTCCGTATTGCCTTCTGCATCTTTAACAGCTTTGTCAGCGATACCTTCGTTCAAATTTGCTACAGTTTTATTGTCAGGAGACTTAAAAAAGCTATCCGCTGTAACAGCAGCATCATCACTAGCAGCTTCATAATATGCTACCAGCTCATCTGCCGTTTTAACCTGATAAATAGTAAAACCTGCATCTTTAAGCGGCGTAGCCCCATTCGGCACAGTCTGCTGCTCACCAGTTCCAGCTACAGAACCTGTCAATTCTGTGCTATGGAGATACTTATAAATGGTAATCGAGCCTTTTTTTGTTTTATCAATCGTACTTACGCTGGTTTTGATTTCAGGTGTTTGGGCATTGCCTTCGCCCTCGGCTGCCATTGCTGGCATAGCACACAGGCTGAGGGCCAGGGCGGCGCTCAACAGGCCTGTGAGAAAACGTTTTGCTTTTTTCATTTCAGTACCTCTTCTCTTAAAAAAATCATCATCGGATGGGCGGCGGGGCCGCCCGGCTTAAGGGTTCTGCATCAGCACGGCGTGCAGTGCGGGGCGCTGCAGCGGGGAAACGCTGCCGCGCCGCCCGCACTGTGCCGTGAAGAAAAAAGGAGGAAAAACTGGGCCGCTTGCCCACTTGGCTTAAGGCTGCGCCCTGCCGTAAACGGGCGCGCACGGGCGGGCAGGCCCTGTACCCTGGGGGTTGCTGGGTTTCCGGGGGATGGTTAATGTCGCCGGCCCCCTTTCCTGTTGTAGCGGAATGTGAATATCAACAGCCCTGCCACCGCCAGCGGCATGCCGATCAGCAGCCACAGGCTTGGCGCGTCTGCACCCGTGTGGGGCAGCTCAGGCGTTTTACGGTTCAGAACGGTAAGGGTCATGGTGCAGGTGTTGCCGGACTTCGTAAGCTCTTTGTCCGGAATTAACTGCTCATCAATATAACACTTGCCTTCTTGGGTAAATTTGATCTTAATTGGCTGTGCCAACAGGTTGTACCCCGGATGTGCCTTGGTTTCCGTCAGGCGGTATGTACCGGGTTCCAGATCTGTGAACACATCGGTGATTTTGCCGTCCGCCCCGGTTATACCGGTCAAATAATTTTTGTTTTCGTTGCTACTGAATTTATAGGTAGTATCTACCTGCGGTTCTCCTCCGGCTGTTGTTTCGGCTTTCAGCTTTTCCAGCTTGAACTCAACACCACCCAAGGGCACATCATTGCCTTTTTTGTCTTTTTCCGCGTCCTTCTTGATGATATTCAGTACAAACTTCGGGTTCTGCAGCTTGTTGGTCAGCACAATCTTGCCGCTGCCGCCGGTGATGGTTCCATCGGGGGCTGTGGCTGGCGTTGTAGTTGCGCCGGTTTCGCTGTCCGTTTCGCTGTTTGCTGTGGCTGTATTGCCTGTTGAGCTGCCCGCGCTGTCCGTTTCGCTTTTTGGTGTTGCTTCAGCCTTTACCGTTACACCATACGTATTGCCGTCAATCGTAATGGTTCCGTCTGCCCGGGTAAAGTTGTCATTCTTATCTACCGTACCTTCCACAATGCGGTATTGGTAATTCGTGTCGGTACCGCTAACCGGGCGCTGATCCAAACCTCTAAAGGTTTGCTTCCAGCCATTATTATCATCGGGGGTAATGGTAACATAGGCTTTCGGGCCGTAGTTTACCGGTTCCCAGTCTTCATCTTTTATGCTGGTTGCCAGGCGGCGCTGGAGCTGGATGTAGATTTTTCCCGGCCGCTTCGCAGTGCTAAGATCGTCCTTACCATTTGCATCTTTCCAGAGCTTGTCGAACTCAATGTTGATCAGTGTGTGCTTGGTGTTGGTAAAGATTGCGGTAAGTTCCGGATTGTTCGGATCTTTGCTCTTCTCAATCACGCCTTCCACCATGGTGTTGTTTTTGATCAGATGGGCGGATCTGCAACTATCCGGAACGGTTACGCTTTGCAGTTTGGCACCATCGTTGCTTCCGACTTCCTCGATGGTATAGCGGGTACCAACGGGGATGCCGGTGATGGTTCCGGTGTGGTCGCCGGATTTGCTCATGTCGATATCAACATATCTTTCGATGGGATTTTCTCCTTCCAGACCCTCACCGCCAACATTATTAAAGGTAACTTTGAACCTGTAGGTGCCTTTAATGTTTTCATCCTCACCGTCTGCGGCCTTCTTTTGGATTTTCAGCCCGCCGGTTTTGACGGTGTTGACGTATTTTACCTTTAGCTTTGTCAGCGAGCTTGTATCGTCCGGATTCTTATAGGAGCGGAAGACGATGGTGTTGGGGTTGTTGGGGTTGTCGGGTTTGGTTCCGGTATAGCTATTACCCGCTTTTCCATCATCCGTAATCTTTTCCGTTCGGCCATCATCGGGGCCGCTTCCCACCCGCCCGATTAACGAAGGTGTTGGACTAGGAAGAATTACGCTGTTACCTCCTTTCATCGAAGTAACCTCCCGCCCGTTCTCGCACACCGTCCATGTGGTGTCGTACAGTTTTTCGTTCAGTTCCTCTTTGAGCGAAATGTAGCTGCCGCGGCGGAACTGGTCGCTGAAGGTAACGATTTCTCCATCTTCCAGAACAAAGCGTCCGTCGCCTTCCACCAACTGGGTGTCGTTGTCCATGTTGGAGGTGTACTGTGCGTTTTCGGCGTTTTGCAGCTTACCGCTTTCGGCGGAGCCGTAATCCGGGATGTCCTTCTGATCGGTTGTAAAGCCGGACATCGTACGTGGCTTCGCTTTGGGAATGAAGGTAAAGTTCCTGAAATAGATGTTGCGGCTATAGTTATCGCCCACGCGGATGGTTGTAACGTTGCCGCTAAATTTGCCGTTCGAACCGCCCTGCTCTTTCATCTTGTTCAGGTCCAGCTTTACGGTGACCCATTGGTCTGTCTTCAGTTCGACCGAGCCATACGTTGCGCCGTTAATGCCTGATGTGCCAAGGCTGCCTTTTTGGCCGGGGTTAGGTGTTTGATTATCCAGCAGTTCCAGATACAGGTTGTTGAGGGAAAGGTCACCACCATCACTGTGGTCAACGTAAACCTCGAACGTAAGGAAGCGCTCGTTTTCGATATTGATGGGGGCTTCCAGCGTCAGGATGCCATAACGGTTCTTACGCCATTTACTGACGGGTTCCGTATCCATATAGCGTGCGTACCAGTGAAGGACCTGTTTGGTATCCGCCTCGGAATCTGGCAGGGGGTTTTTATCCAACTTGAAAATGTAGGCATCGTTTTTTGGGGTTGCGGGTTCAATCTTGCTTGCCTCCAAATTCACCACTTGGGACTGAGTACCGTTTGTATCCGGGCCATCGGCCAATTTTGTTCCATAATGGGTTGCCTGGTTCTGGATGGTGAAGTTGAAGATTTTCTGGTTTGTAAAGCATTTTTGGAAGTCCGGGTCAACCTTGCTCAGATCGACCTCTTTTTGAACCTGCAGCTCGTTATTATCCGGGAAGTTGAACGCCACCGCCATGTTGGATTCCCACATACCGCGTTCCATGTAGTACATGGTAAGGGTGTGCTTTTTGCCTTTGTCGAGTGGTTCAAGATTTGTGTTTTTCGCGTAGAAATAAATGTCATTGCCATTATATTTCACGGTCTTGACAGCGGAATTGACAGTTTTTTCATCTATATCATTATCTTTTGCCGTTCCGCCTTTTTTGACCTTACTGACATAGGCTGTTACACTATTTTTCCCATCTTTTGTCTCGCCAAATTCCAGCAGGCCGGAAACCTTACCATGGGCACCGCCAACGTCAAGCACCAGCTGGCCATCAATGAATACCCAAACGTCATCGTCACCGGAGAAGAAGAACTTGATGTTGGTTTTTTCCTTTTTTCCATCTTTACCAATCTTATTGGTTTCCACCATGCCGTCATCCGTCAGGGTAAAATCCATCTGCAGCTTGGTGCCAAAGCCGTAATTGTAGGTAGAAGCCTTACCACCGGTTGCTGTTTCATTGAACGGGAAGTAGCCATAGTGGCCTTGCGGGCCCGATGACGCATTCACATTCTCAGAACGCCCTCTGTCGGTACTTTTTTTGAGAAAATATTTTGAATCCGAATTTTGTTCCGAATCTTGTTTTAGATACAAGGTTGTATCCTTGCTGTCAAAGTACCAATAATCAACGCCCTGATCCTCATTAAAAATCTGTTCCTTGGTAAAGGGGAACGCAACGTTGTCGTACACATCACCAAGCTTTGCATTTTTACTATTCTTTCCTAAGAGGAACTCTTTGTTAAAGTGCGGCTCTACTGTTGCTTTTTCTGTTCCGTTTAACAACGGTGCTCCATCTGCGTTACCGGTGGATGTTTTATCCGCAACCAATCCCTGATAGGCATAGTTTGTATGATTACTTCCATTGGTATTATCGTCATTACGCTGAGAGTTATTGATTGCCATAAAATGATTAAATTTTCTGGAATCATTGTCGTACCCAAACAAATTTAATGTATCTGCAATCTGGCTAAATTCATGTCCATTATCAGGCTGGAAATGTCCGGTATAAATCGGGTATGGGGCCTTTGCATCCTGATAATAATCGCTCAGCGCCTGATCAAATTCACGGAAGGGTACCCAGGTGCGGTGACTTTCACCAGTCCAGTCACCGTAGCTATCACGGTTCTTGCCATTCAGTTCGTAATCTGTATAATAGTCATACAGCGTACTGGTAACATATTTTGTGTTTGCTTCTTCCGTAAAAGGAGCGGATTCAATATCTACTACTTTAGTTTTAGTAGTGTCAGTAGTGTCAGTATTTTTCCACGTTTCGGCATCACGCAGGGTACCTTTTGGAGCCCAGTAGCCGCCACGAGTGGTACCTTTATATACTGCATCGTCATTCGTATCCGCATAGAAGCAATTTTTGCCATCTGTGGGAATCTCCAGCCACTCTGTACTTACTCCATTTCCTTTTGTCGCATTGTCATCGTTAATTTCTTCACCGGAAAAGATGATTGAACTATTTGAACTATATTCTTGGGGAATGTCAACATAATAAAGGTTTTCGTTTGTATCATCTTTTACCAGCGTGCCTTTTTCGGAGTTTCCGTTGCCTCCTTTTATCCGATAATAAATGGTCTCTGAATTATTGGCTTTTGGGATTGAATAGTTGCCGCTAGTATCACCCGTTCCTGTTGTTGGCAGCTTTGAGAAAGTAGCATCGTAATAGATAAGGACAGACTTTTCTATACCCCATCTTTCGTTGTCTTCGCCAGTATAGATAAAGCAGTTCCTTGTATCACTGTTGTATGTAAAGGATTTTTTATCATCACCACTAACACCACTAACATCTTCACCATAGAAGTTATAGATTTTGCTGGATTGTTGGGGATTATCCTCACCCCATGTAAACTTAACATAAGAGCAAAGCTCGTTAGGAATGGTAAAGGTTGCTGTGGAATTAGGAGCAATACCAGAATCCGACTCAGCACTATTTAAGGGTATTGGGCCACCGACCTGGATAAGCTCTCCTTTATCATTCGGTTCATAAAACCAGGCTTGGACGTTCGTTAGTTTTTCACCGGTTTTATTTTCAAAGGACATCTCTTTGCCAGCGAACTGATTATGGCGAACCGTAACCGTATAGGTAGACCACTTCTCGCCCTCTGCGCCCTCTGCATCATAGTAGTTGCCGCCGATATAATCGTCACGAGTTGGATCGAACGTCCTCCACCACGTACGTGTATTTACATCAGCAATTACCACACTATCTTCAAGCGTATCCCCTTTATATCCGTGAAATTCTAGTCCATTCAATCCTCCATATGGATAGTGTTTGTCCTTATTCAGGTCCGCAGAATAAATTTTTCTTCCGTCTCCCGTTTTGCCGTCTTCCTGCATTTCAAGCGTATACGGATCCTTGGTAGTGTCATTTGTAGCTACTGCATAAATTATAACGCGTGTACAATCACTCCAGCTACTAGGCACTGCAAAATAGAGCTTGTAAGTAGCCGGCACTCCCGTCGCACTAACTGCCTGCACGTTACCCACGCTTCTTGCGGCGTACATCTTCTGCGGCTGTTCGGTCGGTTCCGGGGTGGCGGTGGGGGTCACGGTCGGCACAGGGGTGGCCGTTGCAGTGGCTGTCGGTTCCGGGGTCGGGGTGGGTTCTGCCGTGGGCTCCGGCGTTTCGGTCGGGGCGGGCTGCTCCGGCTCGGCGCTTTGTTCCGGTTCCGGGGTAGCGGCATCCGGCACCGGGGTGGCGGCGTTCTGCTCCGGCAGAGCGGTATCCTCCCCGGAGGCCGTTCCCTGCTCATCCTCCAGCAGCTCTACTTCGTCAGGTGCGTCGGGCAGAGGATCCACCTCGGCGTATACAGGCAGGGCCATTGCCATAACCAGGCAAGCGGTGACAAGCAGCGCTGTCAGCCGGCGCGCCCAACCTGTTGTGTTTTTCCCTGTTCTATTCAATCTGCTCACCCGTCTTTCGCGCTGGCTTGATGGAAGCACATTGTTCCACAGGGGATCCCCTGTGAAACAGTAAAAGAAGCCAGCTTCTTTTACTTGCGCAACCGTTGCCATGTTGTTTTCAAAAAAAACCGCATCGAGTCTTCTCATTGCGCATTTACTTTTTATTTTTTTAATATAGCACCTTTACACCAGAAAGACAATACAATCCACGCAAATTCCTGTTTTTCAGCACTTTTACTGATTGCGTTTTTCTCCAATTATATAATGTGTTCAAAGCCTTTGTATAATTTACTCCTGATTTTCTTTTTGGCAGCGGTCCCTTTTATATACTTTGACCGCGCGTTTATGATCCTCTGCGCACGCAGAGCGCAACTTTGCGGCAAAATTCGCCTTTTTTGTTGCATTTTCCTGTTTTTGCGCAATTATTTGTTTCGCATGCGCCTGTTTGCGGCGGGGCCTGGCGGCTGGGTGGGCGCCTTGTGGGAGGGATGGCAGGTTTGCGGCGCACGGTTCCCGTTTTTTTTGCGGCGCGATGGGTACACCGCGCCCCTGCAAACGGTTTGCGGTGTTTGCGGCGGCGGGTGTGTGTTTGGTGGATTGCACGCCCGCCAACGGGACGCCGTTCTCCCTTTACAACGGGGTGCGGGTTTGCTGCAGATATGCCATTCGCTTTTTTGTCCCCCCTGCCCCGCCCCTGATTCCCGGTTCCCCTTTGCCGATTTCTATTTGCGCCAGCTCCTGAGGTGCATCTGAGAGCAACGAAAATAGCGGATCTTTCGCAAGCAAAAAATCCGGCTGCGTTTGCTGAAACAGACGAGCTTTTTCTTTGTTTTCAGATACACCTCCAGCTCCCAGCTTTCAATCTATCCTGTGTAAACTGCAACCCCTCACGCGCCATTCTGTGCGGCACTTACCTTATTATAAAAGGGGTTCTACCCTGTGTAAATTTGCAACTGATCTATTTGAAGCAGCTGTGAGCTGTTGCAATTTTGCACAGGGTATTGCCCGCATTCTGTGCCGAACATTCCCGAAACGTGTTGGAAAAACGCACAGGATTGCCTTGTTACCCTATGCCGCTTACCGTTGGAAAAACGCACAGGTTACCCCCGGAGCAGTTGCATTTTACACAGGGTATTCCTGCTCCCCTGCCCCGCCGTGACCCGCGTACCTGTTGGAAAACCACACAGGATAGGCCCGTTCCCCGTGTTGCAATTTACACAGGTTTGGCTGTTTTTGGCTTATTTGCAACTTTACGCAGGTTGCTTTCCGCACAGGAAAATGGTGGTGGAATGCACAGGCTGCAGTTGGTTGAACACACAGGTTTGCGTTGTTAAATTACACAGGCTCTACCTATTACTAATATAGAACTAAACATCTAAGCCATAATAACAACCAGAGGTAAGCCGGGAGATGGGGGAGAACGGGAAAAAATTGGTGTTGCCATTCCATCAGGTTACAGAACCCTGAAATAGCAGGACAGAAAAGCACAAGAAAACCCTGTGTAACCTGCACCTGGGCTGCAGCCCCCACAGGATATATGGCAAACCACAACGCGGGTGTTGCATTTTGCACAGGGTAATGGCGGTGGAACCCTGTGTAAATTTGCAATTCTTGCGCTGGACAACAGGATGTGCTATAATGTTTAGCATGATGTGCGTGACCACCCGGGATACAGCAACCGATATAGGAGGCCCCTGCTTATGGCGGCAAGTAAACAGAAAAAAGATGATCCGTTTGTCGTTACGTTTGAAGAACGCGGGGACCAGACCATCGTTCGCAAATCCAATGACCTTGTACAGATGACGCGCAACAACCTGACGCTGAGCCAGCAGCGCCTGATGCTGCATATTTTTTCGATGATTAAGCCAGAGGATACGGACCTGCCCTCTTATGAGCTGAGCATTTATGATTTTATCAAGATGACCGGCATGGACCCGCACAGCGGGGCGCTGTACAAGCAGGTGCGCAAAAATATTGAGGAGCTGGCCAACGCGCCCATCCAGTGGATCAAGAATAACGGAACTTCCACGGTGGAAACATTCCGCTGGATCGATAAAGTGCGCATTGATGAGGGCCGCGCGCGCATGACCATCACGCTGGATCCGGTGCTGAAACCGCACCTGGTGCAGCTGAAAACCCTGTATACCACCATGGATGTGACCTACACCATGCTGATGCGGTCCACCTATTCCATCCGCATTTACGAGCTGTGCAAGAGCTACCAGAGCCTGTACCTGAAAAAGAAAGCGGCCGGGGAACCGCTGGTATGGAACCTGAGCATGCTGTATGAACAGCTTTCGTATACGGCCAACCGATGGTCGGATTTCCGCCGCCTGGCACTGGAAAAGGCAAAGGCGGAAATTAACGAAAAGACGGATATTATTTTTAATTACGATGTGTACGAAAAAAAAGGGCAGAAGGTTCTTTCGCTGGTGGTAACGATTGACCCGGTGGATGATGCCGCTGCACAGGCCAACCTGGACAGCATCAACAGCACAGTGCGCAAAAAGAGCAAAAAGAAGGGCCGCCCCACCGTGGCGATTGAGGATTCGCTGCTGGATGACCCCAGCGTGATCACCTTTGATTATGTTTCGGCACCGGAAACAACGATCCCCTATTCCTTTGGACGCCACCGCACCGAGCTGCGGGAGGAAATTGTTGTGAAAGCGCGCATGGATCAGCTGCGCGCGGAGATTACGCCCGAAGAGCTGCACGCGGTGGAAGTGATCATTGATGTGTTGGCAGATGCCTGCTGCACCATCCAGGCAGGCGATGGCGAGCAGGACGGCGGCAACAAAACGGTGTTTGGAAAGATGAATGCCATCATCCTGGATTGCGGCGGGCTGACCAGTTGGCTGGCCGGTGTGGCACCCCGCTATGCACAGGAGATCATTCCCCGGTCGCAGACGATGCGCAGCCCGGCGCGGTACCTGAACAAGGTGCTGCGCGAGGATATGGATAACTATCGCATTTATATTTTCCGCAAGGCAAAGCCGGCAGCCGAACCCAAAGAGGAGCTGTTGGAAGCGGAGTACCATGTGATGGACGAGCCGGTGCAGCAAACGCTGCCGGAGCCTGAGCCGCCCAAGGTAGAGCTGATTCCCGAAACGATTGTAAAACGGCAGGATATGCGAAAAGAGTTTGCAAAGTTTGTAGATGATGGATACCTGGAAAAGACGTTGACGAGCGGCCAGCGCGGCGCTTACCACGAAATTTACCGCCACCTGGCAGCGCGGTGCGTGCCATCGCCTTCCAGCCTGCGCAATGGGCTGAAAGACGAAATGCGGCTGCATTACCTGGCCTGCATGAATGAAGTGATTGAAAAGTATGGCAGCCTGACCCCATTGATGGAAGCTATGGCGCATGAACTGGACTTTGATGTGTTCTGGGCAAAGGCCGCCAAGGACCCCAACGTGAATAACCCGATGGGGCTGTTCTACCACATTATTGAAGAACGCGCGCTGAACCCGATCGGCACCATAATGAACGACCAGGCACAACGGCAGAAGGTTGCCGCCAAGGAAAAAGGTGAAAAAGATAAGTGGCACAACGAAAGCTGGATGGATGCTTTTGAGGAAGATATCCCGGATGACAGCGAAGAGTAATTGAGATGAAGCGGAGCGGAACATCCGGGAGCGCTATTATAATAAGGTAAGCAGCGGTTGGCAGATTGCTGGCCGCTGTTTTTTTTGTTGGGGTGCAGCTGAGAAATGGAAATATCCGGCGTTTTTTGATTTCAGATAGACCTTGGGCAACACCGCACAATTCCCGCCTTGCGGCTTAAGCACCGCTCCGGCAGCT